>Ga0307508_10003892_pt1 | contig 14848 bp, 14 predicted proteins | sample 9_EM_MG_FD_203089 | JGI IMG/M metagenome (GOLD analysis project Ga0307508, IMG submission 203089) | Populus trichocarpa ectomycorrhiza microbial communities from riparian zone in the Pacific Northwest, United States - 9_EM | ecosystem: Host-associated > Plants > Roots > Unclassified | place... | reverse complement strand
TTCCCCACTTGGGGGGGGGGGGGGGGGGGGGGCCCCCGGGGGGCGCCCCCCCCCCCTCCACCGGGAAACGGATCAGCCGTTGCCGACTGCCGAGGCCCAGTCGAGGTTCACGCCCATCTCGGCGAACATCACGGTGTATCCGACGTAGCAGTCGAACTTCTCGATCTTGCCGTTGTGCAGGTACCAGAAGTCGGCGGTGGGCACGTCCACCTTGGCGCCGTTCGGCTTGAGGATGCCCGCGGGCGTCGGCAGCGGTCCCTTGAAGGTGCCCTGGATCGACAGCTCGATGGTGACCACGTCGCCGTGCACGGTGATCTGCTTCAGGTCACGGTGGACGTCGGGGAAGATGCCGACCATGTTGTTCAGTACGTCACCCAGCGCCTTGCCCTTGTAGGTCTTGCCGGCGACGACGTCGTTGAACACGCCGTCCTTGGTGAAGCTCTTGACGAAGGTGGGGACGTCCAGACTGCTGCCCTCCGCCACGTGATAGGCGCGCAGGACGACCGCGAGGTTGGCCCTCTCGTGCTTGCTCAGGTGACGGTCGGTGAGCGGCAGCTTGGACAGGTCGCTCAAACTCAGGCCCGCGTTGGTCGCCGCGGCCTGCGCGGGAGCCGCGGCCTGCGCGGGAGCCGCGGCCTGCGCGGGAGCCGCGGCCTGCGCGGGAGCCGCGGCCTGCGACGGAGCGGCTCCGATGGCAAGGGCCAGGGTCGCTGCCGCGGCCAAGGCGATGGTCGTCTTCCAGCCATGAACCTTCATGTTCATGTCCTCCTGTGGTCTCCGGGTCCGAGACCCGTCGCGCCGGGTCGCGCCCGACGTCGATACAAATCAAACGATTGATTGACCTTATTGGATGACGGCGGCACCTTGTCAAGCAGATGTTTGAATTGTGTGGTCGCGCACACCGCGTTGCCGCAAGCAGGTCAGCGGCGGAACCGGATCAGCGTCAGCGAGTACGCGGGCAGTTGTGTCCCGACGGCCACCGGATGCGGGGCAGCGTCGGTGTTGCCGTACTGCAGGGCCGACACCGCGTGGTAGCCCGGCACGTCGAACCGTACGGTCGCGGTCTTGGCCGGGTCGTCGTTCTGCACCAGGACCGCGAGCGTCCCGCCGGGCTCGCGCACCGCGTGCCCGATCACCAGCGGCGTCGACGAGGTCACCGGCGCCATCGCCGTTGCGTTGCGGGTCATCGCGCCGACCAGCTGCATCGCCCAGTAGGTCCGGTACGGGGTCTGCGCCGGCGGCGCGCAGATCGTGTTGTCGGAGTTGCAGTCGTCGCTGCCGGTGGAGAGCAACCCGAGGTCGCCACCGCCGAAGACGCCGAACCCGCCGTTGTGCAGGGCCCACCAGTCGACGACGGCGGCGCCGCCGTCAAGCAGGCTGAGCACGTCGTCGGCCAGATAGAGCGCGTTGACCTGCCCGATCTGCTGCGCGGTCGGCCGCACGGCGGAGTTCGTCTCGCCGACGACGATATCGATGCGCGGCGAGGCGTACTTGTCCACCAGCTGCCGTATCGCGGTCATCTTGGCGGCGATGGTCCTCGGTACCGCCAGCACCCCGGCGTCCGAGGTGTCGGCGAGCCCGAACGGATAGGCGTGCACGTCCACGAAATCGGCCTTCGCGCCGACTATCGACATGACCGACTCGTCCCAGCTCTGGAACTTGCCGCCCTGCACGCCGAGAAGCTCCACGCCGACCCGGGCCGAGGGGTCGGCCGCCTTCATCGCCGCGATGTACGCGAGCGCGTTGGTGGCGTACGCCTGTGGGCTCTTGTCGGCGTGCGCGTCCGGCTCGAAGTTGATGCCGGGCAGGCCGCCGTTGCCCCACACCTCCTCGCCGATCGCCCATGCGGAGACGTGGTCGTGCCGCCGCGCGGCGTAGCGGACCCAGGCGGCCGCCTCCGCGGGCGTGCCGGTGCCGTAGTTGACGTGCACGATGGTCTTCGCCCCGGTCTCGTGCGCGGTCTTCGCGAACTGGTCGAAGGTGAACTGCGGCGGCAGCTCCGCGTAGTTGGGATGCCCCTGCGGATCCGGGTCGGCTTGCGCGGCGCCGGTCTTCCAGTGGTAAAGGTCGCTGACGCCGCCGCCGTTGAACTCCAGCGTCTGGATGTTCGCCTTGCGGATGAGGCCGGGAACCGCCGCGTCGGCGAACGCCGGACTCCACATCGGCTCGTCGACCCCGACCGCACCGGCCCGCAGGGCGGCCAGTGTCGTCGAGGGCCGTACAGAAAGTGTTGTCGCGTCGTCGCCCGCCCATGCCGGCGCGCCCGCCGTGAGCACTACCGCGCCCGCGGCCAGCGCCGCCATCGCCGCTCGAATCCCCGTAGTCATCGTGTTCCTCCCGTTTGCGACAGACCAGCAATGGCCACGCTACGACCGGGCGCCCGAGCCACAGCGTGATGAACGTCCTCGATGCCCCATGACGGATGTAACGCCGCCGTCCGGACTACTGACCCCAGAGAGGCCCCGTACCCGGGGGCCGGCGTTGCCCGGCGCCGGGCATGATGGGGACATCTGTCTGTCTACGGGGGAGGCGCGGGATGGATTTCGAGAGTGCGTTGGGGTCGCTGTTCCAGCCGGAGGGACGCCTCGATCCGTACCCGGCCTACGACGTGCTCCGGGCGCACGCGCCGGCCTTCCAGGGGCTCGACGGCCGCTGGTTCGTCACCACCCATGCGCTGACCAGCAGCGTGCTGCGCCACCCGGGCCTGCGCGTCACGGACGCCACAGACTACGACCGCGTCTGGCCGGACTGGCGGGAGAACCGCGGGGTCGCGTCGATCGTGCTGTCCATGTTGAAGAAGAACCCGCCCGACCATTCCCGGATACGCCGGGCGGCCGCGGCGACCTTCACCGCGCGCCGGGTCGGCGCGATGCGCGAGGTCATCGCCGGCCAGGCCGAGGATCTGATCAAGGCGATGCCGAGCAGCGCGGACTTCATCAGCGCCTTCGCGTACCCGTTGCCGATCGGCGTGATCTGCGCCCTGCTCGGCGTCCCGGAGGCGGACCGGCCCTGGTTCCGGCAACGGGCCGCGGACCTGACCGTGGTGCTGGAGCCGATCAGCACGGACGAGGAGATGAGGCTCGCCGATGCGGCCGGCCGCGAACTCGAGGCGTACTTCGTCGACCTGATTGCGCAGCGCCGGCGTGCCCCGCAGGAGGACCTGACCAGCGCGCTGGTCGCCGTGCACGACGAGGCGGGCGCCGGGCTGACCGGCGAGGAGTTGCTCGCGAACCTGGTGCTGTTGCTGGTCGCCGGCTTCGAGACGACCACGAACCTGCTCGGCGCCGGCATCGACATCCTGCTGAGGCATCCCGAGCAGGCGGACCGGTTGCGCTCCGATCCGGACCTCGCGCCCGCGTTCGTCGAGGAGATCCTCCGGTACGACTCCCCCGTGCAGCTCACCTCCCGGTACACGGCAGGCCCGCTGGAACTCGACGGCGGGCCGCGGCTCGGCGGTGGCGTGGAGCTGCTGATCCTGCTGGGTTCCGCCAACCGGGACCCGGCTCGTTACCGGGACCCGAACCGGTTCGACCCGGACCGTCCGAACATCCAGCCGGTCTCGTTCGGCGGCGGCGCCCACTACTGTCTGGGCGCGCCGCTGGCCCGGCTGGAGGCCCAGGTCGCGTTCCCGCTGCTGCTGAGCATGTTGCCGCGCCTGAGCCTGGCCGGCCCGGGCGAGCGCAGGGACCGCCTGGTGCTGCGGGGGTACGCCACGCTTCCGGTCACCACCGGCTGACATCGCCGTACGCATCCATGGTCTACGACGGGAGTCCCATGACGACCTTCACTCAACGGTACGGGCCGTGGGCGCTCGTCGCGGGCGCGTCCGAGGGCATCGGCGCCGCGTTCGCCCGGGCCCTGGCCGATCGCGGGCTCGACCTGGTGCTCGTCGCCCGGCGCCCGGAACCCCTGGCCGCGCTCGCCGACGCGCTGCCGGTGCGCACCGTCACCGTGGCCGCGGACCTGGCCACGCCTGCGGGTCTCGCCGCGGTCGACGCGGCCACGGCCGAGCTCGAGGTCGGTCTCGTGGTAGCCAACGCCGCGTACGCGCCGTCCGGGCTGTTCGTCGACGCCGACCTCGCCGATCTGGGGCGGGTCGTCGACCTCAACTGCGGCGCGCTCGTCCACCTGGCGCACCGCTACCTCCCGCCGATGGCGTCCCGCCGCCGCGGCGGCCTGATCGTCATGTCGTCGGCCTCCGGCATGCAGGGCAACCCGCTGCTGAGCACCTACGCGGCGAGCAAGGCATTCGGCGCCGTCCTCGCGGAGGGGCTGTGGTGGGAGTTGCGGGGCAGCGGGGTCGACGTGACCACCTGCGTCGCCGGAGCGGTGTCGACTCCGGGCCTCACCCGGGCCAGCCGGCGCGAGGCGCCGGGGACGGTGACGCCCGCCGCGGTCGCCGAAGCCGCGCTGGCCGGGCTCGGGCACGGCCCGCGCGTGGTGCCGGGGGCGCTCATGCGCTTCTCGACGGCGGTGATGGCGCGGCTGGCGCCGAGGAAGTCGGCCATCGACCTGATGGCCCGCGCCACCAAGCGGGTGCTGAGCGCGGGCGACGACAACGGCCGTCCGACGCCCTGACGCCCCGCGAAGTCCCAGGGCGACCGCGGGTCGGCGCCACGCTACGCCGAGACGACGACCGGGAGTGCCCGATCGTGGCAAGGCGTGGTCTGGGAGGCTCGCGCTTAGGTGCGGTACGCGTCCCGGCGGTGCCGGATCGAATGGACCTCCACGACGCGCTTGGCCTCGTCGATGCGGTAGATAATCCGATATGTGCCGCGACGAGCCGAGTAGTATCCGTCGAACGGTTCGTCCAATGGCTTTCCCCCGCGCGAAGGGTTGACAGCGATCGCGTGCTGGATCGTCTCCGTCGCCGCGATCGCCACCTCGATCGGCAGGTCCTCGCCGAGGTTCCGGCGTGCTCGCCGGGAAAGCAGGACCTCATACGGTACGGGACTGCCGGTCCCGCTGCTATCGGCCTGCTCGGCATCGTCGGCGGAGATCGGGTTCGGCGGGGTAATCCCCACTTTGCCGATAGATGATGCAAGCTTGAGACGATATTGTTCGCTGTGCCGACGACGACACGCCTGGGAGCCGCCTTGTCCACCGGAATCTCGACTCTGCCCCTGCCCCGCTGGGAAGACTCCACCGTCGTCGTCGAGCCGCCCGGTGACGAGCCGGGCGCCTGGTCGGGCGCGCCCAGCACGGTCGTCGCCGGCGGCGAGATCTACCTGGCGTACCGGGTGCGGCTGCCGATCGGGGCGGGGCGGGGCGTCGCCAACGTGGTCGCCCGCTCGCGGGACGGCGTGACGTTCACCAAGGTCGCCGAGGTGACCAAGGACCGGTTCGGTGCCGAGTCGCTGGAGCGCCCCGCCCTGGTGCGTACGCCCGAGGGCAGGTGGCGGCTCTACGTCAGCGCGGCGACGCCCGGCACCAAGCACTGGCGGGTCGACCTGCTCGAGGCCGACACCCCCGAGGGGCTGGCCGCGGCGCCGGCGCGCACGGTGCTGGCCGGTGACGAGACGGTCGGCGTCAAGGACCCGGTGCTGCACCACGACGAGCACGGGTGGCACCTCTGGGCGTCCGTGCACCCGCTGGAGAGCTGGGACGACGCCGACCGGATGACCACCGAGTACGCGACCAGCCCCGACGGCGTCGGTTGGACGTGGCGGGGCACGGCGCTGGCCGGGCGGCCGGGCGAGTGGGACGCGCGCGGCGTGCGGGTGTCCTCGGTGCAGGTGGACGGGGACGAGATCACGGTCGCGTACGACGGGCGGGCCACGGCGGGGGAGAACTGGGAGGAGCGGACCGGGGTGGCCCGTGGCGCTCGCCTGCCCGACGGCTGCTTCGGCGAGTTGACCGCCGAGGGCGGCGCGCCGGTGGGCAGCCCGCACGCCCCGCACGGACTGCGCTATCTCAGCCTCGTCACCCTTCCGGGCGGGGGCCGACGGATCTACTACGAGGCGACCCGCGCCGACGGAGCGCACGACCTGCGTACCGAACCCGCCTGACCGCCGAACCCGCCTGACCGCCGAACCCGCCTGACCGCCGAACCCGCCTGACCGCCGAACCCGCCGAGGGCCCGATAACCGCAGCTCGCGAGGCGCGCGAGGTGAGAGCGCGATCACGATCGGCGGGGTCAATCGGATCACCCCGACCGAGGTGCCCTACCTTCGGTTGTCGACGCCAGGTGTGCGCGGTCAAAACGGCCCACACCGTCGATGGCGGAGCCCGTCCCACAAGGACCGGCTCCGCCATTTTTGTTGCGCGTCCTTCGCGCGCTTCTCGGCCGGGGCGGCGCCGCTCACGCCCGTACCCGCTGGCGGGTTTGCAGTGTTTCGGCGACGGTGGGTGATCTCGCGGTCGGGGAAACCGGGAGGTCGCTCCGGGCCAACTTTGAGGAAGCGAATCTAAGGTCGATGGATGGAGATGACGGTGCTCGGCGCGGAGGGCGCCCCGGCGCCGGGCCCCGCGGGCGAGGAGCCGGAGGGTCCCCGACGGTGGTCGCGGAACCCGCAACTGCGCCGGCGCCTGCTGGTCGCCGCCGCCCTGGCCTGGGCCGTCGTGCTCACCGTGGTGGTGTTCGTCCGCGGCGGTGGCGGCGAGAAGGCGGCGTCGCCCGCGGCCAGGCCGTCGGCCTCCCCGTCGGCGTCGCGGGGGCCGTTGAGCGTGGCCGAGGTCTACCAGACGCTGCTGCCCTCGGTGGTGCTGATCGAGGCGACCGGCGGCAGCGGCGCGGAGAAGACGGCGACCGGCACGGGCGTGATCGTGAACGCGAACGGGACGATCCTCACCGCGCTGCACGTGGTCGACGGGGCGGGCACGATCACCGTGAACTACGCCGACGGCACCTCGTCGGCGGCCGTGGTCGCGACCTCGGACGCGAAGCAGGACATCGCCACGCTGACCCCGGCGACGCTGCCCGGCACGGTCGTGCCCGCGGTGCTCGGCGGCGGCGCCGCGGTCGGCGACGACGTGGTGGCGATCGGCAACCCGCTCGGCCTGACCGCGAGCACCACCAGCGGCGTCGTGTCCGGCCTCGACCGGGTCCTGGCCCGCGACAAGCAGGGCGACATCTCCGGGCTCATCCAGTTCGACGCGGCGGTCAACCCGGGCAGCTCGGGCGGCCCGCTGCTCAACGACCGCGCACAGGTGATCGGCATCGTCGTGGCGCTCGCCAACCCGACCAAGGCCGACACCTTCATCGGCATCGGCTTCGCCGTCCCGATCGGGACGGCGCTCGGCGCCGGCAACGGCAACGGCCAGGCGCCTCCGCTCTGACCCGCTCCAACCCCAACCGACAACGAGGACGGATCCATGCCCCTGAACTGGACCGAAGCCGGCCCCGCGCCGGCCTCCGCCGGCCCGGTGGAGAAGGTGCTCTACGAGGTCAAGAAGACCATCGTGGGCCAGGACCTGCTGCTCGAACGGATGGTCGTGGCGCTGCTCGCCCGGGGCCACATCCTGGTCGAGGGCGTGCCCGGGCTGGCCAAGACGCTGGCGGTCAAGTCGCTGGCCGAGGCCATCGGCGGCGACTTCCACCGGGTGCAGTTCACCCCCGACCTGGTGCCCGCCGACATCCTCGGCACCCGGATCTACCACCAGCCGACCGGCGAGTTCCAGGTTTCGCTCGGGCCGGTCTTCACCAACCTGCTGCTCGCCGACGAGATCAACCGGGCGCCGGCCAAGGTGCAGAGCGCGCTGCTCGAGGTCATGCAGGAGCGCCAGGTCACCATCGGCCGCGAGACGCACAAGGTGCCCAACCCGTTCCTGGTGATGGCCACCCAGAACCCGATCGAGTCCGAGGGCACCTACCCGCTGCCCGAGGCGCAGGTCGACCGGTTCATGATGAAGGTGCTGGTCGGATACCCCAGCGTCACCGAGGAGTTCGTGGTCGTCGAGCGGGCTCTCGCCCCGGCCGCCGTGATCGGGTCCATCATCGATCCGGAGGCGCTGGTCGAGCTCCAGCAGCAGGCCGACCGGGTCTACGTGGACCCGTCGCTGATCGAGTACGCGGTGCAGCTCGCCCACGCCAGCCGCGAGCCGGCCCGGGTCGGCCTGACCGACCTGGCGCGCTATGTCACCTTCGGCGCCAGCCCACGTTCCTCGATCAGCCTGGTCCTCGCCGCCCGCGCGCTGGCCTTCGTCCGCGGCCGGGAGTACGTCGTGCCCGAGGACCTCACCGACCTCGCCCTCGACGTGCTGCGCCACCGCCTGGTCCTCTCCTACGAGGCGCTTTCCGACGAGGTCACCCCCGACCTGATCCTGGCGAAGATCCTGGCGAACCTGCCGATTCCGGAGCCGGCCGGCCGAGGCCGTTGACACCATGACCACGGCTCCCGATCGCCTGCTGCGGCGCCTGGAGTGGCGGCTCGGCCGCCGCCTCGACGGGCGCCTGCAAGGCGCCTACCGCACGGTCTGGCACGGCGCCGGCGTCGACTTCACCGACCTGCGCGTCTACCTGCCCGAGGACGACGTCCGGCACATCGACTGGAACGTGACGGCCCGCCTCGACGAGCCGCACGTGCGGCAGTACACCGAGGACCGGGAGATGACGGCCTGGCTGGTCGTCGACCGCTCCGCGTCGATGCGCTTCGGCCAGTCCGCGGGCAAGGAGTCGGTGGCCACCGAACTCGCCGTCACCCTGGGCCGGCTGGTGTCGCAGGGCGGCAACCGGATCGGCGCGATCCTCTACGACAACCGCACCCAGCTGGTGATCCCGCCGCGTACGGGGCGGGACCAGATCCTGCGCATCGCCCGCGAGCTGATGCGGCCGCCGCCCGCCGGGAACCCGGGCGCGACGACCGACCTGGCCGGGATGCTCGCTCTGGCCGCCGCGACCACCACGCGCCGCCGCAGCCTTGTCTTCGTGATGTCCGACTTCATCGGCGAGCCGGGCTGGGACCGCCCGCTGGCCATGCTCACCCACCGCCACGAGGTGGTGGTGATCCGCGTGGTCGACCCGGCCGAGCTCGACCTGCCCGACCTGGGCCTGGTCCTGGTCGAGGACGCGGAGACCGGCGAGCAGCTGCTCGTCGACACCAGCGACCCGCTGCTGCGCGGCCGCCTCGCCGCCCAGGTCGGCGCCCGCGAGCGGGCGCTGGCCGAGGGGATGCGGCGGGCCGGGGTCGACGCCCACCGGATCACCACCGACCAGGACCTGCTCGACGCGCTCCTCGACCTGGTGCGCCTGTCCGGACGGAGGCGCCGGTGAGCTTCCTCGACCCGGTTCTGCTCGGCGCCGCGGTGCTGGTCACCGCGGCCGCGATCGCCGGCTACGTGGCCCTGCAGCGCCGCCGCGCCGCGGCTCTGGCCACGGCCGGCTTCGCCGTGCTCGCCGGCGGGGGAGGCCGCCGGGCCGCGGTGCGCCGCCATCTGCCGTACGCGTTGCTGCTCGCCGCCCTGCCGATCCTGCTCATCGGGCTGGCCCGTCCCGAGGCCGAGCTCGCCCTGCCGCACGTCTCCGGCACCGTCGTGCTCGCCTTCGACGTCTCCAACAGCATGAAGGCCACCGACGTGGCGCCGACCCGGCTGGCCGCGGCGCAGGCCTCCGCGGTCGACTTCGTCGAGCAACAGCCGGACACCGTCGACGTCGGCGTGCTGATCTTCGGGGACCAGGCGCTGCTGACCCAGGCGCCGACCGGCAACCACGCCGCCGCCGAGGCGGCGATCGGCCGGGCCTCGGCGAGCGGCGGCACCTCGCTCGGGCAGGCGATCCTCGTCGCTCTCAGCACGATCACCGGCAAGCCGGTCGGCCTGCCGGCCGGCGGCGCCGCGCCGGCGGCGGGTTCCCTCGGCTACTGGCCCTCGGCGACGATCGTGGTCTTCTCCGACGGGCAGCAGACCGGCGGCCCGGACGCGGAGGCCGCGGCGGAGGTGGCGGCGGCCGCGGGCGTACGCATCCAGACCGTCGGCGTGGGCACCGAGAAGGGCGCCACCGTCCAGGTGGACGGATACGAGCTCGGCACCTCGCTGGACGAGGCGCTGCTGACCACCGTCGCGCAGACCACCGGCGGCGCGTACCACGCGGCCGGCGACGCCGCGGCGCTGGCCGCCACCACCAAGTCGATCGACCTGCGCCTGACCACGAAGAAGGAGCCGGTCGAGCTGACCGCGCCGTTCGCCGCCGCCGCCCTGCTGCTGCTCACCCTCGGCGGCCTGCTGGGCATCCGCTGGCACGGAAGGATCGTCTGATGTCGCTGAGCTGGCCGTGGGCTCTGGTCGCGCTGCTCGCCGTGCCTCTGCTGCTGGCCGCCCGGTGGTGGTTCAACCGGCGCCGCAAGCGGGTCGCGATCACCGTCTCCAGCATCGCGCTGATCCGCGCCGCGCTGCCCGGGCGCACGTCGTGGCGGCGGCGCATCCCGGTCTACCTCTTCCTCGCCGGCCTGCTCGCGATCGCCGCGGCCGTGGCGCGGCCGCAGGCCACGGTGGCGGTGCCGACGAACGACACCTCGATCCTGCTCGCCATCGACGTCTCCGGCTCGATGTGCAGCACCGACGTCGCCCCCAACCGGCTCGCCGCCGCCATCGCCGCGGCCCGCAAGTTCGTCAAGGCCCAGAAGGACGGCACCAAGATCGGGCTGGTGGCGTTCTCCGGGATCGCCGGGCTGCTGGTCGCGCCGACCACCGACAAGAACGCCCTGCTCGCCGCGATCGACACGCTCCGGACCGCGCGAGGCACGGCGATCGGCCAGGCGATCCTCACCTCGATCGACGCGATCGCGGAGATGAACCCGAACGTGGCCGGCACCGGCGTGGACCTCGGCGACTCCGCGACCGGTCCGCTCGCCGGCTTCCAACCCGACACCATCGTGGTCCTCACCGACGGATCCAACACCACGGGCGTCGACCCGGTGACCGCCGCCGAGCAGGCCGCCGCGCGCCGGCTGCGAATCTTCACGATCGGCTTCGGCACGACCGATCCGGCCCCGATGGTGTGCACCGCCGACCAGGTCAGCGGCGACTCGGCGTTCGGCGGTGGCGGTTTCCAACGCGGTGGCGGCGGCGGCCGGGGCGGCGGCCGCAGCCAGGAGATCGACGAGGAGGCGCTGATGAAGGTCGCCGACGTCACCGGCGGGCGCTACTTCCGGGCGCAGGACGCGGGCCAGCTCAACGACGTGCTCGCCGGGCTGCCCCGGGAGATCGGCCTGCACCGGGAGCACGTGGAGATCACGGTCTGGTTCGTCCTGGTCGGGGCGCTGCTCGCGTTCGCCGGCGCCGGGATGGCCCTGTGGTGGAATCGCGGCCCGGCACCCCCGCGGACCCGGGCCCGCGAGGGCGTCTGAAGCGGATCGGACCCGACCAGGCGCGGGCCCGAGGGCCGGTCAGCCCTGGCTCGGGGCGGGCCGGACGCCGGGTTGGGCGAGCGGGGGCATCCCGGGGCTGGTCGGGCGCACCACGTCCGGGTCGTCGTCGACGGCGCGGCGGGCGCCGGGCACCCGGGCGCCGGGCGTCTGCCGATCGCCGGGCGCGGGGGCGCGGCGTTCGGCGAGAAATGCGGTGATCATGTCGGTGACCAGGTCCGGCTCCTCGAGCGGGAGCAGGTGTCCGCCGTGCTCGACGATCTCGAGTCGGGATGCCGGGACGAGCTGGTGCAGGAGCCTCATCGCCCGCGGCGTCGCGAGCCGGTCGAGGGCGCCGGTGAGCAGCAGGGTCGGCGCCGTGACCCTGGCGGCGTAGCCGTCGAGCGGGGCGTCGCGCAGGCTCAGGTAACTTTCCCGGATCGCCCGGGGCGAGGCCACCTTGGCGCTCGCGTAGTCCATCTGCAGGATCCGCCGGCGCAGCGCCGAGTTCGCCGTCGTGAAGATCGCCCGGTCGGACATGTAGATCATCGGTCGGCTGTTCAACAGCAGGCGGCCGAGCGGGCCCGGCAGCCAGGTCGACAGGTCGTAGTAGAGCTTGGCCATGCGGGCCGTCGGGCCGTCCACGACGAACATCGGGTTGAGCAGGCCGAGCGCGTCGAGGGCTCGGCCGTAGAGCCCGGCGTAGACGAAGGCGATCGAGCCGCCCAGCGAGTGGCCGAGAAGGGTGAAGCGGGCCAGCCCGAGATGCCGGCGCAGCCCCTCCACCACCGCGGCGTAGGCCTCCAGCGTGTGCGGGCCGGACAGCGGGCCGGAACTGCCGAAGCCCGGCAGGTCGGGCGCCACGATGGTGGTCGCGGGCAGGCCGGCCGCGAGGTCGAGGAGGCCGGCGTGGTCGCCGCCCAGCCCGTGCAGCAGCATCGCGGCGTTGTCGTGCTGTTCCACGGAGCGCCAGTACGCGACGCGAGTTCCCTGGAAAACGAAGGACTCCCGGCGCATCGTCGCCGGGATGCCCTCAACGGTTGAGCGATCGTCGAGCAAAGCGAGTCACCCCTCTCCCCGTGCCGGAGCGCCTCGGCTCGACGCGACCGGCGACCGGCGACGTCGTCACCGTCGCGGCAAACGGCGGCACGCTGTCGCACTAACCCCGCTCCGCTGAAGACGGTCCCGGGCCGGCGCATTCCTGTTTCGGTCAAGGTGTGACCCAGGCTGCAGCCCAAAGCATCATGAAAGGTGCCGAAACCGTGCCAGGGGCGGTCGTCAGGGCGCGTGCAGGGCGAGCAGCGCCTCGGGGAAGGTTCGGCGCCAGTTGACGTAATCGTGAGCGCCGGCGTACTCGGTGTAGCTCACCGCGTACCCCCGGGTCTGCAAGGCGTCGCGCATCGCGCGATTGACCCGGATCTGTGAGGGCGCCCCGCCCGGGCCGGGCATCTGCTCGCGGGCGCCGACGTCGAGATAGAAGCGGACGCCGGCGCGGCGGCGCCTGGCCACCTCGCGGATCAGCCAGCCCGGCTCGCCCTCGGCCGGCACCGGCCACCAGAAGCTGCCGGACTGGGAGATGGCGGTGCCGAAGAGATCGGGGGACATGAGGGCGACGTACGCGGCGACCAGGCCACCCCGGGACACGCCGGCGATGAGGTTGCCGGCGTCCGTGCCGACCCGGAAGTTGCGCCGCGCCCAGGGGAGCAACTCGCGGGCGACGAAGCCGGCGATCGGCGGGGTCGGGCTGAGCATGGGCTCGCGCTCGACGGTGTGGCTGTTGACGAAGACGGCGCTCAGCGGCGGGATGCGGCCCGCGTCGATCAGATTGTCGAGGACCGTGGGGACGCGCAGCACGTGGCGGGCGAGGAAGCCGTCGAAGACGACCAGCAGCGGGAGCCTGTCGGAGGGCGTGCGGGCCGGGCGGTAGATCGTGACCGGCCGGTCGCCCTGCAGCTCCGCGCTGGTCAGCGAGGTGTGGGTGAGGGTGCCGGTGGGCACGCCGGGGCGGGCCGCGGTCCAGGGCTCGCCGGGCGCGTGCGGGCATTGCAGGATCGACACCCATTGATCGCAATCATCGGCGTCGTCGGGATCGCCCGGGAAGCGCAGCGGGAAGCGGTTGAACTGGTCGATATGACTCGGGCCGTGCGGGCCGGGGCCGGCCGGCAGCGTGTCGGCGCCGTCGTGGAAGAGGCCGTAGACCGTGCGCAGGTCGGCCGGGAAGACGCGGGTGCCATACCAGAGGTCGGTGCCCGGCGCGCGGGTGAGCTCGACGTCGACGCCCCACCAGGCGCGGGTCGTGCGGGCCTCGCCGCGCCAGAGGAACGTGACCAGCACGTCGCGCTCGCCCCACGGCTCGATCAGGGGGGTGCCGGCCGCGGTGACCTCGCGCCAGAAATCGTCGACGGCATGTGGCGTCGGATCGTCGAGCAGCCGGGTGACCCGGGGACTCTGCGCGGTGCCTGACCTGGTTTCGACCCGTTCGACAGACACGTGAATCTCCCACCGACGCTGCCAACGCACCGACCCTATCCTGCGAGCTACGTCACAGGTCAATGTCCAAGAGGGCACTGACGCGCGCGGGGCTCGACGAATATCACATTGATTGGTGTGATTCGGGAATAGCGAGTGCCGGGCCTGTCTCGCACCGATTGCGGCGCTTTCCAGGAGAAAAAGGCGAGGCGTCCAAACGGGCTGTCCGGGTGCATTCGCACCGGCGCGGCGCGGTCAGCGGGGCAGGTCGCGCACCAGATAGGTCAGCGGTCCGGAGTCCGCGACGGCGATCTCGGCGAAGCCGAGACGGTCGTAGAAGCCCCGGGCCCGCACGTTGGCCGTGACCATGCCGAGGTGTACGCCGCGGGCGCCGTGCCCCGCGGCCGCGGCCAGGAACGTGTCGATCAGGCGGCGGCCGTCGCCCCGGCCCTGGTAGGCCGGCAGCAGGTCGATGTGCAGGTGGGCCGGGTAGTCCGCGAGCTCGGGGACCAGCATCCGTTCGGGCCGGTAGTGCAGGGCGACCATCTCCTGCTCCGGGGTGCGTGGCGGGTCCGGCGGGACCGGGTACTTGTCGCCGAGCAGCGGGATCCACTCGGCGGCATACCTCTTGACGAACGTGGTCGTGTCGGCAGTGCCGAGGATGTAGCCGACGGCCCGACCGCCGTCGTCCAGCACGAACGCCAGGTCCGGCTCGAGCCGGGCGTACGGCCCGGCGAACAGGTCGCCCATCAGGTCGTCGGTGGAGTACTGCCCGCGGGCGTCGCCGCCCGCGTCGGCGGTGCGGACGCAGATGTCGTAGACCGCGGCCCGGTCGCCCGGGCGGTAGGGGCGAATGCGGTAGGCGGAGATCTCGGGCATCTGGGCACGCTAGCCGATGGAACCGGTTCCACCGCAAGCTCCGGCCGTCCGCGTCGACCCGCCATTCATCGCCGACGGTCGATTTCGCGATGTGTACGATCCGTGGCCGTCCGCAAGCCCTCCGTAGTCTTCGGTGAACCGGGTGCGGACCCGGTGTGCGGCGGGGGAGCCGAAAACTGCGGCAGCCTGCGGTGCGTGCGGCCGCCGATGTACCGTTTTTG
>Ga0307508_10003891_pt1 | contig 14849 bp, 10 predicted proteins | sample 9_EM_MG_FD_203089 | JGI IMG/M metagenome (GOLD analysis project Ga0307508, IMG submission 203089) | Populus trichocarpa ectomycorrhiza microbial communities from riparian zone in the Pacific Northwest, United States - 9_EM | ecosystem: Host-associated > Plants > Roots > Unclassified | place... | reverse complement strand
TCATGTTAGTAACAGAAATTTATTACCTTGCTGAAAGTAAGGTCCCCCGACTTCGTATTTCACTGAAAAGGAAAGTTCTTGCATTGTTTGGCTCGCTTTGTTGGCTCAATACGTCCAAACACTATAGCGTCGATGGACCTTCGAATGAAAGTTCTTGCATTGTTTGGCTCCCTTTGGCGGCTCAATAGGTCCAAACATTATAGCGTCGATGGACCTTCGAATGAAAGTTCTTGCATTGTTTGGCTCGCTTTGTTGGCTCAATAGGTCCAAACATTATAGCGTCGATGGACCTTCGATAAAAAGTTCTTGCATTGTTTGGCTCCTTTTGTTTGGTCAATGTACAAAATTGAGTTATTGACTACTGCTGATGTGATGTGGTGTAAGCCGTGAAATCTGAATTGTCATTCATGCGCTGTTGTCTTCAAATCGTCTTTTCGTTGCCTTATCCAATGCCTCGAGTCTCAACATTTCCTTTCTTAGGTCCTCGGACGGATGATGGATGAAGAGTTTCTCGTCAAAATCGGGGAGTATCCTGATGGTGTCTCTTCCTCGGCTTCGCGATAGCGCGACATAGGCATTGAATGGAGACAAGCGGCCAGTAGGTGGTTGACGGATGTCTATGATAACGTATTCGATGGTTTGTCCTTGTGATTTGTAGTCGGTGAATGCGTATCCTGGCGTCAATGCTAACTGTCGTCTCGTTATACTGTAGGTTTTCCCATTTGTTTCCACCGTAAAAGTTGTTTTTGATGGCACAATAGGTACAAGGCCTGGCTCTAGTCCTTGAAATTTGATGTTGCACTTGCCATCGGGCTTGAAGATTATTCCTGCTGGTGGATATTTGAGGACGATCGTGCCATCCTCCTTCTCTTCTGGTTTTTCCCTTGGATCAAGTATTATACTGGTTATCGTTCCACGAGTGCCGTTTGCAATATCCGCTTCGGTCGCCAAGTTCATGACAACCATTACCTTCATTCCGACGGCTGCATTTGTTGTATCTGGAAGGTTTCCGGTGTGTTTTGCGTCCAGTTTTGCGATTTCGTATCTGATGGCTGCGTCCAGAATCCCTCCGGTTTTTCGTTCTGTGTCTTCCGCGTTACATATGTACATGCGTTTGCCAGTCGCGGTACAGTGCCTTCGAACCGCCTCTATATTCCATCGATCTCTGACAGAGTGCCGTGGTGTAACGAGTATAGCGTTTCTCCATTCCTTTTGATGAAAATCAGTCCTTGTTCCTTTGCGTCCGTTGACTGACAAGCTTCTGATTTCCTGCAGGTCTCTCTCTGTGCATTCCCCGACACGTAGGCGATCCAATATCTCTATCCATTCTTTGTCCTTTGTGCGCATCTGTTGCCTGAGCATAACAACAGTGTCGAACTGGTTGTATATCGATCGTCCAAATGCAGCTTCCGGAGAATCATAGACTGATTCACAATATAGCGCACCCTTTGGGTTGACAACCGGCGGAAATTGGTGGAAATCGCCACAAATAATCACGTGGGCCCCGCCAAAGGGTGCATGTGTGTTACTTTGTCCGTTAAGGGATCGCACTCCTGCGACTATTTCCGAAGCGCACCAGAAGGTAACTTTATCAAGCATCGATATTTCGTCGATGATAATGAAGTCTTTTCCTTGTATGTTTTTCCGTCGTCGAGCTTTTGTTTCTTCGCTGCTTTTTTCCATCCAGGTGCTTGATTGTGCTGAGCGACGAATTCCTGCCCATGAATGGAGTGTTTTTCCTCCAATGTTAGAAGCTGCGATTCCCGTCGTTGCACACAACGCAAGGCGTTCTTGGTTTTTATAATGAGAGAAGGTTTCTGTGATGGCGCCTATAAGCACTGATTTTCCGACTCCTCCTGCGCCTAATGTCATCATTTTTAGTTGGTCTGTCTCTTCTCCTGTGAATCAATGTGAGTGAATCAAAATCTCGTGACGAAGTTGTCCATTCGAACCTGACAGCTCTTTGATGAGGACGCCCTCGATAATATCGTGGGCCCTCTTTTGTTCGCCATTCAGCGTGGCAAGTAGTGGCCGTGAAGAACTTTTCTGCTGGTCGGAGACGGAGAAAATTTTCGGTTGAGTTATTATTGATTTTGTTTGAGTGCCTCTCTCTTCGTTAGGGACGATCCTCGGCTGCTTTATTGTTGCAAGGTTGACAATCCCGTCTTCTTTGGCCTGTTGCCTTGTTACTGATGTGAGGTGATCATTCCAGATGTGCAGGTTATTAAGCATTGTCGAATCCGCATGTGTAGCGACGTCCTCTAATGGCTGATTCGAGGCTTCATTTGTTTCTTCCTCGAATATGCCTGCTTCTTTTGCGATCAACATTGCTCTCTCTCCGTATAGCCTTTCTCTGTCTGCTTCCCGTGCATTCCTGACCGTTTTGATGTCCTCTTCAGTGTATTCTCGAGCGCTTCTTGTTGTATCGTCGTCGATTCCAAGTGCTTCGAGTTCTGCTCGTATTTCTTCCTCGATGTCGATGTCCACAAACTGGCAGTTGTTGTTCTCGTCTGGCTTCTTCCGTGCAGCATCTTTACAATCGTGGTAATACTGGATATTGTCCAAGATGCGTTGTATTTTCGAGTTATTTGAGTTGTGAGTAGAAAATCGTCCAAAGCTGTCAGAGAATGTTTCCATCGGTCCTTTTAGATCCCGAAGATTCCTCCATGGACTCAACAGGAGGAGCATACTTGCACAGTAGAGTTCGCGTGATACGGGTTCGTCGTTCCGAGGAAACCAGCGTCCGACAAAGCGCGGTAAGGTTTCGTGTCCAGCTGTTCTTCGAATTCTTATGCTTCGGTTCTTTCCTACACCCTCCAGATATGGAATTCGATCGTGACGTGGTCGTCCTTTGCCGACTGTATTTCCATTCTTGATATTGTTGTCCAACTCCGAATTATAATATGAATCGTACGTGTCAAGCATGAATGACAAAAAATCCATGCTATCCAGTGCTTGGCCTCTGTATTGATAATCGCGGAGCTGGTCGCGAGTCTGAATTGAACCGGAACTCGCAGATACTATAATGTCAGTGTCTTGCTGCTATTCATTGAAGTCAAATTATGTAGACTGATTCCATTATAGACGCACTTGTGTGGAAATCTCTACACCACGCTGGTTATTGGAAGACAGAAAAGGAAATTCGTCCTGCAGGGCTTTTGTTGCTGAGTCCCAGTATATCGTTACGAAGTGATGGGATTCGAAGCGGTCACCCCATCCCATTACATATCCCATAACTTCAGGTGCACTAAATTCGCGGTCGCGAGCAAGACTGTTCGAGCATCGTTGCAATAGAAGTTTATTGATACGCTGTATGTCTGTTTCGTGTTTCTCTTGTTGTTTGTGAAAAGCTAACGTTTTGGCCAAAAGTGCGGATACGTTCGATGATTCCTTTTGTTTCTTGGTTGCATAATTGGTGATATAAAACGTAAGGACATGCGTTCCGCTCCCGTTTAACATGATTTTGATATCATGATTAGATCGAAGACAGATCAACAACGCAGGATTCCAGTTGTTAAGATAGGCACATAATCTCTTTGGACCCCACTCGCCGTTGTCTTTAACCCACACATCTATGGCACATTGGAATGGAGCTCTCCGCTTGCATTGATATCGATCTTTAATTTTGCGGAGGCATGTGAGTACCGAACACTTATGGTATTGTACAGCGCGGGCAAGCTGGTGTCCTTGGTCTTTGCTTTCGACGGGATTCGTTATCGGGTTAATCGTCCTCGAATACGACACTTCTGGTGCTTTAGGCAACTGTTTCGTTTCTTCATCATCCTTTCCCTGAATATCTGCGTGAATGGTGGTGCGTATGTATCGACGAATTTTGTCTCGAAATCGGTCGCTACGGAGTGCTTCTCGCATGACAGTTGCAGGAGGAGCATCCTTTAGCCATATTAACATATGCAGGTGCAAGGAGCCTCTGCCCTGCGTTTCGACAGTACCGATGTAACTTTGAATTGTCCCGAGTATACCTTCTTCGCGTTCGATTCTATTGTTTCCAATTTTCTTGATCCCAAATAGTATTTCAATAATAACGTTCACCATGAAGTGAAAGAATTGCGCCGACGCGAATGGATCTCCCGTGATATTTGCTGCTCGTTGTCCTGATGTTGGACCGGCTGTCCGGCTGAATTTATCCAGATCTATTTCTGCACCACATAAGACCTGAGCGATAGGGTCCTGAATATCCGCCGGATTAATTGTGATCCATAGGCTGAACGGGTTGAAAATGAGATTGGTACTCCAAATCTTGGATCTTAACGATGATCTCGACTCGTCGGTACCACGCACTCATGTTTTAATAGCACTGAGTTGTTGCCTAAGAGCTCTCACAGCTGGATTGGAAAATGGGACCTTCCTGGTCTCTTCCTGGCTCGCTTTTGTCAGATCGTTCGGAGTGAGAGTTGCAAGTAGATTTCGATGACGTGCAAAGGTCGATTTCTTCATTTGAAGGACCGCTGAACGGCATACTTCTCGTTTTTGACATACCCCAAATACTTGGAATGCAAATTGAAGGTCTTTTCGAAATCTCTTGTCGGAATATTGCATAGCCCATCGCGCATGACATTCATATGGTACGTTTATTGGACGATTTGTCTCGAAACCCCCTCGACCGTAGGGAAAGAGCGTGGGAAAACATCCAAGAAGATGATTAGGATCGCTGGGACCGCCATCGGTTCTTTGACCAGAACTATCCGTTCGAGCATATTCGTTAACGAACGCGCTGCCATGTCGAATAGCGAATTCTTCCGACGACTTTGTATTTGCGGCGTTGGCGAGAGCGTGTGCCATGAGCTCTTGGTCTGTTATGTCTGTTCCTTGGATATCTACTGCTCCAGCACTGTTCAATAGGAGTACCTCAGGTTCGATATTTGATTCTACATGAGAGCAAGGTAAGTGATTTAAGAAGACGTCTGCATGGATAATTACTTACTACGTCCATTTTCATTACTTTCTTCATCGACAATTGAATACTCCTGCAAACAATTGTTCTATATGATCAATTCATTCGCGTCAATCACCTTTCTTTAAAAGACATTCATTGAACCGACCTTCTTCTTCTTGTGATGGAACGTAGCCGTCGTGTTCGCGATATACCAGGCTTATGTCGTCCAGGTGACGGGTAGTGCTCAGGATTTCTTGAGGTATGCCATCTTCTGGGAGTTCTTCTAGTCTGGCTTCGGAAATCTTGATGTCGAGATATGTCGCGTTGTTTTCTTTGAGACACACCAGAGCATCTCTCACTGCTGCTCGCCTGACGCGGAGCATTTGGGGCATTGATTTCACAGTCAGACCTTTTGGTCCAATAAATGTAACGCCGACCGTAGCTGATAAAACTTTTGCAGGGGGAGGCATTTCCAACGGATCAGATACACATATCGTTTCCGCGATCAGCTGCGGATCCAATTTGTAGGTAGAGACGTTGCCCCGTAGCCCTCGATGCAATTGTTTTTCGTCCCACGCGTTGGCACCTCGCTGCTTCGGATATAATTTGACGATATACGCGACGGGATAATATTTGGCGATAAGAATTCGTTCCGGAAGTGTCAATTTGGCAAGTTCGTGAGGAATATCTCCGACCCACAGATCATTGGCCAAAGAGAATCTCGGCATCTCGTTGTTGTTCAGAGATTTGAGACACGCTCCACATAATCGTCCAGTAAGTGGACCATCTTCTCCGTTACTTGTGACAGCGGGTGCGTATAGAAGCATACCGTCGAATAAGGTGTGTTTAACGTGAGGTGTGCTGGGTTTTAGACGTTCTTTATTAGGAATTTGACTGATTGGAATGATGGACAGATCTTTCTCGAACGTTTCTCTTGCGCAAGACACACAGGTGGCTTGCCTCAGGATGTCGTTGCTAGTTGCCTTGATGAACTTTGTTATACGGTCGTTAACGAGAGTTTCGCTTGGAGGGTTCAGGAACGACGAGGCAAGCAGCTGTTCGACCGAATCTCTGTATATCAATTAATGTTTTAGGGATTGACCATTCCTGTAACAGAAATGATGACATACAACTCTGGAGCAATATCAACTATCATGGCGTCCTCAAAATGGTGTGGTGTACTTGCATCTGCCTCTGTGCGTCTGTTTTTCGTCTTTCGCTGCTCGGATCCATCAGGGTTACAGGTCGCTTTTCTCTTCTTTTTATTTTGTCCTTTTCCTGTGGTGTCCAACGACTCTATCCCCTCAATCGTCAAATCCTCGGCTTTATCGAGCGCCTTTCGCTTCCTTTTATATCGCCTTTCACCAGCTTCATTAAGTGCCTCTACCCTCTTAATCACAAGATCCTGCACGTCCGCAGGAGAAGAGGAAACAAGTTTATAAATATTAAGCCTTGTTGCATAATCCTTGAAACGTGCGTTTATAACTTCTCGACATATTTCTCGAATCTTCTGAACAGTTTGCAGCCGGAGTAAGTCGTCAACAGCTTTTCCGTTATGAAAGCGAAAGGTCTGTGTTCTTCAAAAAGATTTAAGTTACTTGTTTATATTCTGAATGCCCCTTTTCTTGCTTGAAGACAGGGCTCCCCATACCATGTTTGCACTCACATCTGATTACCACGTATAAAGCCAGCGCATTCTCCCTGCATTCCAGTAATGATATGGAGCTCACAGTGTTCGAAGGAGAGGTAAGATCAAGCGTTTATTAGTCAGCGGATCTTGCTTATATACTTTACAGAATTCATTCGTTCTCTTTCTCATTCATTCTTTCTACTTCGATCTTCATCTACAATTTGAACGGCTTACTTGTCAATCAATGAACGTTGTAAATTTCGCAACCCTCCATAGTTTGCTGAGGACATCGTTTCCTGTATGATTTTATCCCCATAAAATCGATTGACATATTCTCATCTCTGAACAAAAGCCTGAATCGAGATTTTACAGGGGTCTTCTGTTTCCTACCATCGGCAATGTCTGTGAAGTGGACATACCTACTCGTGTGGGTCGATGCGTGAAGCAACCCCAAGATCTGGATATTCGTTTCTGGATCAGAGACCCTTACTCTGGTTTCTCTCGTATTATGCAAGAATTAAGGACCGTTACGTTGAACGCAACCGACATGAATGCAATATACACGGCGTTTTACCCCAATCAAGTAAGAATGTCTTTCTGTTATCCCTTTTAATTGTGTCTATTTTATAACAAATCTTTTTCGTTGTAGTCATTCGGAAGGCCCGTCAATGACTCGATTCACAAAGCCGGTGTTTCTTCGCCATGGTTTGGAAATGTAATCGTCGTAAAAAGCCTTGTTACCAGGGAAGTGGTCGATATGGATGCAAAGGATGTAATCCTGGCTAAAGCTGCCGTTGTCAGGTACGGCTAATATCTCTTTACATTTTCCGTTCTGAAACCGATCTCAGTGCTATTGCGGATGGTTTGATGTCCTAGACTTATTGGGACTAGTAGCAAACCTTGTTTTTGTTCAATACTTGCGAATATTTTATATGCTTGTTCTCGATGTCACAGGCACAACGCGTGACCGCTCTTTAGACTTCAACTGAAAATATTTGAAGTCATTTGTGCTCCTTAAAACACTCGATTCGACCTCATATCGTTTTCCGTGCGCATTGGTATTAACTCTCTTATCATGAACACGCAAAGTAAGTTTTCCTTTTTCTATTGCTCTGCAATGCCTCTAATTTCTTGTCGCCTAAATTTAAGCCTACGATTCGGCTCCTTCTGCTCGACTTCGATTATACAGCGCCGTGGAGATCGTGGACAACATTGCTCAATATTGCGACTGGGTTACGTTGGTCACCTTAGGCAACACTTGTGTTCGAGAACGTAATGTTGTGAGAGGCATTGTTAGAAGACGTGTTACTCGTCAACTTGCTCGCTTCATCGTTCCGGATAAAATCGCTAGATTCTTCGAACTCATGGATGCTATGTCTGGAGCCATCATAGGCGGGTTCGTGCGTCACGTTATGAGCTTGCACGATGTCGAATGTACTCAAGTTTTTCCTCGGACGATGGACATAATTATTCCTATTGGAGGTTACAAAGACAAGGCCGCGGCAAGGAAAATGATGCACTTCTTATCAAATACTGGCCCTTGCACAGAGGTCACAGAAATTGAATCTCTGTCAGCCTTTCGTCTTTCCTCGCGTTTCACTTTTCTCTGTTCTTCGAAGGTATGTGCCATCGCTGATTTATTGTGGATGCAATAGTACTGATTATAAACGTTCCAGACTTCTACCTGCAAAATAAATGTCATTGAATGTGAAGACGAAAACATCTTCAAGGTCTTCTTTTCGGCATCGGGAACAGCACTTCTTAATATCATTACCTCTCGTCGCATCTACTGTTTCTACCCTTCTTTACTGGCCAGAGGTTTGAACGTCACCACATCCTATGTCACATCGGTTCAATCATCAGTCCTACGAGCATTCAACTTCGGGCTTGTCACCTTCAGCACCGACCATTCGTTTTCGCGGTTCCCAGGTCCATGCAACGAAGGATGTTACGCGTTAACTCGGAGTTTATACAATCTAGAAAACGTTCTGGTATGTCGCTGGGGTGGTTACTCCAGTCTGTACGACGGAGGAACCATGGACCCATCTCCCAGTGACGGCTATGAAAATCTTGATATACAGTGGAGAATCGGTAGGAGATGCGCGAATCCAATGTGTAGGTACAGAGGTTTTGGTTACAATGATGCGTAACAAATTGTCCCATCTTTTCTTTCTTTTGATCGCTTTCGTTTAATGCTTACAAATATGTTGATAATTTTTTTTGGTCCTACTCACGCTTGTTCTACATCTTTTCGTCGCTTCTTCTCAAATCTTCTTTATTAAAAGACAATGTCAGTCAACGGGGATACAGGTAATAACTTCGTCATTTATAATTAACTTACTAGACTCATTGCTTTTCTTCCCTTTGCGATAAATCAAAATATAATGTCCTTCTAATAATATTTTGTCATTAGATGATCCGCTGCGAAGATACTACGATTTTTACATCTCGATGGAGACTTTTATAGGACGAAAAGAAAAGGAGTATCTCACAGGCATTGGCTGGAAATCGGGCAACGACTGCTATCGCCTTTACCACAGTGCACAGACATACATCAACGACACTTGCATCGCTGTAGGACAGGTATCGCCCCTGGGCGCGTACCTCCTTCCCCAAGGAGATTTTCATCTCGAACAAGCCCCAGAGTCGTTCCGAGATACGAAATTACGTTTCAGTCTTGTAAGACCCGACGACGGCGTACGGTATTTTCGGGACGAATTCGACGAGTCCATCCTCGCCCTCAATAGCATCGCTTTCGGACTCCCACGTAACAAGTGTCCAAACTCCTTTGTAACGTGCGACGGCAACGGGGTATCAATGAATTTTAGCTGGAACATTTTTGAAGACGTAAGTATCCGCCAACTCTTTGGTTAAAAATTGAACAAAATATTGGATTTGGTGCCTGGTTACAGACCAAACGCTCGGGTAATAACCAACACAGCCTTTCTTTCTGGGACTTACACTAATAACACTACCTCGTTAGAAAGTCATATTCTGCCTTCGGCTTCAGAAGAAGAAGAAACTTACCTTGATACTGCATACCATTTGATTGCCAAAACTCTTGAACCAAGATACGTACTGCAGAAACTCAATGTATATCTTGATGATGATTCTACAGGATCATTATCCCGTATTTCCCCTGCGGACCTTCATCACAAAATGATTGGTTCTGTAGTTGCCGTGAAGTTTGGTCTAGAATTCCGTCATGAACTAGGTTTAGTTCCTTTCCTTCATGACGTACACATTTGCCAATTAGCTAGTCATTAATGGTAAATTATTCATTCAACTTACCATTTCATACTGTACCATTTTGATCTTTGCATTTCGGACCCTGTACGGCCCTGGTGATGGCAATTAGCTGATTTTGCGTTTATGTCAAGGTCCGTCCTGACGATTCACCTACATTCAACTTTTGTTTTTAGTAGCTTGTTACTCTACAATTACAGAAAAGCTGATTGTAATATTATGTGTTCTAACAAAAAATAGAACATGCATTATATTAAATTAATAACCTGACTCGTCCATTTTCTAGAGTATCAGCTCTGAACCAACATCCCTATCTCATTACAATTTAGTCAATTGTTCCGAGTCCTTGGATATTCCAGTACGTACATCCAATTATCAAAGAACATTCAAACCCTTACGACTTCAAGTTCCCGACCGGCTCAGATTCTCCTTCACTGTTTGAGATCCACCAATAGTATCTCATATTCATTAAAAAATTATATTTCCCCCTGTTCCGAGAGTATGGACAATGTATATTACTCGATAAAAGATTTGAATAATTACACACACCGAGTTACGGATTGTACACGCTTCCCTTGAAACGTTCGATCACTATGTTAGTTGAATTTATGGTGTTGATTGTGTCTTGCGTGCTTCGTTACTTTGCGCTGGCAACCAGCGGTGAGTTCATTTTACATTTGACGACTCCACTTAGTGACTGCCGAATTACCTCGCACTGTTGCTCGTTTCGTCCTAGTTCCTCGGCTCAACAAGTCGCAGAAAGTTCAGAGCACCAGCTCTTACCAAGCTATCGCATCCGACATCGCAATTGGTCAACTTCTTGTTCTTTTGCAACACTTCCAACTCGGAACTTTACAGGACCTACGAGATATGCTCAACGATTCGGGTGCTGTCATTTCAGGTTCAGCAGCACTCGCCGTTTTCCATCCAGGCCGTTTCATGCCTAACGATATAGACTTCTATGTCTTGGAATCGGGTTATCGACGCTTATCAAGTTACCTCCACGAACGTGGATATAGAGTTGTTCGGTCTCATATCCTGCATTATTCGGGTCTACGAAGAATGCGAGCTGTAGAGATCCTTTACCGAAGGAACTCACGCGGCCCTGTAAACATCATTGTGTGCGGAGGACCTCATGTCCTATCCACGATAGCGGGTTTTCATTCGACCCTTGTCATGAATTACATCGCTGGTCACGGCGCCATATGCCTTTATCCCTTGTGGACCATGCTAAATACAGGTCTCGTCGTTCCTCGTCTAGGAGACGACGCCGACGCAACAGCTGCCTGCATCGAGAAGTATAGAGTGCGAGGTTTTGTGTTACTGGATTCCAATAGACTGGACAGTCACTCCCAAAATACTCAGTCCTCTCACTCTCGGTTTGCCCAACGTCACCTCCACGATGGCGACGTACTCTTTATACCTTTCGATGCTCGTACAACTGATCTTCGTGAATTCGAAGGGCCTGTTTCCTGGGAAATTCGACACTAGGTAACTTGCGTTTATCTTGCACTGCGTAGAGAGCCGTTCTAACTTCAAATCATAGGACAAACAAGCCGAAGAAATACTACAAAGCCAGTTACAGATCTTTGCATAATTTCATCTTTTCTTTTTTGGTGTCACTTCGTCTTCTGCTTTTCATTTTTCTCTCTCTCCTTTTTTTTTCGAATGCTAAAACAGGAAAAGTTTTGCAAAACTAAATACTGTACTGTTATGAGACGTTGGAATATTATCGAACATGAACTGCCGAAATTATAATGCATGAAATAACAGCCGCTTTGATATATCCGTATGGACCCTTATTTACTGTATTTGGATTACATTTCTTAGCAGCCGGCGATCTTCATGTAAATTATGTTTTTCTCCATATAATCATAGTTGTCCACATGCTCACCTCCTTGAAACTACCTCCTTGAAACCGATCACTCAATAAATGGAACCTGTTTTAGTTACTTCAATTCCGTACCTTTCACTGAGGTCACAAGGGAAAAATTAGACACCATGAATGGATCTCATGATTCTATAGACCGCCCAAACAAAAATCGAGCTATGACGATAATTTAAACTGAAAAAATTCATATGTCCACAATAAATGTGTTGAATAAAGAAACCTTTGGAGCTTATCCGAATCAAGTGATCTATCGCGGTACCGACTTTTTGCTGCATATATATTAGAATCAATTTACTATACCAGCCCTCAGTCACCTATCCCAATGCAAAGCGCCATAAACGATTCGAACACAGCTCTCCAGATTTACAACCCACTATTTTCGGAGGACAACCGAATACTTCTTGTCGTCCTTACGCTTATACGTCAGTCACACCATTCCACATTTGTTTTCCATTTTTAACGCAACGGTTACCCGTCATCTGACATCCTTTCCAGCGGGATCTTACGACAACAGCACTGATTACGTGCACATGATTGTCTTGGAACTTCCACACGTCTCCATTCCTCGCCCAATTCCTCATGACCAGAACATGCGGAGGTGGCTCAGAAGACGAAATATATATCCGAACCCCACATTTTCACGCGTGGACGAACGAATTGTCTTTCGTGCTATACCCAGGTCTGAAACTAGCAATATAATTGTGATCGTCCGTGCTACCAATTTTCGTAATGTCTTCGTGTACGTCACCTGAACGCACTGAGTACCACGATTGACCATCATATTCTAGATAATTGAATCTACAGATAAGACCAAAGGAGATGCAACCTATTGTAGAATTAAGTACAACTGTACCTCGTCAGCTGAGCCAACGGCAATACTCCATATGCTTGAAAATTTCTGTGGAAAAAAAAAAGCAAAGAAATTTCAGACTAGAAATGGATGGAAACGATATACTACAATCATCGAATATGCCGTTCTCCGAAACTACAATTTTTTCCCCCAATTGTGTCATTTCAAAGTATAAATACGTGTATGAATGTGTCCTTCAGACCTCGTGCAACGCTGCAACCTACCAGTATATACTGTAAAGGACTATCTTCAATCGCTACTTAATAGATGCCTCCATCCTCGTAAGCTACACAATCTACTGCCTTACTGATTTTGCTGATATGCATTCTGATCAGGCCTTCCAAACCTTATAACGGTCCTGCTCTTCGAGCTCGTCTTGCTAGCGCCCTTGAATATGTAGCTAACCCATGCTTTCTTGACTTTGTCAAGTGGAAAGTTCCGACTGGACTGGGTCACAGCGTTCTTCTGGACACAAGAAAGATCAACGCCAACGATGATGACGCCCCTTCCCTCGCTCTCTTATGCATTGTCGGTGTTGTCTCCACCGAAAAGCTCCAACTAGATTCTCTTGGAACTTGGTCCGAGAAATATAACGAAAGAATTACATCGGCGAAGCTCAAATTCACCCTTGTAAAACCAACGGGCATACCGATTTTGAAAATGACTTTGACCGCGCGATCGCTCACATACGGAAATTGCAAGACATCGTCTCCATTCGAGGTTCAGACCGAAGCTGGTTTGTTCTTTCCGACACGTCCTTGAGATTCAACCACAATCTCTTTATAGAGAGGGTCAGTATCTCTCGCTTCTATGCTACCTTCACTACACAATCCTGTTTTTTAATCAGCCTGAACTTCCCACGGAAGATAGCGCTATGAACGAAGAAGAGAAGAAAGTGTTGAAAGAAGCAATTACAATCGACGAAGAAATGGGTCTGTATTGAAATATATATCTTCTTAACCACACTCACTGCCCACTTCCCGCCATTACAGCCGATGTTTCTATTAGATATCCTGTAGAATCGGGTCACAAGACCGATGTCTACGAAACCCTAAGGACCCATCACATCGTTCCAATGCTTGCATTTGATTACTACGGCAAAGAAATAAAACCTGAAGATTTATCCCGAGTAGTGAAAGGAACTCTTCTTTCTGTCACCTTCACTCTACGGTACGTCTTTTCTATTTGGAATCCTATCACGTCGTGACTCTTATTCTTCTTTGGTGTTGATTTTCCAGCTACAACTACATCAAAGCCGGAAAAGACAGGCCTCATGACGTTAACAGCTTCTCGGCAAATATCGTACAAGTTTGTGTTCTTAAACACGCTCCTGTCACCACCCCGAGACGCAGACGGGATCCAATAGTTTTCAGAGGTGCCGAAAACTTACGATCCGAGCAAACCGAAGCCGTTAAAGCCTTCTTGTTGCCCAAAGATATCACTGGAACCCCATCAAGCAGTTCCAAAAGACAACTTGACGACGCGACTGCCAGCGAAGACGAAAGTCCTGCCCGCAAGATTCCCAAAACTTAACATCCGAACAGGCAAGTAAAATCACTCATTGTAACTTTTTGGGCTTTAAAAGATCTCACATGACTGACCAGACTTCCAACCCACAGAATCTATCGATTGTATATATCTATGACACCGAACTTTCCTGCTCAACAACAATCACAGCATACTACTGTAATATGACCTTGACTGATGTCTTCCGAGTCGTTCTGTACAATATATATGTCATTACAGCGGTTTGCAAAAAGGTTGGCACTCTCGCGCGTCAGACAAATAAAGGCAAAGCAACCCCTAATGTAGGGTTTGTCCTCCTCTTAGTGTGGATCTTATTTTTTCTATACATACTCTACTTCATGGATGTAGTATATTGCATGTAGTACTGTAGCAAGTGTATTTTCACATGAAAAATAGTGGGTTCAATGAGACTCTCTGCATGCACGTGGCCCTGAGATTGGAACCCTATCTTAGGGCTAACCTGAACTGCTTCTTTCTCATGTCATGAAATGGTGCACTTCGGAATGAAAAAAAGATGTAGTATACCTAACAGCTGAATATACATGTATTTTAAGTAAAATTCTATAGTGGTATGTGTTGAGTATGTGGCAATTTCAGCCAAAGGTTTTGCAAGCCCCTAGTCTAGGGTTGCTTTGTTTTTATTTGTCTGACGCGCGAGAGTGCCAACCTTTTTGCAAACCGCTGTAAAAATAAATGAAAATAAAATGAAAATCGAAAAAGGAAAGAGGGAGGAAGGAAAAGGAAAGCAGGGGAGAGCTACCAACCAGTATACAATGCCCACCTCGCACTCCTCCATCAGCCAGCTAGGACT
>Ga0307508_10003890_pt1 | contig 14855 bp, 7 predicted proteins | sample 9_EM_MG_FD_203089 | JGI IMG/M metagenome (GOLD analysis project Ga0307508, IMG submission 203089) | Populus trichocarpa ectomycorrhiza microbial communities from riparian zone in the Pacific Northwest, United States - 9_EM | ecosystem: Host-associated > Plants > Roots > Unclassified | place... | reverse complement strand
CTCTCCAGCAACTTTCAGGTCCTGGCTCTCCTTCTACACGCCCAGCTGCTCACCAACATCTTATGGTTCTCCGTCCGCGACAGCCTAAGACAACCATGTCCACTGCCATTACCACTGCCTCTACTGCCTCCTTCAGTAGGGCAGTATCTCTTCCTACTTATGAGCCACTTGGTTTTAATGATGCTAACAGGTATGAGGCATGGCATGATGCTATGCGGAAGGAAATTCAGGCCTTACGCGCTAACAGAACTTGGTCCTTGGTGCCGTTTCACCCTTCCATGAATGTTGTTGGTAGTCGGTGGGTGTACAAGATTAAACACAGATCTGATGGCAACATCGAGAGGTATAAGGCGTATCTAATTGCTAGAGGTTTCACTCAGCAAGAAGATATTGGTTACTCTGAAACCTTTAGTCCTATTATCAAACAGGCAACTGTCAAATTAGTCTTCTCCATTGTCGTTTCGTGTGATTGGAAAATTCATCAGCTTGATATCTATAATGCCTTCCTCAATGGTGTTCTTGATGAGGAGGTCTATATGAAACAACCTCCAGGTTTTGTTGATTCTGCTCTCCCCTCTCATGTGTGTCGATTGCATAAGTCTCTATATGGTTTAAAATAGGCTCCGCGGGCTTGGTACACTCGTCTGAATGATTTCCTGTTATCTATTGGTTTTCATGCCTCTAAAGTGGATATCTCATTGTTTATCTTCTCTGTTGGTACTGCTATTTGTTATCTTCTGGTCTACGTTGATGATATTTTGCTTACGGGTAGCAACTCTCTTATACTCTAACGCCTCATACAGTTACTGAGCTCAGAATTTAAGATTCGCGACTTGGGTTATGTTCATTATTTTTTGGGTAATGAGGTTCAGCCTACTAGTATGGGTCTTATGCTCCAACATCATAAATATACACTTGACATCCTCACTCGGGCTGATATGTTATCTTGCAAACCTGTTGATACTCCTATCTCTACATCTAAAGCTACCATTCTGCAAGATCCCTTGTTCTCTGATGCTACAAGCTTTCGTTAAATTATGGGTGCTCTTCAATATCTCACTTTTACGCACCCAAATATTTGGTTTGCTGTTAACAGAGTCTGTGAGTTTATGCATGCTCCTACAGATTCTCATTGGGCTGCCGTTAAATGCATATTGCGTTATCTTAGGGGTACGACATCACATGGCTTACATATTACTCGCAGTTCTTCCTTTGCCTTACATGGTTTTACAGATGCAAATTGGGTAGACAGTTTTGATGATAGAAAATCTACAGGTGGTTATCTTGTGTTCTTTGGTCAGACGTCAATTTCGTGGAAATCAGGTAAGCAACTTACCATTGCTCGCTCTTTTACTGAAGCTGAGTACAAAGCTTTAACCGATGGCACTGCTGAGGTTATCTGGCTTCAGTATTAATTAACAATCTCCAGATTCCGTCTGCTTCTGCTCCTATTATCTGGTGTGACAACCTTGATGCCACTTATTTGTCTGCGAATCCTGTTTTTCATGCTCGCACAAAACATGTTGAGGTTGATTATCATTTTGTCCGAGATAGAGTTGCGAAGAAGGAGATTCAGATTCGTTTTATTTCCTCTCGGTATTAACTTGCATATGTCTTCACTAAGCCACTTCCTACTGCTTCGTTTACTGCTTTTCATTTCAAGCTTTGGGTTGATCCCCCACCCACAACTTGAGGGGACATATTATAGAATGTACCTATATAAAAAATATTGTATATAAAAAATATTGTAGTTATACTTTTATGTGGTAACCTCTATCATTACTATTATATATTGTCCTACACATATATATAAAGAAGGTTGGCTCATCAATATATTAAGCCTCCTAATTATTCTCAACTTTAGAGAAGAGGTAGACGACACAACTATTTTCCCATTTGACCATGACTAGCTTAGCTTTCACATGAGTTGAAATTAGGCGCTCTCTCAACATGATAATTTATGCATAAAGATCTTGGATATGGAATTCAACCTTCACAAAAAGCTAGCTACAAGGCCCACCCCATGGATTTTAGCTTATATAAATAAAAATCATATATTTCATAGAGATTCTTCCATTGGAAAAATCAAAATGGTTATGGTTTATTTTATTAAATTTATGTAGCTTTTGAGTATTGTCTCGAGACAACAACAATAATAATATATTCTGGTATTTTTTATTTTAAAAATATAAAAATTAACTTAAAAGATATTCTAAAAATAAATTTATTTTATATCTTTATCATTATTTTTTTAATTAAATATATCCCCCATAGTTATATGCAATATCTTGATATATACAAAACTCAACAGCTGCAATTGAAGAACAATGTTTGTATCAGCGGGATTTACTGCCACACTCAATCATGTTAGCTTTAATAGCTGCTTACACATGGTGTGTTTTACACTTTCACCCACTAATCCAAATAATTAAGATAATAATCAATCCTAATTATTATATACAACTCTCAGGCATAAGAACTCCACTGCTGGTTCCACCTATGTTCTTACATGATGATGTTGCTGCTGTGTTCATGTAAGTAAGTTTTATGTCTTGTAATTTGATTCCCCTGCAAGGATTACTGGAGCTGCAATCAAATGTCACTGCCTCTGGTGATGCTGATGTTCCTTGTATGTTCCTGTATGTCACTTGACTAATCTTCACCCCAGAGCTCTATTAAATTAAACACAAAACAAATTAATTAGATTTCATCATATGAATTAAGTACACTAATATGTTAGCTAATTGAAATACTGTAATTAATCACCTGACGAGGACAGCCCTGGTTATTTGGGCAATAATTTTGGTCAACGATTATTGGGTTCCTAACATTTTTCATAATCAAGTTCTGGAACACAACATTCCTCACAAATCCATTGCTGGGCCTAGCCCATGATTTTATCCTTACACCATTGTCTGATCCACTGAAGATTGAATTTGTCAAAGTTATGTTTTCTACACCACCTTCGTTGAAATCCTTGCCTAGACTTCCAATGCTGTAAGAATTTAAGGTACAACAAATTAATTAATCAATCAGAACCACTTCAATGTTGTACTGGTTAGGATTCTTAATTTGAAGTTAAAACAGTCAAGACATGTTATCATATCTTTTTCATTACGAAAGAATATAATTCATTCAGTCGAAAACATCATAGAAATACTAAATTTATTTCCATATCCCTGTCTCTTAGTCTCTTAAACTAAACATGTTTATATCATTTTTGAATACATTTCTTCTGTTGTAGGACACTATTAATGATGAAAACATATGTTACCTGATACCATGTCCAGGGCCACACTTAATGCTGCTCATGAGCATGTTCCTAGTGCTTGGACCGATTGATATGCAGTCATCTCCTGTCTGAAGTGTGCTGCCAGTTATTGTAACTCCGGTCGATGTTTGCACGTGAATACCGTCGGTGTTAGGGCTTTGATCTGGAGCAATTACCCTTACATTTCGGACCAAAACATTGTTGCAACTGTTGATAACAAGGTGCATTGATTGACTGTTGATGGATGTCAAGCCGCTAATCAGGATGTCATTTGCCCAGTTGAATGTTATAGACTGCATTAACAAATTCATCCTGTTGTTAGTTAATTAATACATGAAACCACATGGACTTGCCCTGCAAATTTTTTTTTTTTTAATTTGAACGTTAAGGATCTCTAGCATTAATTGAAAATATATATAATGCAACTTGTTGAATTACGATATTGATTTTAAATTTTCATATATATATATATATACATGTATATATAGACACACGCTTACCCTAGCTCCGACAGGGCAATTCTGTCCAGATTTCCGGCAAGCCCAGAAGCCAGCACCTTTAGCATCAAGGGTGCCACCAAAGACAGAAACTCGATTGACTTTTATGAACAAAATCCAGTACCCTGAGTTGCCTAGAGCACGATAATCTGTAGGAGCTACAAGGGTTCCATCTATCTGAACCGTAATTTTATTCTTGCATGGACCTCTAAACACTGTTGCCTTGAGCAAATACCTTCCTTTAGGCACATTAATTGTGGATGGAGAAGCAGAGCCACATGCAGCTGACCATGCCTTAAGAAAGGGTTGCGTTGAGTCAGTTTTGCCATCCGGTTTTGCACCAAACTTGATCACATTATAGGATGCAGAAGCTGCATTTGATTGCTGAAAAGTGCAGAAAAGGAAGAGTACTACATATGAAACAACAAACTTAGCCATAGAAGAGAGAAATTATGAGCTAGCTAGCTAGGCAGTTCAGTTGGATGGTACAAAAATGGCAGTTAGGGAAAATATTTAAAGGGAGGAGTGTACGGTGGTTTCATATCCACTCTTCCAAATGTTGTAGCTAGGGATTGCTGTTGCTTGAATATTTTTCTGCTGCAAATGATTATTATTAATTAAAATTAATTTAATATGTATCAATCTTGATCTTTAACAATTTGCACGTCTCCTTATGTACTTATAGTGATTATATGTACGGCCACATGCTTTCTTTACAAGTTACGAGTCTAGATGAAGAAAAATGAACGTATCCCATGTGATAAGTTGTTGAGCGCACAAACTGTTTGTAAATTATGATGTTCCACAATTGATTGATAACATGATTAAATAGTTCTTCGAACAATTATACGAACTCAAATGATCATATGATCGGTCTTAATTAATTGGTTCATGGCAATATAATCATGCATGCACTATATTATGTTAATGAATGAAAGTATATATATCTAGTAAGCAATTCCAATACAATAGTTTGATTTAATCTAAAAACAACCTAAATCATTGAGTTATTGAAAATATTAGATCAACTTAGAATACTATTTTCATCAAAACAATATTATTTTATTTTATTCTTGATTTTTTTTTAGTATTGAACAGTAATTAGTTAAGATTAAATTTAGTCAAGTTAAATAGATTATATACAATCAATTATCCAAGTTAATCAATGTAAATTAAAATTCAATCTAAATCATATTTTAAATTATAGATTTGTCAAGTGAACTCGGCAGAAAAAATTAAAGAATCATGTCCAATATACTACTTCACACCAAGTGTGTGTGTTTATAGCATTTACACAGAAGTTACTTTTTTGTTATATTTTGATATTTGATTCAAACACAAGATCGCAAAGGAAACGTACTAACGATCAACTTAACTAAACATTAATCTAGGTAGGTTTCAGGAATTAAATTTGGTTTCATTTTCAGAAATTATGTTCTTTTTTCTTCTCCAATGTCGGTATTTATGGTGGCAGCTTACGAAGGAGATATTGGGGAGACACATTATATGAATGCTGCATTGCATGTGTGTACTGTAAGAGTTAAAGACTCGATGAAGACGATGAATAGCCGCCATCTCCTCCTTTTCCACGTGATGCGTGAGTAATTGCTGCCGGGAATGTCGCCTCCGTTCAAGCTATTTCCGATCATCCATTATCAAATTAGAAGAGGAGGGAATAATGCCCTCATCATTTGGTTTAACCTTTTATCTCTGACCTTGCACCAATACTATTCTCTTTCTTTCTTTCTTTTGGTGGAATTTTTTATTATTATCTTTATATACATAGACATATTAGTCCCTCAATTATCGGGTGATGCTCTACTAGGACCAAATAAAAAAAATATATTATCAATTGGATCCAACATCTATCATAACCTTAGCTAGCTAACTAGAAATGTTATATAATTGGTAATTTTATGAGACCCTTTTTAAAAAAAATATACACAAACATAAAAGAAAAAATCACATTTGAATTACAAAAATATAAGAATATCTTCTTTTAAGTTAAAAAATAGTTTTTTATTTTTATTTTTATTTTCTATACACAAACATAAAAGAAAAAATTGCATTCGAAATACAAAAACATAAGAATATCTTCTTTTAAGTTAAAAAATAGCTTGTTTTTTATTCTCTTCTGTTCTATAATTTCTCTATCTAGTAATTATCACTAATTGCTTCTGAAGTAACATAACATTTCTCCCCAGTTAACTCCCACCATTAAAACTTATGATGATCAAAATGATATTTTTTAAAACAAATAGGTCCTTGTTTTCTTCTTCTTTTTTTAATGATTAATTTCAAAGGAGAAAAAGTCATGGATGAATTGAGTAGCATCCATTAATTAGATGAAAGCCCGATTATACGTTTTCGTCGTTTGGGGATAAACATATCATTTTTCCTTTTTTTTTTTTTAATAGTCAACCAATTAAGATTTGTGCATATAACGGAGGCACATGTACGTCCTTCGTACCTTTAATCTATACATCGTGAAGTACGGTGGAATGATAGTTGGTTGACTAATTAACAATTTAATTTTCAGTTTCTTAGGTAAGGCTTTGCATGTCTTCATGTTGTTGTTAATTCTTTGTGGATTTTGACCAACAATATCCAAGTTGCATATTTATAAAGATAGCAACTAGTCAATAGAGATATAGGCGCATGTGCCATGTGCAAGAGGGGAAAAACAGGAGTACACAGCATCCATTCTTACAAACAACCTAAATAGAAGTAATTTTTTATTTTTATTTTTATTTTTAATGAAATGCGAGAACAAATAGAGAGCGATCAATCCTAGAGTCCCTTGAATCATCTTTCCTGACAATGATTTGGATTCCATGGCTGACAAAAGATGGCATGCACTGACCGCATAGGAAGCAATTCAGCCATGTGTACCAAGCTAGAAACTAGATGCATGGACTACAATCATGTATCATAATAGAGACACCAACCCTTCATAGGCTAAATAAACAATACAAGAGCAATTATCATAACTTCTAAAGAAGTCCATCAACAAGTGTTCTTACCCATTGTAGAGATTAAAAAATTCAACAATGTAAGGCATTTTTTGCAAAGAAAATTCAATTTTAGAAGGAAAATAAAATGCGTGTGGACACCTCATAATTGCTCAGGAGGTCATATGCGACGATGATGTTACAATTGCTCCGATGAGACCTAAAAAATAGATAACTCAGTTAGCTCCAACAATGCAACTATCATGTAAAAAATGATTTGGTTTTCATGTGTTCATACACAAAGCCTCCTCAATGGATTCTTATCAAGGATTTACAATCTTTTTTTTCAAGATCAAGAGGTCACAAATAAATTCAAAATCTTCCAAAACCTTGGCAAAACCCTATAAATACCCCCTTCAAGTTTAGAGAAAAAAAAGGTTGAGAGAGATGAGGAGAAAAAGAAAAGAAAATTCAAGAAAAAAAATATTAATAAGAAACACAAGTGTAGAGGTTAAATAGCCTAAACAAAAGATTTATTAGCTTTGCAAGTTTATGAGAGGTTAAAATCTCTAAAAGAAAACAAAGAGAGAGTAGCTATTCTAAGTATACTTTTCTGGTTCAAAAGTAGGCTCTTTGTGGCATGTTTTTGATTATTTTTTTTTAATTTATTGTTGTTTTATATTTATGTTCTTAAGCATATAAAAGATGTTTGAATGCTTAACATAAGATTTCAGTTGTCGCAACCCTTGTTTTGGCGTTCTTCCCCTTGGGTTGTGTTGGCGTTCTTCCCCTTGGCTTGATGTTCTGCCACACAAAGATCTGAATGAAACCCTTAGCTTGGCGTTTTGCCACACAAAGATCTGAGTGAAACCCTGAGCTTATTAATAAGATTTCAGGTGTCGTAACCTTGGACCATCAGTCTCAGTCTGATTTAGACTTAACACTTGTTATGAGAGGTTTTCGGACACTATATCCTTAATTTTTTTATATATATAAAAAGAAAAACATACAGTAGGAGAACGACATTGAATAGAGCTTTTTCCTTTTAAGGTTATTCTCTATCCGTGGATTGAATAGAGCTTTGTTCCTGTTAAGGTCATTCTCTATCGTGGGATTTGCTAAGTGTATTAAGCTTAGTGCCATTACCCAAAGACTGATGAATCCCTCCAGCATAGCATAGCCAGAGAACAACATTAGTTTTACTCTAAAGGTGATCATAATGGTATGAGTACTTTTTTAAAACTTCTCATAGCGGGTGTTAAGTCTAAATCAGACTAAGACCGATGGTCCAGGGTTGCGACACCTGAAATCTTATTAATAAGATCAGGGTTTCACTTAGATCTTTGTGTGACAGAACGCTAAGCCAAGGGTTTCATTCAAATCTTTGTGTGGCAGAATGCCAACACAACCCAAGGGGAAGAATGCTAAAACAAGGGTTGCGATAACTGAAATCTTATTACAACACCTTTTTTTTCTTTGTTTTTATTTAATGATATTTATTTTAAAGTTTTTATTTTGATGTTTTTGATACATTAAATTTGTTTAAGTTTATTTTTGATATATAATGTTGTTTTAGTTTTTGTTTAACTTAAGCTTTGCATATTAAAGAAAAGGTGTTTTACCTTGGGTTTGCTTGTCTATTCATACACAAAATGAGTTTAGAAAACTAATTTTAAATATATTTTATGTGAACATATAGTCTGTTTTAAGTTTATGTTTTTTTTGGATTTGGTACATCTTACTTGATTTTGATGTTTTTTGTTAGTTTTTTTTTCCAAACATGTTTGTGTATGGTATTATGACTTGTTAGGATAAAAAAAGAATGTTTTAGAAGCCGAAAAGACCAATTTCTAGGTTTGGCAGTGGCTGTAATTTTTGGGCATGATTGAGTTTTTATTATGGGTTTAAGCAATGTTCTTCATGTTATTAGGAAGAATAGTGTTTTAGCCCCTAGATTTGGATCAATTTTGGTCCATTTCTTTGCATATACACCTTTCTTATGCATAATTAACCAATAATCTAGTGTTTATTTGTATCAATAACGTGTTTAAATGTTTTTTAATCATAGGGTTTTCGTTTTGAACCAAAACCCATTTTGGCCAAACGATGATGATTTATTGATAATTAAAATGAATAGATACTAGATTATTGATCATTGCATGATTTCCAACATGTATGTGCCTTTGGTTTGTCCATATCTAGTATGGTCTGGTTTGAGAGCCGCGTTGCTGGGTTCACATTGAATATTCATCATTTTTTCTTTGTGTTCTTTCTAAAAACATTATCTTAGCTACATGATTTTGACTTGTTTTGTTTCATTTATTTGCCCAAAACCTTTCCTTATGTATGATTAACCAATAATTTAGTGTTTATTTGCATCAATAACAATGGCTTTTAATCCTAGGATTTGGATTTAAAACCGAAACCTATTTTAACAAAATCATGACGTTTTAGTGATAATCAAAGTGATTGGATGCTAAATTATTGATCTTTGCATGATTTTCAACATATACGTGCCTTCGCTGTGACCAAATCCGGTCCGATTTGGAACCTGTGTTGCTGGGTTCGTTTTGGGCGTTCTTGGTGTTTTTCATTTTTTTATGTGTTTGATCCATCTTGTTCAAGAGTTTTTGTGTTTTTTTGGGTGTTTAATATGCTTCTTTGCTTTAGTTTTGTTTTTTGAGTCAAACCAAAATTTTAATGCGGTTTATGGTCGAATAAAATATTTCAGGTTCATCTGATCAAGTCTAGTAAAAAAAAAGTGGGTCAAAGGGTTTAATACCCTTTTTGGTTTGCCATAATTTTTGTTAAAGGATTTTTTGGGTTTAAGGGTGTGTTTGACAAACACCCTTGAAGCCTATTTTTGATTGTTTTATAACAAAGAAAAAATAAGTTTTTGCCAAACAAAGCCTAAAAAATAAAAAAAGAATTAAAAAAATATTTTTTTTGCACTTGGCTAAAAACTCTAAAGTTATTTAGGCATTTTTTTTAAAAATAAATCTAAAATACTTTGATGTGTTTTTCTTTTAAAAACATTGTATGGATTTTATAATAAATTTGTAAATTTCCAAAGGATTTTGGCTTACATTTTAAAAATACCAAAAATTATTATTTTGTTTCTTTTAATACGCATGATTATGAAGTTATACGTAATACATGTTTTTTATATTAAATAAAAAGAAAGTTTATTTTATTTTTTTATGTTGGTATTAGAACGATTAGGTTTTTAACCTGATAAGATTATAACTTACTTATTGACGATGACTTTTCTTAAATCTTAAACAGACCAACGGTTAGAAAACATAATATTTTCTTAGTTTATATCAGATAAATAAACAATGCAACTTACCTCAGGTGAGATGTATTAGGGGTGGGGTGCTAATATCTTCTTTTTACGCAATCAGTACGTACCTTTACTCAGACTCTGAAACCAATTAGAGTTTCTAGTAACCAAAATACTAGGTGACGACTCCCATTCTCATTCCTCGTTCTTTCCATCCACATCATTCTCGACTATTTCGATCTGAGAAGATGCACTTGTGCAACAACAAGCATCACGAAAGGTTGGACTCTAACCTACATAGCCCTATACACATCAAGACAAGCCCAACCAAGTCTTTTCCTTTTTTTTACACCATATCTACATATGATCAAATTAGTTCCTTGTTTCTATTATAGAAGTCAAGTTAATCTTATGTATTATGGTGAGGATCAAGCCTAGCCTCCTCTCACAATGAATCACTTAAAAATTCATTGATGTCTTAATAGATAAAAATAATGAGGACAAATGATACAAATTTTCGTATACATTTAGTTTTGAAAGTATAAAAATTCATTTTAAAATTATAAATTTTTTTTTATTGATGTCTTAATTTTTTTCTCATAAACCAAACATGTTTCTAGAAAATCTAGAAAAACCGTAAAAAAAAAATACTCCTTTTCAGCCCCTATTTTATAGAGGATTTTGGAATAAAAATACTAAGAAATTAATTCTAATAATCATCAAAATTAATTCTCACCTTTATCAAGTTTAGTTATCTATCATAAAACAATAAGTAAACATGATATTTTTTTTGTTTTAAATTTGATGTTTTTTACCTGAAAAAACTGTCCAAGTTTGATGAAGAAGAAGACTAACTATTAAGACTTTATTCATGGGTTGGATAAACTATTGGGCTAAAAATTGATTCATTATGAGTCAAAGAATTATAAACCCAAACCCAAGTTTAAAAATGAAAGACTTGTTGATTTGATTATTTATAGAATTTTTGGCATTGATCCTAATTTCAAATTAAAAAGATATTTATAATTCACAAAAAAACGTTGATATTGGTCCTAAACAAAGAAACTTATTGAGAAAGGCCAAGTTAAAGTTGTAGTTTTTAATTTTTAAATTAATACCTAAAACTTCTAAAATTTTATTTTTAAGGTCTAATTTGCTTCAAGTATTGAAAAAGTAAATAACAAAACATGTTCTTTTTAGAAAAAAAAACCAAGGTCGGGTTTTTGAGTTTTGAGTTTTTTGATTCTGATAAAATCTTAATAAACTTGTTATTAAATCCAAACATGCACGCAATAAATATTTTGTTTTCATAAAAAAATAACATAAGAACATTTTATTTAGATGTTAATGCAAAATAATTTTTTTTTTATTTTGGATTTTTATGTCAAGACAAGTATTTTTAGCGAGTGCTCAAATACAAAAATATTTTTGGTGTTTTTCTTATTATTTCTCTATTCGTTTTTTAAAACAAACGCACTAGAAGGCAAAACTTTTTTTTCACGAAGATGGAATATGCAAAAAATTGATTTTGTTTTTGAAAGACATGGACGTGAATTTTTCTTTTAGGAAAGAACACTTGCTATTTTTATTCTAGATCATGAACTACTGTTATACTTGCAAGTATGAAATAAAAAGGAATGCCACCAAATTCCTCGTTCATACATGCGTATTGACTTTTCTTAATTATGACACTAGTTTGCAATGACGTGACTAGAGTGAGTTTAGGACAGCAATCGATACAACTATTTCTTCCATTTTCTCCCACTGGAATATCATGCTCAAATGGTGTGAAGGAGACAAGAGTCCATATACGTGATCATGCATTTCACAGGAAGACCAAATCACCAAATAGAGGTTTGTTAACAAATTAAGAAGCGTTATTATTCCTATATATTGCCACAGTCCAGGAAGCACTTATTAAGACCACGACTGATCACAACAAATTTTAAGCAGATGGAACGTGATTTACATTAACACTATTTCTTCTCGCTGCAATTTCTTCCAAATCTCGGCTTCTGTCTCCCTTTGTCACTCTCTTTGTATATTTTCCTTCCCTATCTTTGTCTTTCTTGTGCTGTTTAATGGTCTTTTATAGGTGAATGCTAATTCCTTTTTATGAAAGGAAACAATCACCGCCTTTATAAGGATCAAATCCTTGAAGGTAGTCCTGGAAATCAACTTAGGTCCTGGCCAACGATCCCTCTTCGCTTGATTTGTGGAGAGAGAATCAGGTTTGAAAGCTGGATCTTTGTATCAGAATGGAAAAGCTAGGCTGTTGGTCTAGAAGAGAGGCTGATCGGGTTAGTATGTTTGACACGAAATATATAGTGGATTTAGAGAGTTAATTCCTCATTTTTTGTACTCCTCGTGGATAACACATTTCTTTCTTTTTATGTTATCAAGAGAATCAATTAGGATCAGAAACTAAGCCCTAAGATCGCATAAGAACCAACTGTTTTTGCCTGTATTATAGGATGTATATATCTAGGAAATATAAATATGATTAATCTAGTGTTGTAATCTCTACATTTGCTATTGTAAATTATCATACATATACAAATAGAAAAGGTTGACTAACTAATAGATTAAATCATATTTCTATTCAACTTGGTATCAGAGCCTTAACACATTAAAATTATTTTTTCCTCTCCCTAATGGACTCCATGGCAGCCGACTCTTCCCCACACCAGACCGGTGATGCAACCCCATAGGCCGACCACACACAAGCTACCATTGGTGCATCCCCTGCTCTACAGACCTCCTCTCTTACAGAGCAAAACAATGGTTTTTGCCAACAATGCTTTTGTTGTGCACCTTACCCCTATGAAGGCTTCAATTCCAGCAATCATTTCCTTGTCTAATACTCAACAAGTTATTTCGTTGAAGCTTACGAATAATAATTACCTCTACTGGCGAATGCAAATGAAGCCATATTTTTTTGGATAACGTATTTCCACTTTATTAATGGCTCCTTGCCATGTCCTCCTCCTCATGTGACCAAATCTGATGGTTCTTCTCTACAACCTAATCCTTTATTTCTTTGTTGGAAGTGTCATAACCTAATTTTTGAATTTCAAAAATAAAATAATAAAAAAATGATGAAAAATAATTTGAGAATTAGGTCAAGACAATACAAATTAGAAGTTTGAGGACTAATATGGATGAAATTATAAATTTGGGAGTCAATTTGGTCAAAATTAAAAGAATTGATAAGTTTAGAGACTTAATTAAACTTTTAATTAGTTTAATTAATGAAATCAAGGGCTTAATTGAAGAAATACAAAAGTTTGGGGCTTATTTGGGTAGAAATTATAAGAAATTAAAGTCCAAAGACTGAAGTGAATAGACGGTGATACTATAGAGGAGTTAATAGATTTTTCTAGGGGTAATCTTGAAAGAATTAAAAGTTGAAGAACCAATTAAAGATTGAATTGATTATTAAATTGAAAATCAAAGACTGTTTTGTAAATGACACCGAAATCCAGGGATTCAATTGCAATTAATTTAGAGACGAAATAAAAAAAGAGATTTTCATGAATAAGGCCCCAATTGCTAAATGTCAGAATATTTATGGTCCAAAAGTAGGTCCTTTGTGGCTTACTTTTGATTTTTTTTATTTACTTTCGTTTTATATTTATGTTTATAAGCATATAAAAGAGGTTTGAATGCTCAAGAAGTAATGTTGTATTCACCTCTTTGTTTTTATTTAATGATATTTATTTTGAAGTTTTTTTTTATGCATTAAAGTTGTCGTTTAAGTTTGTTTTTGATATATAATATTGTTTTAGTTTTTGTTTAACTTAAGCTATGCATATTAAAACAAGAGTGTTTTACCTTTAGGTTTGCTAGGTCTGTTCATGCATAAAACACTACCAGAAAATCGATAAATACAAACGGAAATATCGAGGGAATATTTCCGTCGGTAAATTTCCAAGGGAATATTTCCGTTGGTAAATTTCCGAGGGATTTTACCGACAGAAATATTCCCTCGGTATATACCGAGGGAATTACTGTGAGAAAAAAATTAAAACAAATAAAAAAAAAATGATGACGTGCCATTTTTACCAACATAAATTCCGTCGGTAAATTCGTTGGTAAACTGTGAACACTGTTCATCATGTCAATTACAAAGGGAATCACCAATGCAATTTTCCAGAGAGCTCCAGAACTGTTCACTTTCCAATTGCATTGTTAATTGTTGTTCTTTACAGACAAAATCATCGACGGATTGAAAAGTCGTCGGTGTTATTTGGCGGTTTTCTGAAAAAAATCAATTAATTTAAAATTTTCATTTAAATATTACAGACAGAATCACCGACGGATTGAAAAATCATCGGTAATTGTTGGCGATTCCTGAAAACTTTTACGAAATTGAAAATTTAAATTAAATATTACCGATGGAATTACCGATGGAATAATTAAAAAAATATTAATATTCAATTATCCGTCGGTAAATTTGTCGCTAACACGCCCCAATAAAAAGCCTAAATCCTCTTATTTCACAAGAGACAAACTTATTTCTTATTATTCTTTTTCTACTACTTCTTCTTCTTCTTCTTCTTCACTATATGTAAAAAACATCAATATCTATTTATTTCTCTTCTTTTCTCTCCTCATCTCCTTCTCTTTTCCTCCATGCTCGGGTATGTCTTCTTCTTCTTTCTTCTTTTATCCTCTTAGTTTTTTTTAATTAATATGCTTTACGAAAAAAAATTTCTCTCCTTAACTTCACTTGCAACTACATTAAGGTAAGATTTTTCTTTTTTCATGATTTTTTTCACTATATTTGTTTTTTATTTTATTTTTAATTGTTTTTGTTCTTAATAATTGTATAAATGTTGTTGTGAGATTTT
>Ga0307508_10003889_pt1 | contig 14857 bp, 15 predicted proteins | sample 9_EM_MG_FD_203089 | JGI IMG/M metagenome (GOLD analysis project Ga0307508, IMG submission 203089) | Populus trichocarpa ectomycorrhiza microbial communities from riparian zone in the Pacific Northwest, United States - 9_EM | ecosystem: Host-associated > Plants > Roots > Unclassified | place... | reverse complement strand
AAGGGGGGGCTACTGTCACGGCACGTGCCAGCTAGGCCTCGACCCTTGGCGCCGTCAGGAATGCGGGAGGAAGGAATGTGGAGTGATGCCGAGCGGGAGGATGGAATGTGGAGTGACGCCGAGCGGGTGACGGATATCCTTAAAAGGAGCCGTCGCCCACTTCTTTCTTTCTTTCTTCCTTTTCCTTCCTCACGCAACAACTTGTTTCCTGAGTTCCCTTAATAGAAGAATCACACTTTCTGTCCCACAACCCTTCTCCGCTCCGCTGCGCGCCGTCTGCTCGCCGCCGCCCTTGTCCTGTCCCCGCTGCGCGCCGTCTGCTCGCCGCCGTCCTGCCCTGCCCCCGCTGCGCGCTGTCTGCTCGCCGCCGCCTTGTCCGGTCCCTGCTGCGCGCCGTCCGCTCGCCGCTGTCCTTGTCCTGTCTGCTACCGGGAGCCCGCCTGACCCTGCGCCGTTACAATATTCTTGAAGGCAGCCGAGGTGGCATGCAGGTGGAGAGACAGGAATGGGGTCACCTTTGACCATAACAAAAGTGAGGCAATTCCCTTTAGTCGCAGGAGGAAGGCACCTACGGCAACGATTAGAACAGGGGGCACAGAGGTCGCCTTTAACAAAGGGGCCGCCGGGTGGCTCGGGGTGTGGTTGGACTCGCAACTTACGCTCAGGGACCACCAGAAAGTCATGTTGAAGAAGGGAAGAAAGGCGTGGGCAAGACTGAAGAGACTGACGGGACAGATGGGATTGACAGCGGGGAACTGCCGCAAGGTCATGACAGCGTGTGTGCTGTCAGTGGCTATGTATGGAAGCAAGCTGTGGTGGAAGGGAGAGGGAAAGCAGGGCATGGCGGGAGGAGCAGCGGAGCTCCAGAAACTGGTCAACCTGGAGGCACAAGCACTCACCGGCTGCTTTCGAATGACGAACCAAGCAGCACTCGGCAATGAGGTGGGCTTAAGGCCAGCAGTAGCGCAACTCAACAACAGGCAGAGACGGTTCAGTGCACGACTCTTGGTGTTACCACGGGACAACGAGGCAAGGAAAATAGTAGAAGCCCCCTCGGGCATTGGAAGAAGACTCGAGGAGGCCCTAGACTATTCGGGCCGAATGGAGGAGACGATAACATTGCCTCTTGCAGCGAAGAGGCTCGACTTGGAAACGATAGTGGAGGAGAAAGAGGAAGCGAAGCGGACAGCAGGAAGGGAAAGGGCAGGACTAACCATCTTCACGGATGGGTCAAGAGCCAGCAACGGAGCGACTGGGTACGCAGTGACATGGAAGAACAGAAGCAAGTGGGTGGGGGTCAAGACCCACCTAGGCTACAACCAAGAGGCCTTCGACACAGAATGTGCAGCCCTGGCGCGCGCGTTGGAGCTGGCGGCAAGATGGAGAATAGCCCCAGAAGCAGTCACCATCTACACAGACGCACAGGCGGCAATGAGAAGAATAGTGGCCGATGAACCGGGGCCAGGGCAGAAGTACGCGGTGCTGGCCAGGAAGTGGGTAGCTGCCCTAAAGCAGACAAGGCCTGAGGTGCGCATTGAGATCAGATGGTGCCCGGCCCACGAAGGAGTGGAGGGAAATAAGAAAGTGGATGAGTGGGCGAAGCAAGCAGCAGAGAAGCCGGATGCCCTGGGAGTGCAGTGGCTGCGGTATGGGGACCGGTACGGGATAAGGAGGATGCCCCCACCCAGGTCCTTGGCCAATCTGAGGAGGGAAATAGCAGAGAAGAAGTGGGGCGAAGCAAGGAGCTGGACTAGAGAGCGGGTCAGGAGAAGGAAGTACAAGCTGGCAAGAGACCAATGGCCGAACCGGATGGTGGAGTGAGCGCCAAAGCACCTGGCGGGACGCTTTCACCAACTCCGAACGGGGCACTGCCGCACTGGGCAATACCTGGAATGGACGAAAAAGGCATACAGCGCGGCCTGCGGGTGGTGCCAGTACCGGACACAGACGAGGGAACATTTGTTCAAGCACTGCAGGAAATGGAAGCGACAGCAGAAGGTCCTGTGGGCGGAAGTACAGAAGGAGACAGGGAAAGGGAAGGACAGCCATGCGATCCGAGACCTATTCGCAGATGAGCGGTGCACAAGCGCCATCCTGGACTTCTTACGGACCACAGAGGTGGGGAGCAGGGTGGGACCTAGAGCGAAGGCGACGGTGGCAGGAGTGGGCTGAGAGACAGGAGGGGTGAGAAGGTGGAAGTAGGGCAAGGGCGCGTTGTGTTTTCTTTCTTCAGTTTCAGTGGGAAGGCCAGGCGGGGGGCAGGGGGAGTCACCACGGGCCGTCGGCGGACTGTGGGAGGTCGCGGCGGACGGTGAACTGGAAAGGACTGTATATAATATCGTCATGATCCAGTAGGGTCGCACACGATTAATGAATCATCATCATCAGAACCAATTCGGAACCTACTCCCGTCTATCGCAACCAATCGATATAAGGCTGGGCGACAATAACGTGGTCCAGGCTACCCATAAAGGCCTTGTTCTAGTACAAAACCACTGGATCAATGCCTTACACCTACCAACTTTCCGTTATTCGCTACTCTCAGTGGGAGATCTCGACATCCATGGCTATCACACCTCATTCGAAACCGGAAGATGCCTCATCAGCGATCCCACCAACCAAAAAGTTATAGTAATGGGGCAAAAGAACAGCATGCTCAATGAGCTCGATACCAGTCAGTGTGCCCCCGACTCAATACTCGCAACCCTCGTCACCTTGGAAGGGAGGAAAAAGCTATCGATCGCCGAATCAAGGATATGGCACAAACGCCTTGGCCACCTGGGAGACGCAGTGATAAAGTCCATTATCAACAGTTATGTGGACGATGGCAGTACCAGTGAGGGATGTATCCAGGCAATGCTTCGAAGAAAGATAATCCGCGTTCCAGTTCAAAGAACCTCCATACCCTTCGAGCTAGTCCACTCAGATCTATGCGGACCGATTGCTACATGCTCAGCAGGCGGCGCTCAATACTTCATCATCTACATCAACGACTACTCTCGTCATACAGAGATTACTGTACTACCCGACAAAAGAGCCAAAATCTGCACTGCAGCCTTTCAATGGTTTCAAGCCAAAGTGGATGGCTGGGGATACGATATTAGAAGGTTTCGCTCAGACAACGGAAGCTGTGAATACAACAACAAAAACTTCCGCAGCATCCTCACCGTTGGAGGTATTGCATTTGAGCCAAGTCCACCACATACGCAACACAAGGACAGCATCGCGGAAAGGATGATCGCAGTCCTAACCCAGAAGGCAAGGGCCATGATGCTTGATTCGCAAGCCCCCATGCAGTTCTGGGCTGAGGCCATCAACACCGCTTGCTATCTGCATCGAAGAACTCTGAATCAGTCTCTGGACGGGAAAACGCCATACGAGGTGCTCAAACGCCATCGCAGGCTTTACCGATACGGCAACTCACAGCGCGTGAGTATGGCGCTCGGTGACTCACAGTGTGTGAATACGGTAATCGGCAACACACAGCGCATGAGTACGGCGCTCGGCGACTCACAGAGTGTGAATACGGCAATCGGCAACTCACAGTGCGTGACTATGGCGCTCGGCGACTCAAGCCGTGTGCATACGGCAATTGCCAACTCACAGCGTGTGAGTATGGCGCTTGGCGACTCGCGTGTGAGTACGTCCCTCGACGGCAACTCACAAGGTGTGAGTACGAGGCCGGAACAAGACGATACGACGTCGGCCCAGGATAAACCTACGCTGGATCGTCATTGGCGCTTCGGATGTGTGGTGTGGAAGCATATCCCGAAATGTCAAAGAATGGATGCAAAGATGGGTCCCCGCGCAAAAGCCTGTATGATGCTCGGATACGTCCATGACACCACCAAGGTCTGGCGAATTTGGCATCCCGATTTCGGCAAGGCCATCAACTGCTCGGATGTCTACTTCGATGAGAGCCAGACGCCCTATACATCATGCATGGCCGGCAATTAGCATAGCGTCGATCACTCAGACTGCCGTAAGAGGATCCAGTGATCAACGAAGTGATAGAAGATCCATGCGAAACACAATACCCCTTCCGGCAGGAATGGGGTCAGTGGAAGAAGCATCTGTGCTAGATCCACGCGAAAACACAATACCTCTTCCGGCGGGAATGGGGTCAGTGGAAGAAGCATCTGCGCTAGATCCACGTTAAAACACAATACCCCTTCCAGTGGGAATGGGGTCAGTGGAAGAAGCATCTGCGCTAGATCCACAAAGCGTGCCTGACAGGGCTCCAAACGCCTCTCCTTCTCAGTCTCACATGCTGACCAGGAGCCAGTCAAGATGGGCAGCCAGGGCCGGTACAACCCTGGCTGCTGAGGTATCGACTGATGATGACCCACAATCGTACAGAGAAGCTATGAATAGCCCTCTTTAGCGTCAGTGGAAGGCTACTATGCAGCAGGAGTACGTGTCTCTGTTGGAGAACCATACTTTTACTCCAGTGGAATATACCTACAGCAAGCCTTTAGGGTGCAAGTGGGTATATAAGACCAAGATGAACACTGACGGTACTCTAAGATATAAAGCTCGGCTTGTTATCAAAGTATACGAACAGGTAGAAGGTGTTGACTTTGAGGAGACATACGCTCCGGTCAGTAAGTTGCCTTCTCTTCGTTATCTAATGAGTTGTGCAGCCCAGGGAGGATGGGAAATCGATCAGCTCAACGTCGTCACTGCGTTCCTCAATCCTGCAATCGACAAGGATGTATACATGCAGCTTCCGGAAGGTATCGAGTGGCTGATCAACAAGCCGCTCCCGGCCGGCTCTACTCACAAATCTACTCACAAATCTACTCACAACTTACGTGCCGAGTCACATTCAGCTGAGAGTGTCAGAATATGGTGGCGTCCGGAGATGCGGAGGCGTCCGGACATGAGCGAGTCTCCGAGCGCCAGCTCGGGAGACAGTCTTCCGTCCTTTACCCCTGGCGAGTCCCTCAGGCGTGTTGTATATAAAGAGAATGTTCCTCCTTCGACTTTGTATCAATCAACCAACTTACAATCTTCACCTTTTATCGATCCATATATTCCAACAGAGAGTAGGGCCGAGAGTGTGAGTACGCCGGCCAGCAACTTCGAGAGTGTGAGTACGCCGGCCAGCAACTCCGCGAGTGTGAGTACGCCGGATAGGAACACCGAGACTCCAGGGCTATCAATTTTCATGAATGGCCCCTTGAAGCTCAACAAGGCACTCTACGACCTTAAGCAAGCGCCCCTCCTATGGCACGCCACCATCAATATGTTCCTCCTGTCAATTGGCTGTATACGTGCCCATGCCGATGAGAATCTATACCTCCGCTCTGGTGTCTTTCTCCTCCTTTACGTTGATGACACCCAGATATTCTACCCACCATCAGCCTCCAAAGCTGCAGAAGACCTCAAGGCAGCGCTGAAGAAAGAATACAAGATGACCGCCCTCGGAAAAGCGAAACAGTTACTAGGCTTCGAAATAGAGCGGCACGACTACGGTGCGATTTCCCTCGGGCAGAGCAAATACATCCGAACAATCCTCAAACGTATTGGAATGGACGACGCAAATCCTGTCACCACCCTCTCCACGATAAGATAAGACTCGAGGCCTAGCCAAAAGGGGAAGCAGAAGTCGATGCCAGGCACTACCAAAGCATTTTCGGTAGCCTATCGTATGCAGCCTGCGCAACACGACCCGATATAGCCTTTGCGGTTTCAGCCCTCAGCCGCTACAGCAAAAAACCGTACACGTCCCACTTATCAGCAGCAAAACGCGTCCTCCGGTACCTCAAACATACCGCCGACCTCAAGCTCGTATTCCCTTGTACATCCACCACGTCGAAACCTCTTGTTGGCTTTACAGACTCCGACTTTGCAGGAGACATCGACGGAAGAAAGTCACAGGGAGGATATGTCTTCAAAGCCTACAATTGACCAGTCTCATGGAAGTCGTACAAGCAGAAAATGGTATCGCTCTCAACCACGGAAACCGAATACAATGCGTGTGCAGAAGCTGCTTGCGAAGCCCAGTGGCCAGCCAAGCTACACACGGATATTGTTGAAACCTCGAACCTCCTCTCCCTATCTTTACCGACTCCAACGGTGCCCTGAAAAATATCCTAGCAGCTGGGTATGGGAAGAGCAGAAACAAGCATATCGACGTCAAGCTCCATGTCTGTCGCGACCTTCACGCCTCTGGAAACCTAGAGTATTCCCCTGTATCCACTGACGAGAACTTAGCGGACATCATGACGAAGGCGCTAGGACTAGGGAAGCACGGATTCATCACACATGGTATTGGGGTACGGCGTTAGCAAGGTTACTGCTTGTCTTTGTTGCGTTTTGTCTGTTTACTCGTGCATTGTTGTACTTGCATTGAGCTGGCACTCTTTTGTCCTCTAGCAGATCAGTTTTTTCCCACGAGGTTTTGCTACTGCAGAGGTTTTAATGAGGCCAGCGCGGATTTGCTTTATGAGGTTGACTTTACTGTCTTGCTGTCTTTTGTTGCTTACTTGCAGCGCTGTTTTTTTTTCAATGGTACACAGCTAGAGGGGAAGTGTAAAGATGAGAAGATGAGTCGACGCCGTCGGTGCATAAGACGGTCGCGACACCGCGTGTCGGTGCATAAGGTGGTGGCGACACTGCGCCTCTGTGCATAAGACGGTGGCGACTACGCAGAAGTGGCAGTCCATGCGGATTCTGTGTCGGGTGCCTTTGGTGGCAAGAAACCGGGCATGGAGGAAGTCGGAGACGATCATGTATATGGAGATGTCTCTGCCGCCTGGCAAGAGGAGGGTTATCGAATCTACTGTCTACCATCTCCACCCATATATCTCTACCGTAACCTGTTTTCTTGATAAGGCACTTGAGGGCCTCAATAGCATCGTCACCCATACGACATCTCCGGTCAGTCAAGGTGATCTTTGCAGCACTGAAGACCCTTTTAGGCTCCAAACTCATTGCCGGAATTGTCAGATAGTCAAGCGCCATCCTTGCAAGGTCTCTCCAATGCGGTTCCAACATTTTTGCACGCCAGTAAGAGACAACATCGAGTATCTGTTCGCCCGCTAGTGGTAGATCCTGCTGATAGTGCTCCATCATGTCAATGTTGACATCTGTCGGACTGAGAGCTTGACGCTTTCGGTCCCACTGACTCAAGCGCGCAGGATCTTCATGAGCAGGTAGTGGTTGTTACACCCTAAATACTACAGGGTCGGAATTCGGATACAGACCAGGCAGGAAGGTATCAGGAACTCATCACACGGTCTTAGGACGGCATACCGAGACCGGGCAACCAACACCGTCGTGCTCTGCTCGGGTCAATCGCCTCTGCAGCACCAGGAAACCCCTGGGCCAAGTACCAGCACCGACCGGGAAAGCGCAAGCACTGCCACAGAGACAGACAACCTTGGTGGTCATCATAAGCAGGACAAGCAATCAGAAGGAAAAGGGAACGCAAGGAGCTGCGAGTCTAGATCGCGGAATAGGAGCGGGGTTGTTTCCAGAGTCACGGCCCAGAGGAACAACACCACAAGTCGGGAATCGTTGTATCGTCACAGACGGCTCTAAGGCCCGAGGCGATACCGCTGCACCCCGTGGTTAGAGACACAAGGGATGCTGCTGCCACTCGCATTCTTGTCATTAACACCAGATTATGGCGATGAAATCTGGGCTTTGCCAGCGCACGACAGCGTGAGCGTATCCCCCACTCATCCAAGATGCTTGCAGCGATTTTGATGCAGTGTATACGCCGTACCAAGGTGAGGGACATCGAGTTGAACAGATACTGGAGCGGAGACTTGACTTCAAGCCAATCCTATAGCGCTGGGTAGCCCCCGGACCAAGTACCGGCTCGTGATCGGGAAAGTGCAAATGCCGCTACAGGACCGCACCTCAAGGTTCGAGAGTCTGATGGGAGAGATGTGGGGTGGAGCTATGCCTTGATGCAATCACGGCCGAAGAAAGGATAGCTGGTACGGTTGAGGGTTCGTTGTTTCCGGCCACAAGGTGGCGCAAGATTCAATGCAATCAACCCTGTACACAACCCATATCGCATCACCCAATCATGACGAGAGAACAGAGGACCTGCTCCGGCCACTCCCAGGAGGATACGGGGAAGCACTACTTTCCGATCCAAATCGAGAGATTATCCGTGATACGCTGATGAAGTCTAATGCCAAGGCAAAGAGTTTTCACCTCGTGGGGCAGGGTAATTTCCCCGCAGCACGTGACTTTGCCGAACCGGATACTTATACAATGACCTGCCAACGAGCGGGTGGCAGAGGGATATAAACGTCCAGGAAGAATGATCATCGGAATCATCATCGGAATCATCATCGGAATCATCATCGGAATCATCATCGGAATCATCAATGGTCAATGATCAACAGACCACATCGGGTCAACAATCATCCCCATACGAACGATCTATCGAGTGAGTTGTCGCCACAGAGCCACGAGCGATCCGTTGAGCGAGTTGTTGCCACAGAGCCGCAAACGATCCAACACACAAGCTGTCCGGAAGCTGCCGCGATACGAGCAAGCCGCCGGGCCGTCGCCGGGCTTGTGTCGAACGAACCGTCGGGATCCTCGCAATCCTCCAGCAGCTGGCGGGCCTGCACCCCGCATCAATGATACACTTAAGCGGTGAGTGAGATGAAAGTGGATCGGGAAGGAGACGGAAGGATACGGAAGGGGCTCGAGAGTCTAGACGGGAGATAAGGAAAGGGAGTTTAGCGATACGGCCGAGAGTCGACAGTTCATCCAGGCCTACTCCCGGGTGGCCAGCCTGTTGACAGAACTAACAAAAGGGGAAGGAAAGAACTTGGCATGGAACGAAGAAGCACAAGCAGCCCTCCCAGAACTCAATAAGCGGTTCACCGCAGCTCCAATACTGGCTCACTTTAGCGCCCAACGACCTCTGATAATTCAGACAGACGCTTCCGAGTTCGCTATTTGAGCAGTGTTGACCCAACGGGATAACAAAGGGAAGCTGCACCCAGTGGCCTTCCACAGTAGAGAATTCCACCTGGCAGAAATCAACTACGAAATCCACAATAAAGAGCTCCTGGTGATTGTTGATGCATTCAAGCACTGGTGTCACTATTGCGAAGGGGCAGCGCACCAAATACAAGTCTTCTCGGAGCACCAGAACCCGGAGTACTTTATGACAACCAAAGTACTAAACCGAAGGCAAGCCCAATGGGCACAGGGACTGACCGGCATCAACATCCGCATTTACTATCAACTGGGACCTCGTAATGGGAAGCCAGACGCACTGTTAAGACGTTCGGAGTACCACCCCGGAAAAGGGGGGAGTGAAAACCAGCCGATCACGACTATTTTGAAAAAAGAGCACCTAGCGGAACAGAAAGATCTCGATGAAAGAAGAGGATGAACTTACATTTGCTCATTGGTAAGAATCGCCTCAATCCCGTCGAGGAAATGGGTGACGGATTTTACGGAAAAAATCAAGCAAGAAGGGATAAAGTACGAGGAGTACCTGAAGACTTGGGGAGCCGCACGGAAGGAAACAGTGCCGAGCGACCAAAACCTCGCGGAAGTCGCGTCAAAAAATTAAAAAGAACAGGCAAGAAAAATCCTCGAAAAAAAAGATGGGCTTCTATACAGAAAAAACATGCTATGGATCCTGCGGAACTACAGACTCATCCAAACAATTCTCGAATCCGAACACAACTCAACGGTTGCTGGACACATGGGCCAGGATAAGACAATTGCGCTCATATGGGATAACTTCTGGTGGCCCCGAATGGACGAACGGATCGTCGACTACATGCAAATCTGCCTAGAATGTCAGAAAAACAAAGCAGCAAGACACCACCTATACGGACTGTCCTCACCGCTGGAACTACTGTACGCCCCATGGCAGTCAATCACTATGGACTTCATCACAGACCTCTCGACGTCGGAAGGATGCGATCAGCTCTGCGTAGTCATTGACCGGTTTACCAAGATGGCACGTTTCCTCCCCGTGCAGAAGGAGGCAAAGACCGCAGTGGATCTGGCAATCACCTTTGCCAGTGAAATATGGAAGTATTACGGACTTCTGATGAATATCGTCTTAGACTGAGATTCCCGGTTCACCTCGGATACTTGGAAGGAGTTCCTCAAACTATCCGGCATTCGACCCCAGATGTCAACAGCCTTCCACCCGCAGACCGATGGGCAAACGGAGCGAGTGAATCAGACAATCGAGACGTATCTCAGGGCCTTCATCAGTCACGAGCAGGACAACTGGGTGTTGCGACTCCCGATGGCCCTAGATTGTGTACAACAATTCGGTCACGACCGGCAACGGGATGTCCCCGTTTTATGCCAATTACGGATTTCATCCCATGGCTTCCGACCCAGCCTCTATGGGACCCCTCAATCCAGCTAGCAAACTCTACATGCACTGGATGCGTACGATACACGAGGAATCCACCAAGCAACTTGAGGCGGCGCAGGAACAAATACGCCATTATGCGGAATGGATCAGGCCAAAACCCCGGAATATCGAGTCGGGGATTTGGTCCTGCTGAATCGGGGCAATATCAGAACGCGCCGACCGTCTCGGAAGTTGGACCACAAAAACCACGGCCCCTTCCAGGTGGAATAATTCATCGCGCCCCTCGCCGTTCGCCTCACGCTCCCACAAAAATAGAAAATCCACGACGTTGTCCACGTATCGCTATGCGAACCCTCTTAGATTAGCGAATACCGAGCAATGCCGGACCCATCCAAGGTGCTAAGGGAGGCAGACGACATCGAACGGAGCTAGGAATACGATGTTGACTAGGTCCTTGGGAGCACCAAGAAAGGGCACCGTGTCCTGTATCTCGTCAAATGGTTGGACTATCCACACTGAAAGGATTGGATTGAAGCAATATACGGCAATTTCTCAGTAGGCGGCCAGGAGAAACTCCGGGAGTTTCATCAACAAAATCCAGACACGCCAAGGGACCCTCGGCTATCCGAATAGCTTTATCGGCTCAGCGGCAGAGAGTCCGACAGTAGTAGGAGGAAATGCCCGAGGACTTCCCCATACCAATCAATGCACCAAAGCAAATCTCACGCTAAAGGTTTATGCTCAGGAAGAAGAATCGGTCCACAGGCAGTGGAACATAGGCAGAGAGTAACCACCTCTGTGTGCACGCCATTGGCTCGTTTGACTAGCTCGGGCTTTGTCCCTCCTTCCAAGTGCCCCGTTGCTCCCCACTTGTTGCGCACTGTACTCGAACCGTTCTTCTCCCAACCCAGCTGCTTAAGCAGAGTACTTCGGCAGTAGGCTCACGGGCGGATCCCGGGAGCCGAGGGCCGATCGCAAGCCAAAAGGATCAGGAGGTTTATTCCCACAAGAGGGTTTTCCTCCTGGTTCGGCGATCGGAGGGATGCAGGGGCAGAGGACTGCATCCGCAGGCACCAACACCCAATGCCACGAAGTCAAGAGGTGAAAGAAGCTTCGGGATGAAGCTAAGAAGAGGGGAGAGTGGTGTTATACCTGAAAGAAGAAATGCGCAGGAGTTGGGGACATCGGCAAAAATTTTGAGAATTCCTAGGAGTTCTCGGCCAATTGTTTGTCCCGATCCGAGTGCTCGACTGTTGCTGCCAGTTCCTTGTCCTTGCTTATCGGAGAATGAGAGATACTGGTGTCGAGGACGATGTGAATCCTATGGACGGCCTGCGACAGAAACCGAACGAGATCTTCCAGCGTTATATCCAGCAGACGCAAAAGCTAGCAGGACTCTGTAAAGGTCGGAACGACCTGTACGAGAGTTTGACATCTAGATTCTGTCGAGAAATCCGTGATGGAGTCAACCGGAAGACGTTGATTTCGGTCCCTGGTGTTTGAGAGCAAAAGGGGAAGATGCGCTTCGAGAGGTGCATTGCCTATGCCCAGGGCCTGGCCGGAACCGAGGAGGAACCAGCGTATGGCAGACGACGGTCAGCCTATTTCAACAATGATGATTCGGACGACTCGGACGACTCGGATTCCGATTCCAGTGATGATGAGCGGGATCGTCGCAGAAGGAAAAGTAAAGATCGGAAGCACCGGAAGAGCCTGCGGAAGCGAAAAGAGAGAAGAAATGAGAAGGCCTCGGAGAAGCTGTCGGACCTTCATAAGTTGAGGGAGGAAGAAGCTCGGAGGAAGAAGGAAGAAGCTTGGAAGAAGGCAGAAGAGGCTCGGAAGAAGGACGAAGAAGCTTGCCGAAAAGAAGAAGAAATCCGTCAGAAGGAGGACGACGTTCGCAAAGAGAAAGAAGAAGTCCTGAAACAGCAAGAAGCCACCCGGAGGCAGATGGAAGAGATTCAGCGCCAGCTAGAGGAAATGAGGATTCTCAAGATTCAAGGACGACTGGGCTATGGACATGCCAACCTGATGGAGAGCGGACAAGTAGGATCCGGACCGGTAAACGCGAATCTTATCGAGGCCGGGCGTCCTGACTGGATGGCTGGGAATCCGGACATTGTCTGCTACAGCTGTGAGACCCCTGGCCATTATGAGTCCCGTTGTTGGAAGCCCAGGGTGTCACCTGAGATCCGTGCCGAGATTATCCAGAGAATCAACGGAAATCGGCCGTACAACCCGCCTGCTGGTAACGGACGCCGAGGTCAGTATCCGCCCAGGTATGAGCGCCGATCTTATGTGCCACCAGAGCTATACCTTGAGGAACCCCCTAGAGAGAATCCTACCCAGATGCAACGGGAAGTGGAGGAACTTCGCCTACAGATTAGAGATCTTCAGCGTGTGCGACAACCACCGCAGGCTGAAGGATCCGGGACAGCCCCCGGCAGTTCAGCCCGTCTTGAACAACCGTGGGGTTCACTTCCCACTTGCTGTCCATAGTGTCAAGGTATTCCTGAACTCTGCGTGCGTAATGGGAGTAAATCAGAGTAACGTGGTCCATGTGTTGCTCCATATCTGACTTATACATCCCATTTGAAACCTTAAGCTCGATGTACCTTGAGACATTCTTCAGGAAGCGCTCAACATCCTCTTCTTCCTTGCCTCTGAACGTCTTGATCAACGGGTAACCGGCAGCGGCCATCACGATGACGTTCGGAATTTTCACGGCCTCCGTGACAATCCCGTTCTGAGTTCCTGCAGCTGTCGCCATTGTCGGTTCTTGGTTCGCGGTTGGTTCGGTTTCCGATTCTTCATGGTTCGGTTGCTCCTGCAGTTCGCTCGATCCGTTGTCTCCGTCAATCGACAGACTCCTCAATCCAGTTATCACTCTGTCTTCCAGCGATGACACTCTGATTCGGCAATGATGATCTCGCCTTGGGAACTCGTATTGCTCACGAGCTCTCTCTCCGATTCGTTCCGCTAAGCGCTCCGCTCGGAGCTGAAGCCAATCTGAAGCGTCCGCCAGTTACGAATCAGGCTTGGTCAGCGAAGTTACTATCGAGCTCAGGAAAGACGTCCAGCAACGGGCCTCGACACGCCGGCCTCCGCGCTCACCGCTGACTGCTCGCCAGCAGCTACTTTTGACACGAGGATCCGGCTTCCTGCCGATGGAAGTCTGGTGACAGCTCTCTCTCTCCTCTGATTTGGCAGCTGAAGGTCAGTCAACACCGTTCCGGGTTTGGCGCACCAGATGAAGACTAAACCCTAAGGGGGCGAGCAATAACGAGATGGGTTCCGGATGGAACGAAGAAATGGTGGTGTGGAGAAGAAATAGGTTGTGACCCTGCAGGTGTGTGGCATGTACAGGACAAGGAGCAAAACCCCTCGGAGACGAGCTAAAGAACACCTCTGGATGACTAACTCATCCCCCCATCCACGCTAACCCCTTTTGTCCACCAATCCCTCGTTTTCGCCGCTTCGCTGCCATTAACCCCCTCAGCATGAAGGGAATGTAGTTAGGCGTATGATCTATAAATGAAACAGAAATAAACCGTCGACGTATATATATCCCACGTTGCCTCCCACGTTGCCCCACAATTCCAGAAACCACCTCCGCATATGAGTGCCCAAACTTGTGAGACACAACCTGAGGTCAGGCGAAAACAAGAGAAATGATTAAACTGATACGAACGTAAGCCATGCAAACGCTACCCGATGACCGTATTCTTACGGGCGCGAAGACCAATCAACGCATGATGAAGCTTGTCGTGGGATGCCGACCAGCCTTCGCTATTGCCACCAATAGCTCTCCAAATATGACCCACCACACCAAGCACCGCTTTGCGACGGTCGCTTAGGCTTTCACAAGGTCCGGTGACTTAGGGCTAGGTTGAAGCCCAAACCCCGCTGACTCCGTCCATCTCGCGATATCTCGCACTAGAAATAGACTGGAAACAAGAACGCGAAAGTTACGCGAATCTCCGAGAGTTGCGCAATGTGATAGCCGATGGACTTGAAGTGACGAGCTGTCTCTTCTTAACGTCCAGCTAGTGTTCGGTTTTGCGGCTGGCGTCTCGTTAAGGTCGTGTACCTACTGTCAGCGGTCAGCTGCAATCACGCCCAGCGATGTGGACTACGGGTACCATACGTCGGCGGCCCCGGGAGCGTCTCTGCAATATCTAGTACCACTTCTTGTTTCGGTTTGCGACCTGGATCTGGACGAAATGCGAATGGTGCACCCGCAATCAGCCCGCGCGTTTTGCGCGCGCCTTATAATCTAGGCGCCCGCCTTGAAAGTGCACCTCGATTAGCTCCGCCTCCCAGCTTAAGACGGGGCACTGCCTGACCGGACAGTACCTCCACTGGACGAAGAACCGACCCACACCGCAGTGTTGGTGGTGCCAGTACTGGATGCAGACCCGGGATCACCTCTTCAGGGAGTGCCCCGAGTGGAAACCGCAGCAGAAGATTCTGTGGGCGGAGGTTAAGAAGGAGACCGGGAGGGGGAAAGACCGGTGGAAGGTGCGGAAC
>Ga0307508_10003888_pt1 | contig 14864 bp, 24 predicted proteins | sample 9_EM_MG_FD_203089 | JGI IMG/M metagenome (GOLD analysis project Ga0307508, IMG submission 203089) | Populus trichocarpa ectomycorrhiza microbial communities from riparian zone in the Pacific Northwest, United States - 9_EM | ecosystem: Host-associated > Plants > Roots > Unclassified | place... | reverse complement strand
AAGGGTTTGTACTTCATTTGTTCCCACCAAAGCAAAGTGAAATTCCCATGATTGATTGCAGGGTGCTTTGCTCCCTGGTTTGGGATTATGCATTGCAACAGTTTTGCACCTCACTATATCTAGACATTCCCCTCGTCATGCAGAGTGACCTGGGAACTGAAAACTTCAGTGTTGCTAATGCCCAAACAACACTGCATCAGATGCTTGACCTGTCCTTGGCAGGGTTCATCCAACACCGCTGGATGTGCTTAAAAAAAATATTATGCTGGAGATTGCATAATTGCAGTTGTGCTGATGATTCACACCTGGCTTTGGGGCCATCTTACAACAAGGAGTAGACAATGGATGGTACAACCCTGATAATACACTTCAGCTGTAAGTACCATCCATCACAAACTCACTGAAGCTAATGTTTCATCAGTATGATGTTTCGGTGGTTATTCATTTCTTGGCTCCAGGCAGAACTTGACCACTATCAATACCACGTCAATAATACAATAAAATGATGTGATCACAACAAGGTATGTCAGATCTGATTTCATACATTAAATTGCCACTGACAGCATCTATCAAGATACTTCCACATGGTGTGCCCGAGCTCATATTCCTAAATTCTTCCAGTTACAGTGCCCTTGATTTCAAAGTATGTGCTCCCTCATTTCATCATGACATTCATTTGTGTCCAACATATAAACAGGTCACCATTGATTATACCATTATTGACACTGTCCATGGGCCCTACATCAACACTGTTCATCCTGTGTTCAATCTTATTCCTCAGCTCCTTGGCAATTTCCTCAAGGGTTGTTATGATCATCTAGGGCATCCTTCCCTTGAATGTGGTTCCATATGGAGTGTCTACCACAACATTCTCTCGGCTGTTTGGAGGTAGCTGCCTCTGAAGAGCTCGAACTGATGTCAGACCAGTAGGACCTGCCCAACAATAACAGCAAGTACATGGGTGGTGTAGGCAATGGCTATGGACTCTGTATGTTTACTGAGTTGCTTATATTTTAACTCACTTGCTGATATATGTATGCTTCCTAGAGCAAGAGCATCACCATGCGTTAGATCAGCTCAATGTTGAGTGCGAGATTGTAGAACCTGAAGACAGTGAGAGTGAGATGGACAACCCACCACTTATTATCACAGCTTTCTCTGATGATGACATCAAGGATGAGAACGGTGCTTTTGTCTGAGCAGTTTTCCATTGGTGTTTTCTACCAGGCCATTGACCCATGGAGCATATGCCACAACGACATGGTGTGTGGTTCCTTGGGCTTCACACCACATGTGGACATCCCCATTGTTGAAGTGAGAGCCACCATCCATCATGAATGTTTCTGGGGGGCAGAACATATGGGTGACAATTTTGAGTCCATCAAGGATAGTTTTCGCCGTTCTGCTGGTTCTCAGCTTGAAACCCCATGTGAAGCAGGAGTATGTGTCGAGGACAAGTAAGACTGTGTGGTACCCTCCTTTGCCTTTGGGAAGGGACAGGTAATCTGCGACAAGTAGCTCGAAGGGGTGTCAGCAAGTGATTGGGTACATTAGTGCGTGGAGATGGAATGAGCCAAAATTCTTACATTGGGGGCACTGGAGCAACACGATAGTAATGGACTGGTCTAGTCATGGGCTGTAGACTCTGTCCATTAACTATAGTTTGGTTAGGTCATGGCCCCAGTGCCCGTTAGTGGCGTGTTCATGTTTTGCAAGTTCAATTGCCTCCGATTGCAACACACATTCTAGTCATGGTTTGGCACGGATGGATTTGCCATCTGCAATGTGCCAAAGCTTCCTGTCTGCTATCTCGTATCCCTCAGCTCTGTGCCATGCATGATTGTGCTCCCGTTCGTTTCAGTGGTCATTGCGGTTGGTGATGGCTTGGACAACCTCTAGGAATAGGGAGTCGTCAGTGAAGCGTTCGTGCAAAGAGGAGATTACTTCGTTGGTATAGACCCCAAAGAGGTCGTTAACAATGCCTCTTGATGTTTCCCAGTCCTCACAGACCAGCCAGGTACTGCCATCCTCTGTGGTACGTTCTTTCCCTATGTACATGCGGCTTTGTTGGATATACCTGAGCGGTGTCAGATGGCTATGATATGGTAGCCTTGGATGCCATCTTTCCATCTCGCATGGTGGAGGTTCATGATGTCATTGCAGAGTGTATGTAGCTTTAATTGCTCTCCAGTCGGTTTTCATTTCTACAGGAAACCCCATATGGTGTTGCTAAAGTGGTCCAGTCCAAACTTCAGTGTGGTGAATTCCAGAACGTAGGGTTTGTAATGTTCTCCTGCTGGGGCTGTGTGCTTGGATGCATACCCGATAGGGTGGATTTCAGTCTCTGTTTCACCATTTGGGAGGTCTGTGGTGAAGCATTGGGCAAGTACTGCCCCAAACCCATCCTTGGAAACATCTGTGATTAGAATGAAGGGCGTACCATCAAACTTTGGTGCTTGTAGCACGGGTTCTTCTAGGTTGCTGTCATATAGGAATTGGCGATGTTTCCATTTCCCTTTGCATTGCTCTGGTTGTGGTATATCTAGGTTGCACTGCAGGTCTGTCAGTGGTGCTGCTATGTGCACATAGTCTTGGATGAAGGATCGGAAGTAGCCCATTAGGCCCAAGAATCTCATTAAATCTAGCAGGTTATGAGGCATGGGCCACTTAGCTACTGCTTCGAGTTTAGCAATGTTAGGATGTATACCATCTTGCCTTACACATGATCCTCCAAAGACAGTCTCTCGCATGAACAAGCGTGTCTTCTGGGGTGAGACTGATAGGTGACATTCTCGGCATCATTCGAAGAATGTCTGTAGGCATTGGAGAACATTGGAGAAGTTGTTGCCCGCTATGGCATTGTCGTCTATGAAGGTTTCTAGCTGTATTTTAGTTATTAGGTCATGAAGTGCACGTCCCATTGTGTTGCAGAACCACGACAGTGCATCTGCTATCCCCATTGGCATGCAGGCATAGGCATGATATCTGATGCCCTCTGTGTAGATGCACAGGTAGGGTTGACTACTTTTGTCAACTTCTAGAGCGTAAAATCCTGAGGCAAAGTCAATGACACATCAAAAGTGGTTGCCAGCGAGGTGCTGTTGTTTTGCCCATAGGTCACCTTATGGCATTTGGGCTGATTTGCAGACACGGCTGAGTTGACTGAAGTTCTGCGTAATATGCCACTTCAGTTTCTTTGAGTTTGTCTGGGGGTGCGTGACCTGTGTCGTGGGGGGGCCAGTGTGCTGCAGTACATTTGGGTCTGATTGCTCACCAAGTAGGATACATTGTTTGTTTACTTCCTGACATATTTCGTCAATGGTCAGTCCTGGTGTCTCATGTGCCTTCTGTGCTAGGACCGTCGGGTGTAATGCTTTTACTTGGCTGATGTGTATCGGTTTCAGGACCCCAGCATCTACAAATTCTGTCAGTTTGGAAAAGTAAAAGTCCTTTTGCGCTTGGTTCAATGGTCGCTGGTTCGCTTTGACTGAAAATGTTGAACCCTCAGGAATGTTTAGGCAGTATTTGATGGATGACAGGGGTTTCACTTCCTTTACAGAGAGGGCGAAGATGTCAGCAAATTCACGTAGTAGGTCACATACTCCTGTTGTCTCATCAGGTGAGCTATCGTCACCAATTTGTACCATGTTTATGATCGCATCTACTCTTGGGGGGTGAAAGGGTCCTTCATCTGTTAATCTGGTGAAGATTCCATTGTGTGGGGGTAGAGGTGGTACGTCACTGAGTGTGTGTTCCAGCACAGGTGGGGTACTTGGGGTGGTGGTAGTGATGTGTTGTACATTTGCATGTTCTTCCAAATCACCAGTATCGGGGGAAGTGGGGGTGGGTCCAGTGGGAAAATGCATGCGGACTGGGAGTGAGACCATGGTGGGGAGGGACGGGGTGGGTAGGATGTGATGGGGTATAAAATTATGTATGCAGTGGTGGGAGGTGTTCGTGGGGATGGTGATGGAATCAGTGCAGTAGTCGTGAGTTGCTTTCACTTGCTCTAGTAGTGGTTTGCCTATGAGCATACGCCATGATCCTCTGCTGGGAAATACTTTGAATGTGGTCTGAATTGTGAGTGGGCCCCATTCTAGGTTGCCTACCCAGACTCCTGTTGAAAGAACAACCAATCCATTAGCCATCTGGAGCTTTCGGGAGGATGGACTTAGTGGGGAGAGTCTTTGAGCGATGCGCATGTATGCAGCAGTATCCATTGCATTGATCATTGCTCCATTGTCAACCACTGCAAGGAAACATACTTGCTCTCCTTCTGGACCCTGTAGGCATGGTGTTGCGAGGAATGGGTTGTTGGTACGTGTGATGATTGGTTTTCCTAGTTCATGCACCAAGTACATGTCAGTCACTTCTTTGTTAGGACTGATTACATCACCATTTTCTTGTGTTATGTAGTTAGGTTTGTTTGAGGTGTTGTGGGTCATTTGTGTAGGTACAGGAAGAGGGAGAGTGGTAGTATTTACGATACGTGCAGGCCAGTCATATGTAGAGGTATCATAGATGGGACTTGGAGGTGGTGTGGGGCAGAGCGGACGTTAGGGGTGGGTTATGGCTGGCCCGTGTGGTGCTGTAACCCCTGGTTGTTTTCTGGTTGGTGCCAACCTGATTCCCAATCGTTGTCTGTTGGAGAAATTGCCCCAGTGTGTCATGTCCTGTGTGGTGTCATTCTCTATGTGTCTACCATTAGAACCAGCACCTGGGTTTGTTGGTAGGAACCTAGCTGTGGTTGTGGTGCGGACCACATGTATCAGATGGGGGTGGGTTGGATTTGGGGTTGGGGTTGAGGTTGGGTGATTCTGCATAACATTTCCATTATTATTTGTCGCCATCTAGTTTCGAGGGAGGTGGCTCTTGGTATCACAGTTCCTGCTCATGTGTTGGGGCTCAGTAACCATTCCGCAGTCGAAGCACTCGCCTGACCCAGGTGGTGCTGTACCTGGAGTTATTGGATAGAGCTGAGAAAATGATGGGATGGCCTCCTTGCTGTGGGCGATGTGCCATGCATCGATATCTGCTTTGTATTGCTGTCTGCCCTCATTGGATGTGGGACGTTGCGGGATCACCATTATCCATTCTAGTACCAATTCTTTGGTCAGAGGGGGTCGCTTCGGCAGCCAGTTCGACCCTGATTCTGGTCCTGGGGTGCTGTGCGGTTGGTGCTGGTTGGGGAGGTTGAAGTGGGTGATGAGCAGGTGGAGGCCTCAGTTTGGTATGGGGGAACATGTGTTGTATGATGCCAAGGATAGATGGAGGTTGGAGAGCTGTGCAATAGTGATTTGGAGTGTCACCGCTGTTGGTGAGGTTTGAGCATGGAGTTGGGCTATTTCCACATCTCTTGTGCGTTTGTGTTCCAGCGTCTCCTTTGCTCGCTTGATTTTATGCGGTGTAATGCTTTGTATGTCCCTCTTAAATTCCTCCCAAGTGTTGTATCAGCACAAGAGGTGGTCCTTAAGTAGGTTTGGGATTCCTTTGACTGCACAGTCAATAAGGAATCCCGTCGTGTCTCCCATGATTATCGCAGCTTTTGCCACCTTGCTAGCCCAGATATTCTGACCATAGTCAGCTTTCTGTTTGTCCGTGGGCATGATCCATTTGCCTATATTCTCCTCCCTGAGTATCTGCTCCCTGATTTGTTCCATCTGTTCTGCCTGCAAGAACTTTGGGTGTTCAGGTGGAGGCCATCTAGTGTTGAATGCCGCGTATATGCTGGCAAGAGTAGCTAGGTCGTTTTGTGTGAGGGTAGTGAGCCAATCGGATGCATAGCTGTTGGGAATGATGTGGTTGGAGAAGTGCGTGACCCTTTCATTGTCTGTCCAGGCAAGGGGTAACATTCTCTGGAACTTGGTGAACCACATTGTTGGGTTGTCTTCGTTGCCAAAGAACATGTCTGTCGTGGGGGGGTTTTCTGCCATGGTGGGTCAGGGAGGGGCTTGTGGGGGGCAGAAGGCAGGGAAGGGTTGTAGGGTAGGGAGTTGGGCTATGTGGGGTGGTATCTGTCTATTTGGGCATCTCGGTGCTCCATGTATGCCATGGGGTTGCGCACAGATGGTGCAGCTGGTCAGGGGAGTGTTGGGTGATCTTGGGCGTCATCCGTCCGCTTCCAGTGTTTCTGCTGTGGGTGGAGAGAAGAAAGCTGGCCTGAGGAGATATGCATTGGGTATTATGGTTGTTGTGCTACTTGAGCGGTGTCTTCTGTTGGTGAGAGTGTTTGCAGCTGAGGTGAGACGTAGTATTGGGGAGGTGCTTCTGGTGTCTGAGCCTTCATCATCGAATGGAGTTAGAGGGATAGAAAAGGGAGGGGAAAAGCTGTTGGGGCTGTAGGTTGGAGCGTGAATCACGCTCTTGTCACCAGATGGACTAGCCAGGATGAGATACAAAGGGAAATGTGGGCTGAGGCCCTAGACCGCTATGTCCCTTTGCAGGACAAAGACCCAAGCTGACTCTACTCTACATCATGTGCTGCCGTCATGCTGCTGTGACATCTCCTGACCCAGACCCCTGGTACTCTCTGCCCCTACTCCCGCTACTCCATTGTCCCTGCTGTCCCTGCTGCTGGTGCGACGTGGCCTTTCGGGCTGCTCTGCTCCAACGAAAAGAAGAATAGATATCACAACGTGTTCAGCAATGGAGGCAATGTCAGATCAAGAGACCTTTGCAATCAGTAATCATAAATATATCCTCCAGACAGGGCAGATGGGCCTACCCAAGAACCCAAACATTAGTATTTACTCTGGTATCCAAGTCAATGTGATCAGAACTAACACCAGCAGTGATACAGATGTTCAGATTCTGTGCCTGAGAATGCGTCAGCATGGAGAACAGTAATAATTGAGCTCACCTATTCCATCAGATCACCAGTGAGGTAACCAGGGTGGAAAGGTGGTAATCAACACTTCAGCATACTGGTTTGTCGTCCATGACCTAAAGGAAGATCAGAACACCGTGGATATAGCCTACGAAGGAAACAAACGATGTATTTGTGACAAAGGGACTGAATTCAAGGGTGGAGATCGAGCTTAAGATATTATGGGGTGAATGAATGCCCCTAAAGATGGCAATAACCTTAGTTCCCAATGGTTCGAGAAGGCGGGGCTTAGCGGCAGCCACCTTTCTCACCTAGAGTGCCTGCTTACGAAGCCTTATTAAGCTTGGTGCAAGGCCGTAACTCTGCTTATTGTCAGGCTTGAAAATGCTAATCTCCCAACACCAGCATTAAATACAGTCAACTCCCTTATAACAGATACCCCTTCGGGACAGGCCCAGGTGTATGTGTTGTGAGGGAGTATGTGTTGTCAGAGGTCGGCCACTAACATTTGTCTATTGACTGATTTGCAGATCTAGTATTTACAGTAACTCCAAAAAGTGTTACAATGACTAATCCCAAACTGGGGCACGCAGCGCCCCGCAACCGCCCGTGTGAATCACACTTTGCTTTGGTGAGACCAAACAAAGTACAAACCCTTGGCTACAAATTGGTCCCTGGGTCATGTGATTTGACTCAGGGGTTGCAAAGATATGACAGCTTTAAAACAGGAACACCATTGTAACAGTTTTTGGACTTTTGTAATGCTTCTTGGAATGAAGTCTGGATATAGTGGCAGTGCTGATACCAGTGCTATGGTGCTGTTCACTTGTACACTGCCAACTTAGTGCAGTGGCCAAATTGGTGGAATGTACTTAACCCTAACCCTAGTATAGGGTAACCCTACGTCTATGTAGCATACCTGAGCTCGGAGAGGCCGTCGGGACTACACACTAGTTTAATTCAATTTCGGATAAGTGCAACTTTTTTTCCACCCAATGGCCAAATGACAAAAACGCGATGTGCATGTGCGAGCAGCAAGATGGCCAGTTAAATCTGTCCCAAATCAATCAGCACCCCCTGTCCAGCACGAGCTCCTCCACACCTTCCAAGTTAACGACCCCAGAAACCTGTTGTCAGACTCGGACTCCAGTCCATCCGACCTTACCATCGAGCTTGAACTGTTTGTGGCACTTGAAGCTTCGTGGAAAGTGCAAAACCAAGTGCCAATTGGGTGCTACAGACTGTTGTGGCAAGCAAATTTTGGAGCTTCAACCCGACTTCAAAGAACAGAAATCACTTGTTTGGGAGGTGATCGAGAATGCAGGTCACATCTGTATATTCTTGCCAAAGTTCCATTGTGAGCTGAACTTCATTGAGTTCTATTGGGGTAAAGTCAAGAGGTACCTTCGAGATCACTGTGATTATTCCTTTCAGACCCTGAAGGAGAACCTGCCACATGCACTTGCCTCAGTTGAGCTCAAGACAATCTGAATGTGGGAACATCAGATACATTGGTGGATGGAAGCTTATGACTCTGGTCTGGACACAAAGGATGCACAGGTGCAGGTCAAGAAATTCAGCTCTACAAAGTACAAATCACATTGTCGTATTCCAGAAAGTGTTGCACAGCTCCTTGATCACATATAGCACAGCTTCTGACTCACATGTATTACCATATTTGGAATGTGGCCAAACTGATGGCCAACCAAAAATCTATCTTGCTCAATTTTACAGATAAAAAAAATCCCTCTTGTACTTTCATTCTCCCTTCGAAAAGGAGCTGTTTTACAAGAGGAAAAAAGGGGGGGATTTTTTCTGAATGTCCTAGGAACTTTGCACAGTTTTGGTGGTGTTTAAGTGAACAGCACCATAGATGCAATGGAACGAATGGAATGACCAGAATCAAGCTGAGAGAGAATAATATTCTCCTGAGTAGCAGAGAGAGATCACATAATAATAGTGGTAAAGAGTAAAGAGGCATGGGAATGTTTTCAGACTCAAACATCATGTTTATATGTATATCTGTGTTTGTAGCACCAAATAATAGTAAATAATTTCTTGTTTGATTGAGATCCAGTATTTTATAGCAAAAGTCCAAAACCTGTTACAATGGTGTTCCTGTTTTAAAACTGTCATATCTTTGCAACCCCTGAGTCAAATCACATGACCCAGGGACCGATTTGTAGCCAAGGGTTTGTACTGTGTTTGGTCTCACCAAAGCAAAGTGTGATTCCCACTGGTGGTTGCGGGGTGCTGCGTGCCCCAGTTTGGGGTTAGTTATTGTAACGCCTTTTGGAGTCACTGTAAGTAAAATAGAATTACAGGGAAACAATCAGTTATTTTGCTGTCGTTCATTCCCCACACATCAATGACTCATGCCCTTCGCCCAAATGAACCCACCATCACATCTAGCTTATGTGCAAACGAATCATCCAACTCATTGATATAGTTCCTTCACAGCAACATTGCTTGCAGCACTAAGTTGTTGCACGTTGGACATAGTTTACCAGGAACATGTGCCAAATTGTCAACAACCACATCCAGGTCACCACCTGTGTTTGCCTCCCATGCCATCTTTGCATCCGTCACTGCTTGAAGGGTATCCTTGTCACTGGTCAGTGCCTTTGGAGAGGTTATTGAGGAGATTGTGCACTTCTACAGCTGGGTTGAGAAGTTCCACAAATTCATACGGCTTGAACATTGGAGGCCAGCCTCCAATTCATCCAAGGCTTCAGTAACGAGTTTCTCTGCTTGGTTGTGTTATGGATCAGGGTTGTTGTTGCTATTCTAGGTAACAAAAAACCATGATTATAAATTATTATTGCCTAATTTAGCAATTTATTCCCATTATCTAATCCTATGTATGGGTAGGGATTGGCATGGGTATGGGTAACCTGTGTGGGTTTTGATACCCTTACCTGTGTGGGTATGGGTGTGGGTCACATTTTTGTGAAATACCTGCACCCATTGTGACCTGTATCCATACCCTTGTCATGAGCATGGGTACCCATGTGAATATTACATTGGCAGTGTGCAGACAGTGGGTGTTGTCGCCTTGCCTCACCAGCGCACCCCTCATATCCCCTCTTCCTTGCCCCCGCCTGTCTTGCCTCGTCTTATAATGATGGCGACAACAACAACATGATAACCACGATAGCATGGTTGTCATGTCATCGTTGCCATTGGATGCCATCACCCTCCCCCCTGCTCAGCACCAGCAATGGCAATCTCACCCATCGCCGCTGCCCTCCCTCGCTCAGCACAATAACACATCTCGCCTCACCCCACCCCCTCGTACCCTCTCCCATCCCTTGCTGCCCTCTCCTGCACTCCCTCGTGCCACCTTGCTGCCTCATCACCACCCTCGCCCAACCACCCCCACCCACCACTGCACAAGTGCTCAGCACCTCACCACCCCACTGGATCGCCCACCACCCTTGAGCACTCTCACTCACTCAGCCTCACCTTGCCTCCACATACCCACAAGTGTGTGTACACACACAGACAGCAAGTCTGCATGCGTATGCACCCTCCCATGCGTGCGCTCACTCTCACCCTCACTGCCCTTACGTCCCCATTGCGTCATGCACGCTCTCGGCCACCCACCCACCCATCCATATGCCTTGGAGTGCATGCACACTCACTTGCTCAAACTCACCCTTGCCGTCTTTCTTGCATTGGGCACGTCCATCTCACCCACTCTACCCTGCCTCACCCTGGTCCTTGCCCTCTCCTGCACTCCCCAGAACAGGCCACACCTGCAACAACAATGCGGTGACAATGACAACGTGATGATCACATTGTTGCAATCATCACGCCGTCATTGTGACCACTCGCCCACCTTGTCCCATCCCTTGCCACCCTCTCCCACACTCTCTCATGCCCACAACAACAATGTGCCAGTGATGATGACAACATGATGATCATGTCATCGCAATCATCATGCCATCGTCATGACCGCCCACCTCACCCTGGCCCTTGCCCTCTCCCCACCCAGACTCCTCACCCCCAATGAGGAACCCGTGGGCCAACCTGTACCCATACCCATACCCATTCCCATGGGTATGGGTATGGGTACAAACACTGGCATCCGGGGGTATATCCATGCCAATCCCTATGTATGGGTTATGACGACCGAAAATTAGTATGGATTATGTGTTACAGGAGAGTTATGGGTTTTGGATATGAAATCCCTGCAAACCGAGTTGGGAAACTGAAAATGCTATGGGTTATGGAGGAGTATGGATTATACCACACATCTGTTATAAGGGAGTTGACTGTACTTCCCCAAATACTTCTCCATAACTCTACCTTTACAGTGTCCTGGAGAATATTGCTGAGGCAGCCGATGTGGCAACCTCCAAGGCCCATACACGGTAACATCAGGTCTGCCCAACTAGCTGGTACTACTTAAGCTTCCTTCCCATGCCTCTTACCCTTTCCCCCAACCATGATGCTGTTGACAACAGTGGTGGTGCCTGCCTCATGTGCTCAACGATGCACACGGTAACCACCCCAGGTGCACAGAGGAATGGCACAGGCCTGATATCACTCCTTTCTGGCCTTTTGCTCTTCTCCCCAACGGTCGACGACACTTTTGACAACAGAGGCAGCTCTTACCTCCCGTGCTTGGTGGCCTGCATGGTGACTGCTGCAGCCCAATGGAAATGTCATCAACAATGGTGGCATTATCTGCCCCTCCCACTCAACATCACACAACAACCACCACAGGTTGCATAGAAGAACGGCATGGTCTAAATGGCTATATCGGCGTTAAGCGAACAATGGTGAGTATGAGTTCTTGTTTAATCCAGTTTCTTATGGATTCTTGACCACCATTCTCGACAACACCAACAATAGCTCCCTCACCCAGCACTTTCTCCTGCATTATTTGGGTATTCACTTCAGGACCTTGCACTGGGCGATGCCAGCACATTGTTTGTGTGGCTTTGGAAGGACTGTTACCTCCTATACTGCGAGGGGCTGGCAATGTATTATCAGGGAACTCAGTGCTAGTGGGCAAGCCACTTGTGTATGAGCCTCAGATGTACCTCATGCTGCTGAAATTCAGGGTATGGAACCTTTCACCTTCTCTAGCAGGCATTGAGTCTGTATATCTAGCACTACCCTGAGAAGTGCAGGAAGATGTTCAACAGATGTTTGCAGACAGTGCCATAGACATCCCCTTATCTGAATCCTTTGATTTGTTCATAAATGACGAGGATAGTTTGGACTGGGAAGATGCTGAAGACAAATTCTCTGAATTCCTTTGGTATGTATACAGAGTTCTCAATAGCATCAGCATTCTAACAGGTACAGTAGTCCTTGACACCCTGATCCATGTGATCATTGAAACCGCCTTGATGTGCAGTTTCAGGAATGGGAGCTCCAAATGCCTCATCTCGTCGACACTTATCTCACATATAGAGCACATGATTCTGGCAACGGCATGCCTTCTTACAAGGTAATGCCAGATACATCCATTGACACCTCTGGATCCATTTTGGATGTACATAGAACTGGTGGATCTCTTTAGTGAGTATGGCACTATATCTGTTGCTATGGCTAATGAACAAGTCAGAATGAAAAATGAAAAACCTTGCTATGCAGCCCCATCATCAATTCCTGAACGAAAACCTTATCTTCCATGGATATCTTGTTCTCCCATGGTCCCCCACATAGCTATTTCCATTTGCACGCTTGCTCCTCTCCGCCAGATCCATCATTCCTGCCCTCAATTCTCTATTCAAGCACAATGTAAAACATTATGCAATCTTCACAATGTAAGTATACTTGGTTGCTAACTGATGTGGACTAATTTTCTCCTAGGTTATGTATCGTGCTCACCTTTCTGCTCAGTTCTCCACTGCCTATGATATCTATTTGAAGATTGTTCACTGTGTCGAACTGTTGATCTCAGCAGCTCTCAAGCATGATTCGGAGAACTGGTACCTCTTGAATTCTTGCCCTGCATGCTCATACAGTCTCACAGATGAGCCACAACTCAAGTTTGACTGGCTGGTTTCAATTGATGGTAATAATATATAGTCTGAAGCACTGGGACAAAACAGTATATAGCCATCCTCGTGAAGATTCTCGTGTCACTTGGTCGGACTTATGGCTCACTGAGCATGAAATCAATAAATTTCAATATGAAGTCAAAGCCAAGGTAATGGTTATGTTGATCTCAACACTTACTTGCTTACCTTTGTCAGACCATGAGACAGTCCACTGATGACCCAGTTGATGATTGGGGGAATGATGAGCCATCCAATCCATTCAATTGTGTAGACCATTGGCAGAACACCGGTTCTGACCAGCAGCAGAAGATGTTTTCAGTTTTCAATGAATCAGGTATCTTCATCGCTTGTTGTTGCCTTTACATTGTGTTGCTCTGTTGTGATATGATTAAGAGTGGGGAACTGTACGTGTTCAATCTACTTGGCTCTGTTTCTCTATTCACAATATTATGTACATGGCAAAGTACCCACTGGTAATTATTGATTGTCTTCTTTCAGTCTACAGACCCAGTGGTGCTTGTGCATACAACATTGGTTGCGCATTTGCAAAGATCCTGAATGCAAGTTCATTGGGCCCAAAAGTGTGTGAGCTTTGCTTATGCATGATGGTTGGCACATTTCATGATCATGCCCATAACCACAAATATCAAATGGATTGGCATCCAATGTATATTGCTGGCACAGGCGAATCAGAGGGTGAGGGATGCAAACATGTATTTTCTTTGTCAAATGACCTAGCTCGAGGCACTCATCATGCAAGCCGGTTCCATTGCCATCAAGCAATACAACAACACTTTGCATTCTGGAATGAAGACAAGTATGTAGCTCTGTGTATGTATTTTATGGTGTGCATGGATTTGCAATGTCAATTTTGGATTAGCCCATTATATCTGGAATCATTACTGAGATGCAGTTAAGACAATGCATACCTTAAGTGCCGAGCTTGCTGTTGTCAAATCCAACCTCCAACTCACAGATGATGATCTACTGCATTTCCATCATGAAGAACGCGTTTACCTCAAGTCATTGAAACAACCTCCTCTGAAGGACCAGCTCAGCATCCACTATGTGCGAGCACTTGATGAGCTCGAAGAGCAAAGGTAAGCAAAGCTCTCCTCTCATCATCATTACATTGGATATAGTCAGTTTTAGAGCTGCTTGGATGACTGCACGTGCTCATGCTGTCAACAGTGTTCTCACTGACCCAGTAACCTCAGGCTTGCAAACACTGTTGGCAGCAATTGCTCAGGCTTGTGTACATGTTGACATAGCATATGCGAAATTGCAGAATGAGGAAATGCTGACTGGGCATCTACAAGCACAGCTTGGACTTGAGTCCCATTGGGAGATTGGCAGTAATGAATACAATTGCTACAAAGAAGAAGCCTCAATTACTAAATACTGAGAAGCTCTGGATGAGCTGGAATGTTTGGTCATAATGTGCCTTTTTGAACTGTTGAAGTTGGGCTTGTCCAGAACAGGTAAGGTTTCTATTCTCTTGGGCATATTACTGATTATGTGACCTTCTTAGGCTACAAGTTCCGCCAGCAAATTAGCAAAGGCCTTCAACAGCGCTCTGAAGCAGCACAGAAAGCAATCGCCTGGTACAACACTCAAGCTAGTGCTCTCAGGCCTCTATGCCCCAAAATCTTATGGAAGGATATCATCAATCACACCATTATTGGCGAATTTGATCTCCTTTGATATGCCCATTCTGATATCCATGAGCAGTTATGTATGGTCCAGACCAGCCATTTGTGAAGCTGTTACTAAATATTTTAAATTGTGTTGTGTGCAGGAGGAAGTTATTCGGTTGAATGTCAAAGTTTGTTGCTTGCGAACCTGGATATATGATCAACAGCAAGAGGTTGCCAGAGTCCTATTGGAGCTTCAGGACTCACAACTGCACTTGGCTCTGGAGCTCCAATATTTACATGCTGCACATGCTGCAGTGGATAGAGTCCACCTTTACCATTTAAATCAGATTGAAAAGATAGATGGTTATACAGGACTAATAG
>Ga0307508_10003887_pt1 | contig 14864 bp, 11 predicted proteins | sample 9_EM_MG_FD_203089 | JGI IMG/M metagenome (GOLD analysis project Ga0307508, IMG submission 203089) | Populus trichocarpa ectomycorrhiza microbial communities from riparian zone in the Pacific Northwest, United States - 9_EM | ecosystem: Host-associated > Plants > Roots > Unclassified | place... | reverse complement strand
AGACTCAGCTCACCTATCTGTGGCCGCTGATCTCCACGCCCCATGTGACCTCGCGCACCGACGCGGACGAGGACCGGACACCGATCTTCCGGGACGACCGTCTCAAGGCGGAGCTGGCCCCCGGCGGCCGGCTCCAGCAGATGGTCAGCCTGGGGAAGAACCTCCCCATCACCTGGGTGATCGACCCCGACCTGCTCGCCACGGTCGACGCGATGACGCGGGAGTACGACGTCCAGAAGCGGCACGGGGACGGCACCACGGCGGGCCACGGCCAGGCGGTCGCCAAACGGTGGCTCAACGACCTGCAGAAGGCCGTGGAGGGCCATCAGGTGGTCGCCCTGCCGTTCTCCGACCCCGACATCGCGTCGCTCGCCCACCACGGCACGAGCGTCCCCGGCGCCCTCAGCCACCTCCGGGACGCCACCGAGCTGGCCTCGACGACCGTGCAGACGGTCCTCGGGGTGAAGCCGCGCACCGACTTCGCCTGGCCTGCCAACGGCGCGGTGGACTCCTCCATCGTCGACGTCGCCACCTCCGCGGGCGCCCACAACGTCATCGCGCGGAGCGACAGCCTCCGGGAGACCGGCAACCTCTCGTACACCCCCTCCGCGGCCCGGCAGATCGGCGGCGGCAATACGGCGGTGGTCTCGGACGCCCGGCTGTCCACCGCCTTCACCGGCGACATGTCCAAGGCGGACAACTCCACGCTCGCCATTCAGCGGTTCCTCGCCCAGAGCCAGATGATCAACCTGCAGTCGCCGGACAGGCAGCGCAGCATCGTCGTGGCTCCGCAGCGCACCCCCACCACCAGCCAGGCGCAGGCGATGGCGGCGGCCCTGGACGGCCTGTCCGGGCAGTGGACCCAGCCGATGAACCTGGGGCAGGCCGCGAAGGCCAAGCCCGACCCGAACGCCACCCAGCACGTGCCCAGCGCCCGCGCCTACCCCGCTTCGCTCCGCCGCCAGGAACTGCCGACCCAGGCGTTCAAGGACGTCGACAGGACCCAGGGCACGCTCAACAGGTTCGAGCCGATCCTCACCGCCAAGTACCGGGTGGTCACCCCCTTCGGCAACGCGATCCGGCGTGAGATGTCCACCTCGTGGCGGGGCAACGCGCTGGGCGCCACCCACTTCCGCGACGGCGTCCAGCACTATCTGGACGGGCTCACCAAGAAGGTGCGCCTGATCCCCAAGACGGACATGACGCTGTCCGGGCGGAGCGCGACCATCCCGGTGACCGTGCAGAACAACCTGGTGCAGGGCGTCCAGCTGCGGCTGGTCCTCAAGTCCCGGCAGGGCAACCGCCTGGCGGTCAGCGAACCCCAGGTGGTCAACGTCGAGGGCGGGCACAGCCAGTCCGTGAAGTTCGGGACGACGGCCAACGCGAACGGTCCGGTGTGGGTCTCGGCCCAGCTGGTCACGCCGGACGGGCAGCCGTACGGCGACGAGATGCCCTTCGAGGTGAATGTCACCGAGATCACATCGACCGTCATCCTCGTGATCGCGGGCGGTGTGCTGCTGCTGGTCCTCGCCGGAATCCGGATCTACCTCCAGCGCAAGCGGACGGTCACCGCGAACAGCGGCGATGAGGACGCCGAGGACGCGAACGAGGACGAGGCGACGGACACGGAGGCCGGTGGAGACGACCCCGCCTCCGCCCCCGTGCCCGAGCAGCCGAGTGACCCGGCGCCGGACACCGGTTCGCAAAGCGCCGGGGCGTCCGGCACGGGTGAGAAAGTGGACCATTGAGCATTCCCGGGGCCGGCCGGCCGCAGCGGACGATGAGGTGGGGTAGCGATGAACGCGCCGTATGACGGTGAGAGGCGGATGCCACCGCCTTCCCCCCACGCGCCCCAGGAACCCTACGGACAGGACCCGCACCAGAACGATCCGTACCTGGGTGACCCCCAGCAGGCACCCGCGAGCGATCCGCGCCAGGACTACGGGCAGTACTACGTGCAGGACCCGTACGGGGGCGACCCGTACGCGACCGGCAGCTTCACGCCGTACCCCTATCCGGTGCCGCAGGACGGATACGGACATGACCCGCTGACGGACCCGCTGTACGACCGCTCCGCCCCCCAGCAGAGCGGCTACCAGCAGCAGACGCCCTACCAGCAGCAGCCCGCCCCACCGCAGGGCGGCGACCCCCAGGTGTGGCCGGTAGCGCCCGGCTCCCAGGAGCCGGTGCGGCAGCAGTACGCGGCCGAGCCCGCCGCCCCGGGATACGGCGACCAGGGCGGCTACGGGCCGGGGGAGCAGCCGCAAGCGGACGCCTTCGCGCACCTCTACCGCGACCAGCAGCAGCCCTACGACCCTCGGCAGCCCCAGGGCGCCCAGGGCTACTCGCCCGTGCCCCCGCCGGGCCAGCCGCCGGTGCCCGGGCCCGCGCGGCACGAGACCGCGCCCCCGTCGGCCAGTGCTCCCACGATGGCCGCTCCGGTGGTGAGCCCGCCCGGCCCCGCCGGGCCCCCCGGCCCCCCGGAGACGGACGAGAAGGCCGAGGACGCCCCGAAGCGCTCCGGCGGCCGCGCGGCCAGCCTGCTCCAGTCCAGCGCCCTCATGGCCGCCGGAACCCTGGTTTCCCGGCTGACCGGCTTCGTCCGGCAGATGGTGATCGTCGCGGGTCTCGGCGCCGCCTCCCTGGGCCAGACGTACGCGGTCGCGTATCAGCTGCCCGCGATGATCTACTTCCTCACCGTCGGTGGCGGTCTGAACTCCGTCTTCGTCCCGCAGCTCGTACGCGCGATGAAGGAGGACAAGGACGGCGGCGTCGCCTACGCCAACCGTCTGCTCACCCTCGCGATGGTGGCCCTCGGCAGCCTGGTCGCCCTGTCCATGTTCGCGGCCCCTGCGCTGATCCGCATGCTTTCGCCGTCCATCGCGGACGATCCGCCCGCCAACGAGGTCGCGGTCGCCTTCGCCCGCTACTGCCTGCCCACCATCTTCTTCATGGGTGTGCACGTCGTGGTCGGCCAGATCCTCAACGCCCGCGGCAAGTTCGGCGCGATGATGTGGACCCCGGTCCTCAACAACATCGTCGTCATCGCGACCTTCGGACTCTTCATCTGGGTGTTCGGCACGTTCAGCACCTCCCAGATGGGCGCCACCACCATCACGGACGAGGGCGTGCGGCTGCTGGGCATCGGCACCCTGCTCGGCCTCACCGTCCAGGCCCTGGCGATGTTCCCCTACCTCCGGGCCTCCGGTTTCCGCTTCCGTCCCCGCTTCGACTGGCGGGGCCACGGCCTCGGCAAGGCCGCCAAGCTCGCCAAGTGGACCGTGCTGTTCGTGCTCGCCAACCAGGCCGGCAACATCGTGGTGACCCAGCTCGCCACGGCGGCCGGTTCCGACGCCGACAACATCAACGCCCCCGGGGCCAGCTACGTCGGCTACACCAGCGCCCAGCTCATCTGGAACATGCCGCAGGCCATCATCACCGTGTCGGTGATGGCCGCCCTGCTGCCCCGGCTCTCCCGGTCGGCCCACGACGGCGACCCCGGGGCGGTCCGCGACGACATCTCCCAGGGCCTGCGCACCTCCGCCGTCGCCATCGTCCCGCTCGCCTTCGGCTTCGTGGCGCTCGGCGTCCCCCTGTGCACCCTGCTCTTCGGCACCTCGGGCACCGCGACGGCCCAGAACATGGGCTACATCCTGATGGCCTTCGGCCTCGGACTCATCCCGTTCTCGGTGCAGTACGTCGTCCTGCGCGGCTTCTACGCCTACGAGGACACCCGCACCCCCTTCTACAACACGGTGATCGTCGCCGCCGTCAACGCCGCCGCCTCCGCGCTCTGCTACTTCCTCCTCCCGACCCGATGGATCGTGGCCGGTATGGCCGCCTCCTACGGCCTGGCGTACGCCGCCGGTGTGGGCCTGGCCTGGAAGCGGCTGGGCAAGCGGCTGGGTGGCGACCTCGACGGCCGCCGTGTCGTGCGCACCTACACCCGCCTGGTGGGCGCCAGCATCCCCGCCGCTCTGCTGGGCGGTGCGGCGGCTTATGCCATCACTCAGGCGCTCGGGTCCGGCATGTCCGGTTCCGTAGCCGCATTGGCGGGCGGAGGTCTCGTTCTTATCGCGGTCTTCTACATTGCTGCGAAACGGATGCGCATTGATGAGCTGACGGCCATGGTCGGTATGGTGCGCGGACGACTCGGACGCTGATCATTGAGCACAACCATCGTCCGTCATCGTGTGTCGTGCATAGCGGCGGACTGTGGGCACAATTGTCTTGGCTCGGAGTAGGCGCAACGGATGGGGAGGCAGGAACGACGGTGGCGGAACGGAGCACGGCTGCCGTCGACGTGGCCGACAGCGACGGCGAAGAGTCGCTGACCGCCGAGGCGGGAAAGGCCACGGCCGACGGGGCGGGGACGTATCAGAAGGCCGGTCAGGAAACAGAGGCCGCGGGCAACCGGGATAAAGGTGCCGCGGCCGATGTAAATCCCCCCGAGCTGCACAGCGGCCACAAGTTGGCCAGACGTTATCGTTTGGAGGAGTGCGTCACCCGACTGGACGGATTCAGCAGTTGGCGTGCGGTGGACGAGAAACTGCGCCGGGCCGTCGGCGTCCACGTCCTGCCCGCCGACCATCCGCGGGCCCGTCCGGTGCTGGCCGCCGCCCGCTCGGCGGCGCTGCTGGGTGACCCCCGCTTCGTCCAAGTACTCGACGCCGTCGAGGAGAACGACCTCGTCTACGTCGTCCACGAATGGCTTCCCGACGCCACCGAGCTCACCACGGTGCTCACCACGGGACCGCTCGAACCACACGACGCCTATCAACTCGTCAGCCAGGTCTCCCAGGCCATGGCCGCCGCCCATCGCGAGGGCCTGGCCCATCTGCGGCTGAACCCCGGCTCCGTGCTACGCACCGAATCGGGCCAGTACCGCATCCGAGGTCTCGCCGTCATGGCCGCGCTGCGCGGCATCAGCTCCGAACACCCGCAGCGCACCGACACCGAGTCGATCGGCGCGCTGCTCTACGCCGCGCTCACCCAGCGCTGGCCGTACGACAAGGATGCCCACGGCCTCTCCGGGCTGCCCAAGGGCGTCGGCCTGATCGCCCCCGACCAGGTCCGCGCGGGAGTCCACCGCGGACTCTCCGAGCTGGCGATGCGCGCGCTGGTCAACGACGGCGCCACCGCCTCCCGTCAGGACCAGCCCTGCACCACTCCTGAGGAGCTGTCCAAGGCGGTCGCGGCCATGCCGCGCATCCGGCCGCCCGAGCCCGTCTTCACGCCCTCCCCGGCGTACCAGCGCACCACGTACCAGCAGGGCTACGGCCAGCCGCCCGCCCACGGCGGCCCGTCGCGCGCGGCCGGCCCGGTCGCGGCCCCCATGGCCCCGCCGCCGCCCTTGCAGAGCCGTACCGGCAAGGCCCTCAAGTGGACCGTCTCGGCCCTGCTGATCGCGGCCCTGGGCCTGGGCAGCTGGCAACTCGCGGACACCCTTCTGAAGGAAGAGAACAAGCCGGACACCGGTAAGTCCACCAGTGAGAAGGACGACGACAAGGCCGGCCAGGTTGCCAGCAAGCCGATCGCGATCCAGGACGCCGCCGAGTTCGCCCCGGATGCCAGCCCGCAACACCCCGGCGAGGCCAAGCTCACCCATGACGGTGACACCTCCACCTCGTGGCGCACCTACAGCTTCAACGATGGGCCCCAGCTCGCTCCGTACAAGAAGGGCGTCGGGATCGTCTATGACCTCGGCTCGGAGAAGACGCTGAAGGGCGCCTCCATCGGGCTGCACTACGGCGGGTCCTACACCGAGGCCTCGCTGTACGCCACGGACTCCCTCAACCCGTCGCCCTCGGGGGCCGATTACGTCAGCTCGTTCAAGAAGCTCGGCTCGTCGGGCCAGGTCACGAGCAAGACTGCCGATCTCAAGGTCAAGAGCTCGGCCAAGACTCGTTACGTCCTCGTCTGGCTCACCGCTCTGCCGTACTCTCCCCCGGAGCAGTACTCCACGCGCCCCTACAAGCAGGCCATCACTGAAGTGAAGTTCACCGGCTGACCCCAGGACAGCCGGCCGACCGGGGAGGGGGCTCAACGTTGGACGACGCCACCATCGGCGGAGCAAGCGACGGCGAGCTCCTTGCTCAGCACGTGGCCGGCGATCCGCATGCCTTCGGTGAAATCGTGCGACGCCACCGCGACAGACTCTGGGCGGTGGCGCTGCGCACCCTCGGCGACCGGGAAGAGGCCGCCGACGCGGTCCAGGACGCGCTCGTCTCCGCCTACCGCGCCGCGCACACCTTCCGCGGCCAGTCCGCCGTGACGACCTGGCTCCACCGCATCACGGTCAACGCTTGCCTGGACCGGGCCCGCAAGGCCGCTTCCCGGCGTACCTCCCCCGTCGACGACACCGAGCGGCTCGAACAGCTTCTGGAGCCCCATGAGTCGGCCGCCGCGCCCGCCGAGCGCGGCGATCTCCATCGCGAGCTGCTGGGGGCGCTGCGCACCCTCCCGCCCGAGCAGCGCGCGGCCCTGGTGCTGGTCGATATGCAGGGCTATCCCGTGGCGGAGGCCGCGAAGGTCCTGGACGTCCCCACCGGCACCGTGAAGAGCCGCTGCGCGCGAGGGCGCGCCCGGCTGCTCCCACTGCTGTCGCATCTCCACCCCAACGGAAGGGGTAGCGTCCCCTCCGGCGGGGGAAGGAACCGGTCGCAGGGGACATCCGTCCCACCAGCGGCAGGACCGACTGACACAGATGCCGTGAAGGGCGGAGGTGGGCGAGCGTGACATCCTCGACGGACACGGACGAGCACCCGGAAGTCGCGGAGATCTCCGCACTCACCGAGGGACTGCTCCCTCCGTCCCGCACCGTCGATGTGCGCACTCACGTCGCCACCTGCGGGCTGTGCGCCGATGTACAGACATCTCTGGACGAGATCCGCTCGACACTGGGCACCCTCCCGGGGCCGGCGCGGATGCCCGACGACATCGCGGGCCGGATCGACGCCGCGCTCGCCGCCGAAGCCCTCCTCGACGCGACAGCGCCCGATGATCGCGCTTCGGTTTCACGTGAAACCGAAGCAGCCGCGCCCACCGGACACGTTTCACGTGAAACCGAGCCCGCGGCTGCCCCTTCAGGCCCTTCCGACCCTGCGGTCGAGGGGAAGCCCTCCCCGGCCGTGGACCGGCCCGCAGGGCGACCGCGAGCCGCCACCGGACCCGGGCGCAAGGCCACGCCCCGCGCGGCCGCAGGAGGCCGTGTGGGCCGCTCCCGGCGCTGGCCCAAGGTGCTGCTCGGCAGCGCGTGCGCCGCCGCCGTCATCGGCGTCGGCACCCTCTTCTTCCCGGGCGGCTCCGATCACGACAAGGGCGGCCCCGGCGCCACGGCCCACGCGGACCCCAGCTCCACGGGGAAGGCCACGCTCTCCACGGGGACCCTCAAGGGCCGGGTGCGGGAGATGCTCGCCGACCGGAAGACCTCGCCGTCGCGCGGAGTCACCACTCAGAACACTCCGGATATGCCGCTGCGCGCGGACGACCCGGTGGTGCCGTCCTGTGTCCAGCGCGGGACCGGCCGGTCCGAGCCGGTTCTGGCCGCGCAGCAGGACACCTACGACGGCAAGACGGCCTACATCGTCGTGCTGCCGCACCGCTCCGACAGTTCCCTCGTCGACGCCTTCGTGATCGAAGCCTCCTGCGTCTCCGCCTCTCACACCGGCCCCGGGGAGCTACTGGTGACCCGTACGTATCCGCGGGACTGAGGCACAGCCCACAACCACGGCCCGCCTGGCAGCACGCGGGAATGCCGGACCCGTAGGATTCCGTTGGGTCGGATGGCAGCGCTTCTCCGGAAACCCGGGGAGGGCGCCGTCATCCAGTCAGCAGTCGGCAGTCGGCAGAGACAAGGAAGACATCCGTGAGCGACGTCCGCAACGTGATCATCATCGGTTCCGGGCCCGCGGGCTATACGGCCGCGCTCTACACCGCCCGTGCTTCCTTGAAGCCGCTGGTCTTCGAAGGATCAGTGACCGCCGGTGGTGCCCTGATGAACACCACCGATGTGGAGAACTTCCCCGGCTTCCGCGAGGGCATCATGGGCCCTGACCTGATGGACAACATGCGGGGTCAGGCCGAGCGCTTCGGCGCCGAGCTGGTCCCGGACGATGTGGCCGCGGTCGACCTCAGCGAGGACATCAAGACCGTCACCGACTCCGCCGGTACGGTGCACCGCGCCAAGACCATCATCGTCAGCACCGGCTCCCAGCACCGCAAGCTGGGGCTGGCCCGCGAGGACGAGCTTTCGGGCCGTGGCGTCTCCTGGTGCGCCACCTGCGACGGGTTCTTCTTCAAGGACCAGGACATCGCCGTCATCGGCGGCGGTGACACCGCGATGGAGGAGGCGACCTTCCTGTCGCGGTTCGCCAAGTCGGTCACCGTGGTCCACCGCCGGGACACCCTGCGGGCCAGCAAGGCGATGCAGGAGCGTGCCTTCGCCGACCCGAAGATCTCGTTCGTCTGGGACAGCGAGATCACGGAGATCCACGGCGACGGCAAGCTCTCCAGCCTGACCCTGCGCGACGTCAAGAAGGACGAGACCTCCGAGCTGCCGGTCACCGGCCTGTTCATCGCGATCGGCCATGACCCGCGGACCGAGCTCTTCAAGGGCCAGCTGCACCTGGACGACGAGGGCTACCTGAAGGTCGAGTCGCCGTCCACCCGCACGAACCTGCCGGGTGTCTTCGCCGCGGGCGACGTCGTGGACCACACCTACCGTCAGGCGATCACCGCCGCCGGCACCGGCTGTGCGGCCGCCCTGGACGCCGAGCGGTTCCTGGCCTCCCTGGGCGACGGCGAAGACGCCACCGTCTGAATCCGCTTCCTTCCCTGCACCAACGATTAAGGAGATTAGCCATGGCCGGTGCCACGGTCACCGTGACAGACGCCGACTTCGAGGAGACCGTCCTCAAGAGCGACAAGCCGGTACTCGTCGACTTCTGGGCCGCGTGGTGCGGTCCGTGCCGCCAGATCGCCCCCTCCCTGGAGGCCATCGCCGCCGAGCACGCCGACAAGATCGTCATTGCGAAGCTCAACATTGACGAGAACCCGGCCACGGCCGCCAAGTACGGCGTGATGTCCATTCCGACGCTCAACGTCTACCAGGGCGGCGAGGTCGCCAAGACCATCGTCGGCGCCAAGCCCAAGGCCGCGATCGAGCGCGACCTGGCCGACTTCATCGGCTGAGCCACCACCCACACCGAAGGGGCTGCCCGGGAGGGCAGCCCCTTCGTGTTTCACGTGGAACCCTCAGAGAGGCCGGAGCGCCGGTTCCTTCTGGACCGCACCGAGCAGCCGGTCCAGGGCCAGCTCGACGTCCTCCTTCCAGGAGATCGTCGTCCTCAGCTCAAGCCTCAGCCGGGGATACCGCGGATGCGGCCGCACGGTCTTGAAGCCCACAGCCAGAAGGTGATCGGCGGGCAGCACACACGCCGGTTCCTTCCATGTGGCGTCCCCGAACGCCTCGATCGCCTTGAAGCCCCGGCGGATCAGATCCTTCGCGACGGTCTGCACCATCACCCGGCCCAGCCCCTGCCCCTGGTATCCCGGCATGAGCCAGGCGGTCATCAGCTGCACGGCATCGGCTGCGACCGGGCTCGTCGGAAAGGCCGTGGACCGTGGCACATACGCGGGCGGCGCGTAGAGCACGAAGCCGACCGGCACCTCATCGACGTAGACCACGCGGCCGCAGGACCCCCACTCCAGCAGAACCGCCGAGATCCAGGCTTCCTTCTCCAGCTCCGGACGTCCGGCCCTTACCGCGGCCTCGCCGCTGACCGGGTCGAGCTCCCAGAAGACACACGCGCGACAGCGCTTGGGGATGTCCGAGAGGTTGTCCAGCGTGAGCGGTACAAGCCGACGCCCCATGAAGCCAGTCCCTCACTTCCGTGGCCAGCCGCGGCACGGGCGGCTGACAGCGCACTGTGCTCCCTGATCAGACTACCGACGAAACCGCCGACAGCACCCAGGCCCAACCCTGTGGCCACCAGTCCGGTACGGCTCACCGATCGCATGGCCCTGCCCTCCGCATGAGGTGCCTCCGCATGGATCGCCCTAGCTGATCGCATCGTATCCGTGCGGAGATTGCACCGATACCGCCCTTGGGCAAAGAGCGGGTCGTGTTCCGATGTCCTCGGAACACGACCCGCCCCCTGGACGCCTCCCCACGGCCGGGCCGTAGGCTCAGCGCCTCATTCGTCCTCGTCCGCCGCGTCCTCGCCGGACAGCGGCTGCTCCAGCACCGGCCCCTCGCCCGGGGCCAGGGTGCTGATAATCCGCTCCAGATCGTCTATCGAGGCGAACTCGACGACGATCTTTCCCTTCTTCTGACCGAGGTCGACCTTCACCCGCGTCTCGAACCGGTCCGACAGCCGGGACGCCAGATCCGTGAGCGCGGGGGACACCCGGGCACCGGCCCGCGGCCCCTTCGCCTTCGGAGCACCGCCCGACCGCGACCCCATCAGGGTGACGATCTCCTCGACCGCCCGCACCGACAGTCCCTCGGCAACAATCCGATGCGCCAGCCGGTCCTGTTCGTCCGCGTCGTCCACGGAGAGCAGGGCCCGGGCATGGCCCGCGGAGAGCACCCCCGCCGCGACCCTGCGCTGGACGGAGGGCGAGAGCTTCAACAGCCGCAGCGTATTGGAGACCTGTGGACGCGAACGCCCGATACGGTCCGCCAGCTCGTCATGCGTGCAGTTGAAGTCCTTCAGCAACTGGTCGTACGCCGCCGCCTCTTCGAGTGGATTGAGCTGAGCCCGGTGCAGGTTCTCCAGCAGCGCGTCGAGCAGAAGCTTCTCGTCGTCGGTGGCCCGGACGATCGCGGGAATCTTCTCCAACCCCGCCTCACGGCAGGCCCGCCAGCGCCGCTCGCCCATGATGAGCTCGTAGCGCTCCGACGCCAGCTGCCGCACCACGACGGGCTGGAGAAGGCCGACCTCCTGGATCGAGGTGACCAGCTCGGCCAGGGCGTCCTCGTCGAACACCTCGCGCGGCTGACGGGGGTTGGGCGTGATGAAGTCGAGCGGCAGCTCGGCGAAGTGCGCCCCGGCCACCTCCTCCACCGGGGGCGCCGGCGCGGCCTCGGGTTCCTTCTCCGGTGGGGCGGGCGGCTCGGTTTCACGTGGAACGCTCTGCGTGGACAGAGCGGCCACCTTGGCCGCCGCCACCCCGCGCTCCTGGGTGAGCACCGGTACCGCGGTCGGTGAGGTCGAAGCCCCTGACGACGTGGCCGTTCCCCCGCCCGTCGCGGGTCCGGCGTTATCGGCCCCCTTCGGCGCGGGAGGGATCAAAGCACCGAGCCCACGGCCCAGTCCTCTGCGTCGCTCACTCACTGAATCCCCTCCTGCATGCTGTGCTGGTCGTGCTGGCTGATCTCGGGAATGGGCAAGGCATGAGCGTGCTGAGGGTCGTACTGCACGTTGACCCCGCGCAGCGCGATCTCCCGGGCCGCCTCGAGATAGGAGAGCGCACCGCTCGATCCCGGGTCATAGGTGAGGACCGTCTGCCCATAACTGGGGGCCTCGGAGATGCGCACGGATCTCGGGATGCTCGTCCGGAGCACCTCGCCGCCGAAGTGGCTGCGGACTTCGTCCGCCACCTGGGAGGCCAGCCGGGTCCGGCCGTCGTACATCGTGAGCAGGATCGTCGAGACATGGAGCTTGGGGTTGAGATGACCCCGCACCAGATCGACGTTGCGCAGGAGCTGGCCGAGCCCCTCCAGGGCGTAGTACTCGCACTGGATCGGGATCAGCACTTCCGCCCCGGCGACCAGCGCATTGACCGTCAGCAGCCCGAGGGAGGGCGGACAGTCGATGAGGATGTAGTCCAGGGGCTGCTCATAGGCCTGGATGGCTCGCTCCAGGCGGCTCTCTCTCGCCACCAGGGAGACCAGCTCGATCTCGGCACCGGCGAGGTCGATCGTGGCCGGGGCACAGAACAGCCCCTCCACGTCCGGCACCGGCTGCACCACATCGGACAGCGGCTTGCTGTCGACCAGGACGTCGTAGATGGAGGGGACTTCGGCATGGTGGTCGATCCCCAGCGCCGTCGAGGCATTGCCCTGCGGGTCGAGGTCGACCACGAGAACTCGTCCGCCGTGCAGGGCGAGAGACGCCGCCAGATTGACCGTGGTCGTCGTCTTCCCGACCCCGCCCTTCTGGTTGGCGACCACCATCACCCGGGTCTGCTCCGGCCTGGGCAGTCCCTCACCAGCCCGGTCAAGCGCTTCCACCGCCAATTGAGCGGCACGGCCAATTGGGGTGTCGTCCATCGGGGGCGGAGTTTCACGTGAAACATCCTCCCCCGCCGATTCGGTACGGGGGCCGGGGACCGGGTCGGTCATCGGCCCCGCGATGTTGGCGTCGGACCGCAAGGATTCACTCTCCTCGACATCAGGCTCGCGATACGCAGAGCCTGCCATGCTTTGGGGGTTGTGAACCAGCGAGGCCCGGTCTCCTGTGGATGAATCCACGTCTTTACGGGGGCGACGGTCGCGGGGCAGAGCCGCCGCACGACCGCGACTGATGATTCCATGCAGCAGGGAACGACGTTTCACGTGAAACACGATGCACCGGCAGGGCCGTCGATCTGTCGCGACACTCCGGTATGCGTAGTTTAGGCAGCTTGTATGGAGCACCCTGTCAGGCCGGTCGGCCTACGTCAGCGGGGTCAGGGGCGACGCCGTGGCGCCTTGCGGGCGGCCTTGGCGCGCTTGGCGGCGAACCGCACACCGCCGGGGCTCTCCCCGACCTCGACCCGCACCACGGTGGCCAGCGGGTCCACGACGCCCTCGCCGACATGCAGCACCGAGGTGTCCACCACACCGAGCTTGCCCAGCGCCGCCCGGGCGTGCTTCAGCTCCTCCTCGGCCGTGTCGCCCTTCAGTAGCAGCATTTCTCCGTACGGCCGCAGCAGCGGAACCCCCCAGCCGGCCAGCCGGTCCAGCGGGGCCACCGCCCGAGCCGTGACCACATGCACCGGGGGAAGCTTCCCCAGGACCTCTTCGGCCCGGCCGCGCACGACCGTGACATGGTCCAGGCCCAGCAGCTCGACCACTTCCCGGAGGAAGTTCGTGCGGCGCAGCAGCGGCTCCAGCAGCGTGATCCGCAGATCCGGGCGGGTCAGGGCCAGCGGAATGCCGGGGAGACCGGCACCCGAGCCCACATCGCAGACGGTGACCCCCTCGGGCACCACCTCGGAGAGCACGGCGCAGTTCAGCAGATGCCGCTCCCACAGCCGCGGCACCTCGCGCGGGCCGATCAGCCCGCGAGTCACGCCCACATCGGCCAGCAGCTCGCCGTACCGAACAACCTCCGGGAAGCGCTCACCGAATACATCCCGAGCCTCCTCGGGCGCCGGGGGGAGCTCCGCTGCTTCCGTCACGGGGACCGTCCTTCCGTACCGAGCACTCTGCTGAACACTGATGCTGATGTAAGGCTGACAACATTCGGCCCCGTCTGCGCACAGACGGGGCCGGGTAGACCATGAGGCCGGGCCTGGTCAGGCCGGGAGGACGACCACACAGCGCTGGGGCTCCTCGCCCTCGGACTCGCTCTGCAGTCCGGCGGCGGCCACCGCGTCGTGCACCACCTTGCGCTCGAAGGGCGTCATCGCCTTGAGCTTCACCGGCTCGCCGGTGCCCTTCGCGTCTTCCGCTGCCTTGGTGCCCAGCTCGGTCAGCTCGGCGCGCTTACGGGCCCGGTATCCGGCGATGTCGAGCATCAGACGGCTCCGGTCGCCGGTCTCCCGGTGCACCGCGAGCCGGGTCAGCTCCTGAAGGGCCTCCAGCACCTCGCCGTCGTGACCGACCAGCTTCTGCAGGTCACGGCCGGTCGATTCGCTGATGATCGACACCGCTGCGCGGTCGGCCTCGACGTCCATGTCGATGTCACCGTCGAGGTCCGCGATGTCCAGCAGACCTTCGAGGTAGTCGGCCGCGATCTCCCCTTCCTGTTCGAGGCGGGAAAGGGTGTCGACACCCTCGGCGGCGGGGGTGGTGCCTTCCGTCACGGATGGACTCCTTCGTTACTTCTTGGACGGGTGCTTGGGACGCTGCTGGCCCTTGCGCTGCCCGGACTTCGTGTTCCGGGAGCCGGAAGCCGAGCCGCCGGCCGGCTTGCCGCCCTGCGAGCCCTTCTTCTCCGCCGCGCTCTGCTGCGTCTGCTCCTGGTCGGACTTGGTCAGGTTCGTCGCCTCGGAGTCCGACTGCGCCGTCGCCTTGCTGTGGCCGTGGCCGCCCGCGGTGGTGCGCTTCGACTTGGTCTGCCGCTTGGGCTGCTGGCGGTTGGCACGGGCCGTCTCGGCGGCCTCCTTGGCGGCGACCTCGGCCGGCTCTTCCTTCAGCTTGCCCTGAGCCCGCAGCCGCTCCTGGCGCGCCTTGAAGGCGACGCTGCCCGGGGTCGGGTTACGGCGGATAACGAACATCTGCTGGCCGAGGGTCCACACGTTGGTGGTCAGCCAGTAGACGAGGACACCGACGGGGAAGTTGATGCCGAAGACAGCGAACATGACCGGGAAGACGTACATCAGCATCTTCTGCTGCTGCATGAACGGCGTCTTCACCGTGAGGTCGACGTTCTTGGTCATCAGCTGGCGCTGGGTGAAGAACTGCGACGCCGACATCAGCACGATCATGGTGATCGTCACGACCCGGACGTCCGTCAGCGAGGCCCCGAGGGACTCGACCTTCGAGGCGGAGTCCAGGAACTTCACGGAAAGGGGAGCGCCGAAGATGTGCGCGTTACGGGCGCTGTCCAGCAGCGACTGGTCGATGACGCCGACCGTCTTGTTGTTCGCGATGTGGTTGAGGACCTGGTACAGCGAGATGAAGAACGGCGACTGCGCGAGGATGGGCAAGC
>Ga0307508_10003886_pt1 | contig 14869 bp, 11 predicted proteins | sample 9_EM_MG_FD_203089 | JGI IMG/M metagenome (GOLD analysis project Ga0307508, IMG submission 203089) | Populus trichocarpa ectomycorrhiza microbial communities from riparian zone in the Pacific Northwest, United States - 9_EM | ecosystem: Host-associated > Plants > Roots > Unclassified | place... | reverse complement strand
CTCGCGACCTCCGGCTGGATCAACGGCTCCGTCGTCAACGCCGGTGACGGCACCCACGAGCACCCCACCCAGGCCCTCCTCGACGCCTTCACGATGCGCCGCCGGCTGGCCTCCGGGGCCTCCGGGGCCTCCGGGGTGGGCCAGGACCTGGCCGGACGCCGGATCACCATCGTCGGCGACGTGCTGCACAGCCGGGTCGCCCGCTCCAACGTCCACCTGCTGTCCACCCTCGGCGCCGACGTCACCCTGGTCGCCCCGCCCACGCTCGTCCCGTTCGGCATCGAGAGCTGGCCCTGTGACGTCTCGTACGACCTGGACGCGGTGGTGGGCAAGTCCGACGCCGTGATGATGCTGCGGGTCCAGCGCGAGCGGATGAACGCCGCCTTCTTCCCCACCGAGCGCGAGTACGCGCGCCGCTACGGCCTGAACGCCGACCGGATGGCCCGGATGCCCGGGCACGCCATCGTCATGCACCCCGGCCCGATGAACCGCGGCATGGAGATCACCGCCGAGGTCGCCGACTCCGACCGCTGCACCGCCGTCGAGCAGGTCGCCAACGGCGTCTCGATCCGCATGGCCGTCCTGTACCTGCTGCTCGGCGGCAACGAGCCCGCCGTCACCGCCGCCCGCACCGAGGAGAACCAGTAACCATGAGCGACACGAACAAGACGCTGCTGCGCGGCGCGCAGGTGCTCGGCGGCGAGCCGCGGGACGTGCTGATCGAGGGCGAGCGCATCGCCGCCGTCGGCACCGGCCTCGACGCGGACGGCGCCACCGTGATCGACGCCGCCGGGCAGATCCTGCTGCCGGGCCTGGTCGACCTCCACACCCATCTGCGCGAGCCCGGCCGGGAGGACTCCGAGACCGTCCTCACCGGCACCAAGGCCGCCGCGGTCGGCGGCTTCACCGCCGTGCACGCCATGGCCAACACCTTCCCCGTAGCCGACACCGCGGGCGTCGTGGAGCAGGTGTGGCGGCTCGGCACGGAGTCCGGCTACTGCGATGTACAGCCCATTGGCGCCGTCACCGTCGGCCTGGAGGGCAAGAAGCTCGCCGAGCTGGGCGCCATGCACGAGTCCGCCGCCGGGGTCCGGGTCTTCTCCGACGACGGCAAGTGCGTCGACGACGCCGTGATCATGCGCCGCGCCCTGGAGTACGTGAAGGCCTTCGACGGCGTCATCGCCCAGCACGCCCAGGAGCCGCGGCTCACCGAGGGTGCCCAGATGAACGAGGGCATCGTCTCCGCGGAACTGGGCCTGGGCGGCTGGCCCGCCGTCGCCGAGGAGTCGATCATCGCCCGCGATGTGCTGCTCGCCGCGCACGTCGACTCCCGGGTGCACATCTGCCACCTGTCCACCGCGGGCTCGGTCGAGATCGTCCGCTGGGCCAAGTCCAAGGGCTGGAACGTCACCGCCGAGGTCACCCCGCACCACCTGCTGCTCACCGACGAGCTCGTACGGTCCTACGACCCCGTCTACAAGGTGAACCCGCCGCTGCGCACCGAGGCCGACGTCATGGCGCTGCGCGAGGCGCTGGCCGACGGCACCATCGACTGCGTCGCCACCGACCACGCCCCGCACCCGCACGAGGACAAGGACTGCGAGTGGGGCGCGGCCGCCATGGGCATGGTCGGCCTGGAGACCGCGCTGTCCGTCGTCCAGCACACCATGGTCGACACCGGGCTGCTGGACTGGGCGGGCGTCGCCGACCGGATGGCCGTCCGCCCCTCCGCCATCGGCCGCCTCACCGGACAGGGCCGCCCCATCGCCGCCGGGGAGCCCGCCAACCTCACCCTGCTGGACTCGGCATACCGTGGTGCGGTGAACCCCGCGGGCTTCGCCTCCCGCAGCCGCAACACCCCCTACGAGGGCCGGGAGCTGCCGGGCCGGGTGACGCACACCTTCCTGCGGGGCCGGGCGACGGTCGTGGACGGGAAACTGGCGTGATAACTCTGACCCATCTGGCAGCGACTCCTCTGGCGGCCGAACAGCGGTCCCAGGACGTCACGGACTGGGCCGCCCGCATCGGCTGGGTCGTCGGTCTGCTGCTCGTCATCGCGTTGGTCTACTGGCTGATGCGCGAGGGCTGGAAGTGGCGCGGTACCCTCCAGGGCGATCTGCCCGAGCTGCCCGGGCCCCCGGCCGAACCGGGCCCCGCGAAGCTGGCCCTCACCGGCCGCTACCACGGCTCCACCACCGCCGGGCAGTGGCTCGACCGCATCGTGGCCCATGGCCTGGGCACCCGCAGCCGCGTCGAGCTGACCCTGACCGACCAGGGCGTGAGCGTCGTACGACCCGGCGCCCAGGACTTCTTCATCCCGGCCGGAAGCCTGCGCGGCGCCCGGCTCGACAAGGGCATCGCGGGCAAGGTCCTCGCCGAGGGCGGGCTGCTGATCGTCACCTGGCAGCTCGGCGACCGGCAGATCGACTCCGGTTTCCGCTCCGACCACGCCGCCGAGCACGCGGCCTGGGTCGAGGCGCTGGACGTCAACGACGACGTCGAGCACGGCGTCAAGAACGTCAAGAACACAGAGCACAACCCAGAGCACAACCAGGAAGGCGCACGATGACGACCTCCACCAAGGGGGCCCAGACCCCCGCCGTTCTCGTCCTGGAGGACGGCCGCACCTTCCGTGGCCGCGCCTACGGGGCCGTGGGGGAGACCTTCGGCGAGGCCGTGTTCTCCACCGGGATGACCGGCTACCAGGAGACCCTGACCGACCCGTCCTACCACCGCCAGGTCGTCGTCATGACCGCGCCGCACATCGGGAACACCGGCGTCAACGACGAGGACCCCGAGTCCGGGCGCATCTGGGTCTCCGGCTACGTGGTGCGCGACCCCGCCCGCACCCCGTCCAACTGGCGCTCCCGGCGCTCGCTGGACGACGAGCTGACCGCCCAGGGCGTCGTCGGCATCAGCGGCGTCGACACCCGCGCCCTCACCCGCCATCTGCGCGAGCGCGGCGCCATGCGCGTCGGCATCTTCTCCGGCGAGGCGGTCGCCGACGAGGCCGCGCTGCTCGCCCGGGTGCGGGCCGCGCCGCAGATGAAGGGCGCCGACCTGAGCCGCGAGGTGGCGACCCAGGAGACGTACGTCGTCCCCGCGATCGGCACCAAACGGTTCACCGTCGCCGCCATCGACCTGGGCATCAAGGGCATGACCCCGCACCGGATGGCCGAGCGCGGCATCGAGGTGCACGTCCTGCCCGCCACCGCCACCGTGGACGACGTCTACGCGGTGAACCCGGACGGCGTGTTCTTCTCCAACGGCCCCGGCGACCCGGCCACCGCCGACCACCCGGTCTCCCTCATGCAGGCGGTCCTGGAGCGGTCCACCCCGCTGTTCGGCATCTGCTTCGGCAACCAGATCCTGGGCCGCGCGCTCGGCTTCGGCACCTTCAAGCTGAAGTACGGCCACCGCGGTATCAACCAGCCGGTGCAGGACCGGACCACCGGCAAGGTCGAGGTCACCGCGCACAACCACGGCTTCGCCGTGGACGCCCCGCTCGACGCGCCCAGCGACACCCCCTACGGGCGGGCCGAGGTCTCCCACGTCTGCCTCAACGACAACGTGGTCGAGGGCCTGCGCCTGCTCGACCGCCCCGCTTTCAGCGTCCAGTACCACCCGGAAGCCGCCGCGGGCCCGCACGATGCCGGGTACCTGTTCGACCGCTTCGTCACCCTGATGGAGGGCCAGCGTGCCTAAGCGCACCGACATCCAGTCCGTTCTGGTCATCGGCTCCGGCCCGATCGTCATCGGCCAGGCCGCCGAGTTCGACTACTCCGGCACCCAGGCCTGCCGGGTGCTGAAGACCGAGGGCCTGCGGGTCATCCTGGTCAACTCCAACCCGGCCACGATCATGACCGACCCGGAGATCGCCGACGCCACGTACGTCGAGCCGATCACCCCGGAGTACGTCGAGAAGATCATCGCCAAGGAGCGCCCCGACGCGCTGCTGCCCACCCTCGGCGGCCAGACCGCCCTGAACACGGCTATCTCCCTGCACGAGGCGGGCACCCTCGACACCTACGGCGTCGAGCTGATCGGCGCCAACGTCGAGGCGATCAACAAGGGCGAGGACCGCGACCTGTTCAAGGAGGTCGTCAAGGCCGTCCACGCCAAGATCGGCCACGGCGAGTCCGCCCGCTCGGTCATCTGCCACTCCATGGACGACGTCCTCGGGGGCGTCGAGGAGCTCGGCGGCTACCCCGTCGTCGTCCGCCCGTCCTTCACCATGGGCGGCGCCGGGTCCGGCTTCGCGCACGACGAGGACGAGCTGCGCCGCATCGCGGGCCAGGGCCTGAACCTCTCGCCCACCACCGAGGTGCTGCTGGAGGAGTCGATCCTGGGGTGGAAGGAGTACGAGCTGGAGCTGATGCGCGACAAGCACGACAACGTCGTGGTCGTCTGCTCCATCGAGAACTTCGACCCCATGGGCGTGCACACCGGCGACTCGATCACCGTCGCCCCGGCGATGACGCTGACCGACCGCGAGTACCAGGTGCTGCGGGACATCGGCATCGCCGTGATCCGCGAGGTCGGCGTCGACACCGGCGGCTGCAACATCCAGTTCGCGGTCAACCCCGAGGACGGCCGGGTCATCGTCATCGAGATGAACCCGCGCGTCTCCCGCTCCTCCGCGCTGGCCTCCAAGGCCACCGGCTTCCCGATCGCGAAGATCGCCGCCCGGCTGGCCGTCGGCTACACGCTGGACGAGATCCCCAACGACATCACCGAGAAGACCCCGGCGTCCTTCGAGCCCACGCTCGACTACGTCGTGGTCAAGGTGCCGCGGTTCGCCTTCGAGAAGTTCCCGGCCGCCGACGCCCGCCTCACCACCACCATGAAGTCGGTCGGCGAGGCCATGGCCATCGGCCGCAACTTCACCGAGGCGCTGCAGAAGGCGCTGCGCTCGCTGGAGAAGAAGGGCAGCCAGTTCGACTTCACCGGCGAGCCCGACCTCGGGAAGAAGGCCGAGCTGCTGGAGCGGGCCGACATCCCCACCGATGGCCGGATCAACACGGTCATGGAGGCGATCCGCGCCGGGGCCACCCCGCAGGAGGTCTTCGACGCCACGAAGATCGACCCCTGGTTCGTGGACCAGCTCTTCCTGATCAAGGAGATCGCGGACGGGCTGGCGGCCGCCGACAAGCTGGACCCGGAGCTGCTCGCCGAGGCCAAGCGGCACGGCTTCTCCGACGCCCAGATCGCCGGAATCCGCTCGCTGCGCGAGGACGTGGTCCGCGAGGTGCGGCACGCGCTCGGCGTCCGGCCCGTCTACAAGACGGTCGACACCTGCGCCGCCGAGTTCGCCGCCAGGACCCCGTACTTCTACTCCTCCTACGACGAGGAGTCCGAGGTCGCGCCGCGCGAGAAGCCCGCCGTGATCATCCTGGGCTCCGGCCCCAACCGCATCGGCCAGGGCATCGAGTTCGACTACTCGTGCGTCCACGCTTCCTTCGCGCTGAGCGCCGCGGGCTACGAGACCGTCATGGTCAACTGCAACCCGGAGACCGTCTCCACCGACTACGACACCTCCGACCGGCTCTACTTCGAGCCGCTCACCCTGGAGGACGTCCTGGAGATCGTCCACGCCGAACAGCAGGCGGGCCCGGTCGCCGGTGTGATCGTCCAGCTCGGCGGACAGACCCCGCTGGGCCTGGCCCAGGCCCTCAAGGACAACGGCGTGCCCATCGTCGGCACCTCGCCCGAGGCCATCAACCTCGCCGAGGAGCGCGGCGCCTTCGGCCGGGTGCTGACCGAGGCCGGACTGCCCGCCCCCAAGTACGGCACCGCCTTCTCCTTCGAGCAGGCCAAGGGCATCGCCGCCGAGATCGGCTACCCGGTCATGGTCCGCCCGTCCTACGTGCTGGGCGGCCGCGGCATGGAGATCGTCTACGACGAGCCCTCGCTCGCCGCGTACCTGGAGCGCCACGCGGGCCTCATCTCCGAGCACCCGGTGCTCATCGACCGCTTCCTCGACGACGCGATCGAGATCGACGTCGACGCGCTCTACGACGGGCAGGAGCTGTACCTCGGCGGCGTCATGGAGCACATCGAGGAGGCCGGTATCCACTCCGGCGACTCGGCGTGCGCGCTGCCCCCGATCACCCTCGGCGGCTTCGACATCAAGCGGCTGCGCGCCTCCACCGAGGCCATCGCGCGCGGTGTCGGCGTCCGCGGACTGATCAACATCCAGTTCGCGATGGCCGGGGACATCCTGTACGTCCTGGAGGCGAACCCGCGCGCCTCCCGCACGGTCCCCTTCACCTCCAAGGCCACCGCCGTACCGCTGGCCAAGGCCGCCGCCCGGATCTCGCTGGGCGCGACCGTCGCCGAGCTGCGCGCCGAGGGCCTGCTGCCCGCGACCGGCGACGGCGGCACCCTGCCGCTGGACGCGCCGATCTCCGTCAAGGAAGCCGTGATGCCCTGGTCGCGGTTCCGCGACGCCTCGGGGCGCGGTGTGGACACCATCCTCGGCCCGGAGATGCGCTCCACCGGCGAGGTCATGGGCATCGACTCGGTCTTCGGCGCGGCCTACGCCAAGTCGCAGGCCGGGGCGTACGGGGCGCTGCCCACCAAGGGGCGCGCCTTTGTCTCCGTCGCCAACCGCGACAAGCGCTCGATGATCTTCCCGGCCCGGGAGCTGGTCGCCCTCGGCTTCGAGCTGATGGCCACCTCGGGCACGGCGGAGGTGCTCAAGCGCAACGGCATCAACGCCACCGTCGTCCGCAAGCAGAGCGAGGGGGAGGGGCCGGACGGTACGAAGACCATCGTCCAGCTCATCCACGACGGGGACGTCGACCTCATCGTCAACACCCCGTACGGCACCGGCGGCCGTCTCGACGGCTATGACATCCGTACGGCGGCCGTCGCCCGCGGCGTCCCGTGCCTGACCACCGTCCAGGCCCTCGCCGCCGCCGTCCAGGGCATCGAGGCGCTCGGCCGGGGCTCGGTCGGCGTCCGGTCGCTCCAGGAACACGCGGAACATCTGACCGCCGCCCGCGAGGAGTGAGGCGCAGGAGGGGGACACCGGCCGGTGTCCCCCTCTTCATGAGCCCCCAACCCCCCAACCCCTCGTGATCCCCTCGCGCGCAGAAAGCTCCCCATGTACTCGCTGCTCTTCAACCTGATCTTCCGGCGCATGGACCCGGAGAGCGCCCACCACCTGGCCTTCGGCTGGATTCGGCTGGCCGCCCGTATCCCCGTCCTGCGCACCTTCGTCGCCGCCCTCCTCGCCCCCCGCGACAAGGCGCTGCGCACCGAGGCGCTGGGCCTGCGGATGCACGGGCCGTTCGGGCTCGCCGCCGGGTTCGACAAGAACGCTGCCGGGATCGACGGCATGGCCATGCTCGGTTTCGACCACGTCGAGATCGGTACCGTCACCGGTCAGCCGCAGCCCGGCAACCCCAGGAAGCGGCTCTTCCGGCTGGTCTCCGACCGTGCGCTGATCAACCGCATGGGCTTCAACAACGAGGGCTCGGCCGCCGTCGCCGACCGTCTCGCGGGCCGCCGTGCCGCCTTCCGTACGACGGTCGGCGTCAACATCGGCAAGACCAAGGTCGTCCCGGAGGCGGAAGCGGTCGCCGACTACGTGACCTCGACCGAGCGACTGGCCGCCCACGCGGATTACCTCGTCGTCAACGTCTCCTCGCCCAATACCCCCGGACTGCGGAACCTTCAGGCCGTCGACCAGCTGCGGCCACTGCTGACCGCGGTCCGCGAGGCCGCCGACCGGACCGTGACCGGGCGCCGGGTGCCGCTGCTGGTAAAGATCGCGCCAGATTTGGCGGACGCGGACGTGGACGCGGTCGCCGACCTCGCCGTCGAACTGAGCCTGGACGGCATCATCGCCACGAACACGACCATCGCGCGGGACGGGCTGGGCCTGACGTCTCCCGCGTCCCTCACCGCCGAGACCGGCGGGCTGTCCGGCGCCCCGCTGAAGGCCCGCTCGCTGGCGGTGCTGCGCCGTCTGTACGCCCGTGTGGGGGACCGGCTGACGCTCGTGGGCGTGGGCGGGGTCGAGACGGCCGACGACGCGTGGGAGCGGATTCTCGCGGGGGCGACGCTGGTGCAGGGCTACAGCGCGTTCATCTACCGCGGGCCGTGCTGGGCCCGCGAGATCCACCGTGGGCTTGCCGCCCGGCTCGCCGCGTCCCCGTACGACACCCTGGCCGACGCGGTGGGGGCCGACGCCGCTTAGTGGGTGAGGGCTGCGCCCCCACACCCCCGCTGGGGCTCCGCCCCGGACCCCGCTCCTCAAACGCCGGAGGGGCTGGAATTCATCGAGGAGAAACCCATGACGACGACCCCCGACCCCGTCCCCTTCGGTGCGCGGCTGCGCCGGGCCATGGACGAGCGTGGTCCGCTCTGTGTCGGTATCGATCCGCATGCCTCCCTGCTCGCCGACTGGGGGCTCGGGGACGACGTGGCGGGGCTCGAGCGGTTCACGCGGACCGTCGTGGACGCGCTCGCCGGGCGCGTCGCCGTGCTCAAGCCGCAGTCGGCCTTCTTCGAGCGCTTCGGCTCGCGCGGCATCGCCGTGCTGGAGCGGGCCGTGGCGGACGCCCGGGACGCCGGGGCGCTGGTGCTGATGGACGCCAAGCGCGGCGACATCGGGTCCACGATGGCCGCGTACGCCGCCGCCTACCTCGACCCCACCAGCCCGCTGTTCTCGGACGCGGTCACCGTCAGCCCCTACCTCGGCTTCGGCTCGCTGCGCCCCGCGCTGGACGCCGCGCGGGCGGGCGGCGCGGGGGTCTTCGTGCTGGCGCTGACGTCCAACCCGGAGGGCGCCGAGGTGCAGCACGCGGCGGGGCCCGACGGGACGACCGTCGCCGCGTCCGTCCTCGCCCACCTCAAGGCGGAGAACGCCGAGGAGGCCGAAAAGGGTGCCCTCGGGTCGTACGGCGCGGTCGTCGGGGCGACCCTCGGCGGCACCGCGGCGCGGATCGGCGCGGAGCTGGCCATCGACGGGCCGCTGCTGGCGCCCGGCATCGGCGCCCAGGGCGCGACCCCCGCGGACCTTCCGGCGGTCTTCGGTGCGGCGGTCCGCAATGTCGTTCCGAGCGTCAGCCGGGGGGTCCTCAAGCACGGTCCGGACGCCGCGGCACTGGTCGAGACGGCGGCCCGAATGGCTGACGACGTGCGTGCCGTGGCTGAATAACCGAGCTATTTTGTCCCTAAATGTCCCAGTCGAGCGAGTCTGACCAGGACTTTTCGTCTGTTCTCGCTGACTGGAGCGGGATCGGCCGCTAGTCTCCGACGAGAGCGAACGCGCTGTTGCGTTGCGCGTTGCTCCGCAGGTGAGGGCCGACTAGGTTCCTCACCGGTCCCTATCCGACAGTTCGACATCCGAGGTGACGTAGGCGTGGCTCTTCCGCCCCTTACCCCTGAACAGCGCGCAGCCGCGCTCGAAAAGGCCGCCGCGGCTCGCCGGGAGCGCGCCGAGGTCAAGAATCGACTCAAGCACTCCGGCGCGTCTCTGCATGAGGTCATCAAGCAGGGCCAGGAGAACGATGTCATCGGCAAGATGAAGGTCTCCGCCCTTCTGGAGTCCCTGCCGGGCGTGGGCAAGGTCCGCGCCAAGCAGATCATGGAGCGGCTCGGCATCTCCGAAAGCCGTCGTGTGCGCGGGCTCGGCTCCAACCAGATCGCATCCCTCGAGCGTGAGTTCGGCGGCGCCGCCGGCTGACGTTTTCCGGCAGCGCCGGGAACCTGGATAATCTGCTGCATGGCAGCACATCCAGTACGTCCGCGGCTGACCGTGCTCTCCGGCCCCTCCGGGGTCGGCAAGAGCACGGTCGTCGCGCATATGCGCAAGGCACACCCCGAGGTCTGGCTCTCGGTCTCCGCCACGACTCGTAAGCCCCGCCCCGGTGAGCGGCACGGTGTTCAGTACTTCTTCGTGGACGACGGTGAGTTCGACAAGCTCATCGCCAACGGTGAGCTGCTGGAGTGGGCCGAGTTCGCCGGTAACCGCTACGGGACTCCCCGTGAGGCGGTCATCGACCGGCTCGAAGCGGGCGAGCCCGTGCTGCTGGAGATCGACCTGCAGGGCGCGCGGCAGGTCCGCGAGTCCATGCCGGAGGCCCAGCTGGTCTTCCTCGCGCCGCCCAGCTGGGAGGAGCTGGTCCGCCGGCTCACCGGCCGGGGGACCGAGGCGCCCGAGGTCATCGAGCGGCGGCTGGAGGCGGCCCGCGTCGAGCTGGCCGCCGAATCCGAGTTCGATACCACCCTGGTCAATACCTCCGTCGAGGACGTGGCGACCGAGCTGCTAGCCTTGATGCGAGTGGCTTGATCTTCAATTCATTCTTGCCATGAGGCGTAATAAGGAAGGCTAGAGAGTGTCCTCTCCCATGACCGCGCCCGAGGGCATCATCAACCCTCCGATTGATGAGCTGCTCGAGGCGACCGACTCGAAGTACAGCCTCGTGATCTACGCGGCCAAGCGCGCGCGTCAGATCAACGCGTACTACTCGCAGCTCGGTGAGGGTCTGCTCGAGTACGTCGGCCCCCTGGTGGACACCCACGTCCACGAGAAGCCGCTGTCGATCGCGCTCCGCGAGATCAACGCGGGTCTGCTGACCTCCGAGGCCATCGAGGGTCCGGCTCAGTAAGGTCCGAAACGCTCATCACCGGCCCGGCGGCCTCGCTGCCGGGCTCGTGGTGTGTCATGGGTACGTCCATGCGTTTAACGGCGGGGAAGAGGCGAGCGATGGCCAAGGCGGACAAGCCCCGGGTCGTACTGGGGGTCGGCGGTGGGATCGCCGCCTACAAGGCGTGCGAGCTGCTGCGGCGGCTGACGGAGTCCGGGCATGACGTACGCGTCGTGCCGACGGCTTCGGCGCTGCACTTCGTCGGCGAGGCCACCTGGTCGGCGCTCTCCGGGCATCCGGCGGGCACCGAGGTGTGGGAGTCGGTCCACGAGGTGCCGCATGTGCGCATCGGCCAGTCCGCCGACCTGGTCGTGGTCGCCCCCGCCACCGCCGATCTGCTCGCCAAGGCCGCCCACGGCCTCGCGGACGACCTGCTCACCAATACGCTGCTCACCGCGCGATGTCCGGTCGTCTTCGCACCGGCCATGCACACCGAGATGTGGGAGCACCCCGCGACCCAGGAGAACGTGGCGACCCTGCGCCGCCGCGGCGCCGTGGTCGTCGAGCCCGCTGTCGGGCGGCTGACCGGTGTGGACACCGGCAAGGGGCGGCTGCCGGACCCGCAGGAGATCTTCGAGGTCTGCCGCCGGGTGCTCACCCGCGGGCCCGAGGCGGCCCGGCCTGATCTGGCCGGACGCCATGTGGTGATCAGCGCCGGAGGCACCCGTGAGCCGCTGGACCCGGTGCGCTACCTGGGCAACCGCTCCACCGGCAAGCAGGGGTACGCGCTGGCCCGCGCCGCCGTGGCCCGGGGCGCCAGAGTGACTCTTGTCTCGGCCAACAGCGAGCTGCCCGCCCCGGCCGGTGCCGATGTGGTGCGGGTGGGGACCGCGGTCCAGCTGCGGGAGGCGGTCCTGAAGGCCGCCGCGGACGCCGACGCCGTGGTCATGGCGGCGGCGGTCGCCGACTTCCGGCCCGCCCGCTACGCCCCCGGAAAGATCAAGAAGCGGGACGGCCAGGAGCCCGAACCGGTCGCTCTGGTGCGTAACCCGGATGTTCTGGCGGAAATCTCCGCCGAGCGCGCCCGCCCCGGGCAGGTCGTCGTCGGTTTCGCCGCCGAAACCGATGACGTTCTCGTCAACGGCCGGGCGAAGCTCGCCCGCAAGGGCTGCGATCTGCTCGTGGTGAACGAGGTGGGCGAGCACAAGACCTTCGGCTCGGAGGAGAACGAGGCGGTCGTGCTCGCGGCGGACGGCGCCGAGACGCCCGTTCCGTACGGCCCGAAGGAGGTCCTGGCCGACACGGTCTGGGACCTGGTGGCGGCCCGCTTCGGCTGAGCCCCTCACCGCTTCCGTACCGGCCTTCGCCCGATCTTCACAAGACATTCGCGTGACCTTCGGCCGTTTGTGGGTAGGCATTGCCGCCACCGTGGGTTGATCCAGTGCGGGAGCGCCCGTTCGGGCCATGACGGTTATCTGTCATGGAGGCCTTGCTGTATTTCGGCTCGATGCGAGGTATGTTCCAGGTCAGGCCTGCCCGTCCAGTGAGACGGGGATGCTCAACCGGCGGATACGCCGGATAAACTGGCCGAGGAACCGCGTCGGGCGCAGCCCCCGGGCGGTCCCGCCCATGATCAGCCAGCAGCCGCTGCAACCCCAGGGAGCGATGTGTCCCGCCGCCTGTTCACCTCGGAATCTGTGACCGAGGGTCACCCCGACAAGATCGCTGACCAGATCAGCGACTCCATCCTCGACGCGCTCCTCAAGGAGGACCCGACCTCCCGGGTCGCCGTCGAGACCCTGATCACCACCGGCCTGGTCCACGTCGCCGGTGAGGTGACCACCAAGGCGTACGCCGATATCGCGTCGCTCGTCCGCAACAAGGTCCTCGAGATCGGCTACGACTCGTCGAAGAAGGGCTTCGACGGCGCCTCCTGCGGCGTCTCGGTGTCCATCGGCTCGCAGTCCCCCGACATCGCCCAGGGCGTCGACTCCGCCTACGAGCTGCGGGTCGAGGGCGACGAGGACGAGCTGGACAAGCAGGGCGCGGGCGACCAGGGCCTGATGTTCGGCTACGCGTGCGACGAGACGCCCGAGCTGATGCCGCTGCCGATCAACCTGGCGCACCGGCTCTCCCGCCGGCTCTCCGAGGTCCGGAAGAACGGGACCATCCCCTACCTGCGCCCGGACGGCAAGACGCAGGTCACCATCGAGTACGACGGCCACAAGGCGGTCCGCCTGGACACCGTCGTCGTCTCCTCGCAGCACGCCTCCGACATCGACCTGGACTCGCTGCTCGCTCCCGACATCAAGGAGTTCGTGGTCGAGCACGTCCTGAACGAGCTGGTCGAGGACGGCATCAAGCTGGAGACCGAGGGCTACCGGCTGCTGGTCAACCCGACCGGCCGCTTCGAGGTCGGCGGCCCGATGGGTGACGCCGGTCTCACCGGCCGCAAGATCATCATCGACACCTACGGCGGCATGTCCCGTCACGGTGGCGGCGCCTTCTCCGGCAAGGACCCGTCCAAGGTCGACCGCTCCGCCGCGTACGCGATGCGCTGGGTCGCCAAGAACGTCGTCGCCGCGGGCCTCGCCCAGCGCTGCGAGGTCCAGGTCGCCTACGCCATCGGCAAGGCCGAGCCGGTCGGTCTCTTCGTCGAGACCTTCGGCACCGCCACGGTCGACGCCGAGAAGATCGAGAAGGCCATCTCGGAGGTCTTCGACCTGCGCCCGGCCGCGATCATCCGCGACCTCGACCTGCTCCGCCCGATCTACGCCCAGACGGCGGCTTACGGCCACTTCGGCCGTGAGGAGTCCGACTTCACCTGGGAGCGGACCGACCGCGTCGACGCCCTGCGTGCGGCGGCCGGTCTGTAAGGACCCCGGCCGGTACGGCTCGAAGAGAAGGCCCGGACGCCCCTGCGGCGTCCGGGCCCTCGTATGTCCGAGCCCTCTGCTAAGACTTGATCTGTGAGCAGGGATGACGAGCGGCGCGAAACCCCGGCGGAGGAGCCGCAGGGGGGTGAGCAGCTCGCGCTCATCCGGGACAGCGTGCGCAAGGCCAAGGTGCCGAAGGCCAAGCCGCGGACCTGGCGGGGAGCGGCGCTGGCCAAGGAATGGCCGGTGGCCAAGGTGCTGGTGGACAAGGGCCCGGTCCACCTCGACAAGCTGTGGGACTACGCGGTTCCGGCCGAGATGGACGCCGAGGCGCGGCCCGGGGTGCGGGTGCGGGTGCGGTTCGGGGCCGGGACCGGCAAGGTGCGCGAGGGGCGGCGCGAGGGCGGCGGGCTGCTCGACGGGTACATCGTCGAGCGGGTCGCCGAGTCCGACTACCGCGGACCCCTGGCCGCCATCGCCCAGGTCGTCTCGTCCGAGCCGGTGCTCGGGCCGGGGCTGCTCGCGCTGTGCCGGGCCGTCGCCGACCGGTACGCCGGATCGCTGGCCGACGTCCTCCAGCTGGCCATGCCCAAGCGCAACGTCCGCGCCGAATCCGAGACGTCCCCGCCACCGCTGCCCCCGCCCGCGCCGCCCGCGCCCGGCAGCTGGCAGCGCTATCCGGCCGGGCCCGGCTTCCTGGACGCGCTCGCGGGCGGCGGCACGCCCCGGGCCGTATGGACCGCACTGCCCGGACCGCACTGGCCGGACGAGTGGGCCGCCGCGGTCGCCGCCGCCCTCGCCTCCGGGCGCGGCGCGCTCGTCGTCGTACCGGACGGACGCACCGCGGCCCGGGTCGACGCGGCGCTCACCCGGGCGCTCGGCGGCCCGGGGCGGCATGTGCTGCTCACCGCGGACCTCGGCCCCGAGGAGCGCTACCGGCGGTGGCTGGCGGTCAGCCGTGGGTCGGTGCGGGCCGTTGTCGGCACCCGGGCGGCCATGTTCGCGCCGGTCCGTGACCTCGGGCTGGTGGGGATCTGGGACGACGGCGACCAGAGCCACAGCGACGACCACGCCCCGCAGCCGCACGCCCGTGACGTCCTGCTGCTGCGCGCCGTCCACGAGAAGACGGGCTTCCTGCTGGGCGACCTCGGGCGCACCGTGGAAGCCGCCCAGCTGGTGGAGAACGGCTGGGCCCGGCCCCTGGAGGCCGACCGCGAGCAGGTCCGCGCGGCGGCCCCGCTGATCCGTACCGTCGGTGAGGACGAGGTGGCCCGGGACACCGAGGCCCGCGCGGCCCGGCTGCCCACGCTCGCCTGGCAGACCGTGCGGCAGGCGCTGACCCGCGGCCCGGTGCTGGTGCAGGTGCCGCGCCGGGGCTACGTACCCCGGCTG
>Ga0307508_10003885_pt1 | contig 14870 bp, 12 predicted proteins | sample 9_EM_MG_FD_203089 | JGI IMG/M metagenome (GOLD analysis project Ga0307508, IMG submission 203089) | Populus trichocarpa ectomycorrhiza microbial communities from riparian zone in the Pacific Northwest, United States - 9_EM | ecosystem: Host-associated > Plants > Roots > Unclassified | place... | reverse complement strand
GAGCGGCACATAGTGGGAGACGGCAAGGATGCGCCGCGCCTTGAGGTGATCGATGAAGCGCTGCCGCTCCTCCAGACCGGAAAACAACAGATAGAAGATGTGGGCGGGATGGACACAGTGCGGCGGCACGATGGGCAGGCGCACGCCGTGCTCCGTGCCCCATCCGGTGAGCTCGCTGTTGTAGCGGTCCCATTGCGCCAGCCGCCGCGCCTGCACCTGCTGCCGCTTTTCGAGCTGGGCGAGCAGATAGGCGGCGAGCAGGTCCGACGGCAGGAAGCTCGACCCGAGATCGACCCAGGTATAGCGGTCCACCTCGCCGCGGAAGAACTTGGCGCGGTTCGTCCCCTTCTCGCGCACGATCTCCGCCCGCTCGGCGAAGCGCTCGCCGTTGATCACCAGCGCACCCCCCTCGCCGCAGGTGAAGTTCTTGGTCTCGTGAAAGCTCAGGGTGGACATCGACCCGAAGCTGCCGAGCAGGCGCCCGCGCCAAGTGCCGAGCAGGCCGTGCGCGTTGTCCTCGATCACCTCCAGGTCATGCCGGCGGGCGATGTCGAGGATCGCGTCCATCTCGCAGCCGACGCCGGCGTAATGGACCGGCACGATGGCCCGCGTGCGCGGCGTCACCAGGCTTTCGAGCCGCGCCTCGTCGAGGTTCAGCGTGTCCGGCCGGATGTCGGCGAAGACCGGCCGGGCGCCGCGCAGGGCGTAGGCGTTCGCCGTCGAGACAAAGGTGAACGACGGCAGGATCACCTCGTCCCCCGGTTTCAGGTCGAGCAGCAGGCCGGTCATGTCGAGGGCGTGGGTGCAGTTGGTGGTGAGGAGCACCTTGGCCGCCCCGAGCATCTCGCGCAGCAGGGCGTGGCAGCGCTTCGAGTACTCGCCGTCGCCGGAAATCCTGCCCCGCGCCACGGCGTCCTGCATATAGGCCATCTCGTCGCCGACCACCGCCGGCTTGTTGTAGGGGATGTCGAACGCGCTCATTCTCTCTCTGTCTCCCAGCTCCGGCCCGGCCGATTCCGCCATCGGTGGAACCAGAGCCCGATCGAATCGGTGAGCAGGCCGTGCGCCTGATAGAGGCGCTGTGCCCGCGTGTTGCGCCCTTGGGTGACGACGCGGAGCCGCGCCCACCAGCGCGCGACCCAACCCCCGGCCCCGCGCTGCGTCGCTCACGGCGAGGAGACCGATGTCTCCCCCGTTTCCGGTACCTCCTGCAAGCAGGCATGAGATATAGCCGGCGGGTCTTTCTTCATGCTCCGCCACCAGGACCATATCCTCCCGGCAGCTCTTCTCGATCCACGTCGCATACAGCTCGTCGCAGCGCTCGCGGTCGAAGTGCGGATCGGCGTAGAAGCGCGAATCGTGATGGCTGACCGCGGCGATGCGGCGCAGCGCCGGAACATCGTCCGCGCGGGCCGGACGGATCGAGGAAACAGCTTCCGGGGGATCGAAACCCGCCAGGGAGCGGCCCAGGGTCACCCGCAAGTCGACCAGCCGGAAGCCGGCCTCCCCGGCGAGGACGGCGGTCGCCGGATCTCCGGAGTCGGCGAGGAAATAGAGACAGTCGATCGCCTCCGCGCGGCACCACGCCTCCACCGCGGCGAGGCGCTCGCGGTCCAGGCGGCCGCCATGCAAGCGCCCGACGCGGCAGCCGAAAAACTCCGAGTCCCAGGCCAGGACTTCGCAAGGCGGCGTGCTCATCGTTGGGCTCAAGGGGCCGGCGGCGTGCTCGAGCGCACCGCGTAGACTGGCCGCGACATCAGGCGGAAGTGCATGCGGGCGAGATATTCGCCGATGATCCCGAGGGTGAAGAGCTGGGCGCCGGAAAAGATCGCGATCACCGAAGCGAGGAACGGGAACCCGGGCACCGTGGTCCCCTGGATCAGATACCGCCCGACCACCCAGACCAGCACGGCGAGGCCGAACAAGGTGGCGCCGAAACCGATCAGGCTCGCGATCTTGAGCGGCGCGACGCTGAAGCCGGTCAACATGTTGAAGGTGTGGCGGGTCAACATCCGCAGCGTGTAGTTGGACCGCCCCGCCTGGCGCGGCGCGTGCGCGACCGGTACCGCGGCGAAGCGGCTGGTGGCCCAGGTCAGCAGCACGTCGATCGACACGTATGGATTCTCATAGAGCGCGAACGCCCGCCGCAGCTCGGTGCGGAAGAGGCGGAAGGCGCTGACGTCCGGCGCCGTCGCGGCGCCCGCCCCGAGCGTCCCCTTGAGCACGCTCTTGGTGATCCGCGACGCGAGATCGCGGAAGAGACCGTGCTGCTCCCGCTCCGGAGTGCCGTAGACGACGTCGACGTGCGGCGCGAGCGCCGCCAGCAGCCGGGGGATCTCCTCGGGCGGGTTCTGCAGGTCGTCGTCCATGGTGACGATGCGGGCGCCGGCGGCGGCGCGGATGCCGCAGAGAAGTGCGTTGTGCTGCCCATAGTTGCGCATCAGATCGAGACCGCGCACCCGCGGATGCGTCTGCGCGAGCCCGGCGATCACCGCCCAGCTCGCATCGCGGCTGCCGTCGTTGACCAGCACGATCTCCCACGCCGGAGCCGCTGCGTCCAGCACGGGCGAGAGGCGGGCGACCAGGTCCGGCAGGATCTCGGCGCTGTTGTACACGGGGACCACGACCGAAAGGTCGAGCGATGGCGCGTCGGTCACGGCGCGAGAGTCTACACCAAAGGACAAGGACCAAAAGGACTGCAAGGACGCAAAGGACAGACACGGACAGACACAGCAGGCCGTTGCTCTGCACCCCGATCTCTGAGAGGATAGGAGGAGGACACCCCTTTCAGGAAGCACGCCATGACCGATCATCCTGTCGACCCCCAGGACGAAGAAGAGCCTTTCCGTCTCGACCGCCGCGAGCTGCTCAAGGGGCTCGCCGTGGCCGGCCTCGCCTCGGCGTTCGCCGGCGCCGCCGGTACCGCCGGATGCCGTCCCCCGGTCGCGCCGCGGCGCGACCTGATCCGCGCCGAGAACGAGCGTCCCGGCAGCCGCGACTGGCTGCTCACCAACACCCGGGTCGATCCCGAGACCCAATACCGCTGCCCGTGGATCGAGGGCTACGTCTCCCGCACCAGCCTGCGCGCCGGCGACCGCCTGGCGGTCCACGTCAGCACCAATCCCCCCTCGCCGTTCAAGCTCGACATCTATCGCATGGGGTATTACCAGGGCCTCGGCGGCCGGCTGATGCAGAAGCTCGGGCCGTTCCAGGGCGCCGTCCAGCCCGATCCGCCGGTCGGCACCGAGCGGCTGCGCGACTGCCGCTGGCCCGCGGCGGCCGAGATCAGCATCCCCGCCGACTGGCCGAGCGGCGTCTACCTGGGAAAGCTGACCGCCGAGCGGGAGGGTATCCAGAGCTACATCATCTTCATCGTCCGCGACGACCGGCCGTGCGACGTCCTCTTCCAATGCAGCGACACCACCTGGGCGGCCTACAACCGCTGGCCGGACCACTTCTCTCTCTACGACGACGGCAAGAAGGATTGGTACTGGGGACCCAACGTGCAGGTGAGCTGGAACCGCCCCTACGGCAAATACTGCCAGATCGTCGACCAGCCGCTCTCCCAGGGCTCCGGCGAATTCCTGCTCTGGGAGTTCCCGCTCGCCTTATGGCTGGAGAAAGAAGGCTACGACGTCTCCTACATCTCCAACCTCGACACCCATGCCGATGCGAAGGGTCTCCTGCGCGGCCGGCTCTGGGCCTCCGTCGGGCATGACGAATATTGGACCCGGGAGATGCACGACAATGTTCGGGCTGCCCGTGACGCCGGAGTGAGCCTCGCCTTCCTCTCCGCCAACACCTGCTTCGGGCTGATCGACATCCACCCCGACGCCGCGGGCGTGCCGAACCGCGGCATCCGCCGGATCGGTCAGTTCGGCTCGATCGACGCCCGCAACCTGGTGGACTTCCCGGAGATGGGCACCTTCCAGACCCGACCGCCGGACGAGTCCCTGCTGGTCGGCGCGCGCACCTTCTATCCGCTGTCCGGTGGCGGACCCTGGATCTGCGCCAACGAAAAGCACTGGTCTTTCGCCGGCACCGGCATGAAAGACGGCGACCGCGTGCCCGGCCTGGTCGGCTGGGAGTTCCACGGCCTGCCGGCGGCGGTGCCCGGCCTCGAAGTTGTGGCCACCGGTCCGGCCAGGCGCGGCCAGGACGCGGGCGTCTACACCGCCACCTGCTACCCCGGCCCGAAGAACAACTTCGTCTTCAACGGCGCCACCATCTGGTGGTCGCAGGGCCTCTCCACGCCCCCCGGCCACCTCCTGCCCCGCCTCGGCCACACCCAACCGCACGGACCGGACCCGCGCATCCAGAAGATCACCGCGAACCTGATCGAGCGGGCGCGGCGGGGGTAGGAAGGCACGGACACACGGACTGACACGGACGAGCACAGACAGCCACGGACAGCGCTATCGAGAACCTTGTCCGTGATCGTCTGTGTGAGTCCGTGCTCGTCCGTGTTCTTCCTCTTCGCCCCCCTCCCCCTTGGCGGGACCATCCACAGGGCTTATCATTGCGGGATTCTGTGACAAGCCGTTGACAATTCACCCACACACTTGGCGCTTTTTCTCGCGCGCTTTACTCCTGGAGGCACCTGGTTGGCCGGAAGAGATCCAGTCGAGGAGACGCCGCAGGGCGGGCGCGCCCTGAGGTGGACGGTCGCCGCTCTGCCTCTGGCGGTGGCCGGGGCCCTCACCGCGTTGACCCTGACGCTCGCACGGAGCGCCTCCTGGCCGATTCTCTTGCTCCTCCTGGTGACAGGCTGGGCGGCCGCCGCCGGCCTGGGCCTCTTCCTGGCCGAGCGGGAACGCCGCCGCACCGCGGAGATCTATTGCCGGGTGCTCGAAGCGGAGGTGGCGGAACGCGCCCTGGCGGAGGAGCGCTACCGCCTGCTCTTCGAGCGCAATCCGGCGGGCATGTACCGCAGCACGATCGACGGCCGGTTGCTCGACTGCAACGAGGCGTTCATCCGGATGTTCGGCTATTCGAGCCGCGACTCCATGGTCTCGATGCCGGTGGGGGATCTCTACGCCGATCCGGCGGACCGCGAGTGGCTCCTCGCCCGCTTTCTCGACGACCACGCGCCGCAGAACGTCGAGGTGCGCTTCCGGCGGCGCAACGGCGAAGAGTTCTGGGGATTGCTGCGCGGCCCCGGCGGCTCGCCGAGCCGGGCGCGGGACGGCTCGACCCTGATCGAAGGGACGATTCTCGACATCTCCGACCGCCGCCGCGCCGAGGAGGGGTTGCGCGACCGCGAGCGTGAGCTCGTCCTGTTGAGCGAGCTCGGCTCCCTGCTCCAGACCTGCGACTCGGTGGACGAAGCGCACGCCGTCATCTCGCGCCAGGGGCGCCGCTTGTTTCCCCAGCACGCCGGCGCCGTCTATCTGATCAGCCCGTCGCGCACCGACCTCGACGTCGCGGCTTCCTGGGGCGAGGGGGGTGAGCCCATTCCGCAGGCCGACCGCTTCCGCCCGGAGGACTGCTGGGCTCTGCGCGTCGGCCGTGAGAGCTTCTTCGCCGATCCGGCCAACGACTTGCGCTGCCGCCACCTGGCCGGCGCCGAGCCGGTGGCCTCCCTCTGTGTACCTCTGGTCGCTCTCGGTGAGACGTTGGGCGTCCTCCACCTGCGCGAGCCCGCGCCCGGCGCCCAGTTGAAGAACCGCCGCCAACTCGCCGCCACGGTCGCCGAGCAACTGGCCATGGCGATCGCCAACCTCAACCTGCGCGAAACGCTGCGCCATCAGTCCATCCGCGACTCGCTGACCGGCCTGTACAACCGCCGCTACTTCCAGGAATCGCTCGAACGGGAGATCCGCCGCGTCAAGCGGAAGGGGAGCTCGCTCGGGGTCATGATGCTCGACCTCGACCGCTTCAAGCTGTTCAACGACAACTTTGGCCACGAGGCCGGCGACCTGCTGCTGCGCGCCTTCGCTGACCTCCTCCACCGGAAGGTACGCGGCGAGGACGTGCCCTGCCGCTATGGCGGTGAGGAGTTCGCGCTGATTCTCCCCGAAGCCTCCCTGGAAGCCACCTGCGCCCGGGCCGAGGAGCTGCGCCAGGCCGTGAAGGAGCTGGCTCCGGTCTTCCACGACAGCGTGCTCGGCGGCGTCACCGTCTCCGTGGGCGTCGCCGTCTACCCCGATCATGGTCCCACCGGCGACGACGTGGTGCGCGCCGCCGACACCGCGCTCTACCACTCCAAGGCCTGCGGCCGCGACCGGCTCTCCGTGGCTCCCGCGTCGCCGCTCGACCGGCGGTTCATGATCCCCGAGTGATCCCCGCCTCGCCCTCTCTAAACCAAGGACGTTGATAGGTGTCTATAGAAGTATCCAGGCCTCCTGGAGGTCCGGAGAGAAGGAGGACATCATGCCCGGTTTACGCCAGGCGATCCGGGAGCTCGCCGCCGAGGAGCGACGCGGGCTGACGGATCACCCCACACCGAATGAGCTGGTGGATTACCACGCCGGCGACCTCACCCCCGAAGAACGCGAGCGCATCCAGGATCATCTGACGCTCTGTCCGGCCTGCGTACAGGCCGTTTTGGATCTCGACACCTTCCCTGCCCCGGAGGCCCTGCGGCCGAACGAACAGATCTCCGACGACACGGTCACCGGCGAGTGGAAGCGTTTCCGGGAGCGTACCGGGGAGATCCGCAAGGTACCCTCCCGGCACGCCCCCCGGCCGTCTCTCGCGCCCTGGGCGCTCGCCGCCTCCCTGCTCGTCGCCGTCCTCGGCCTCACCGTCGAGCTCAGCCGTCTGCGCCTGCAGGTGGACACCCTCTCTCAACCGCGGCCAGGCGTCGAGATCGTCACTCTGTTCCCCCGCGGTGAAAGCGTCGAACGCTCAAGCGGCGGACCGGAAGCAGTCACGCCGTCGCGCTGGACGGACCGCATCGTCCTGCTCCTCGATGCTCCCGCCGTCCGTCAATTCTCCACCTACGAAGCGGCGATTCAAGCGGAAGGAGGCCCCGAGATCTGGCGCGGCGGCGGCCTCAACCGCACTCCGGAAGGCACTCTGGCTCTGGAAGTGCCCCGCCGTCTCCTCCCCGCCGGGGCCTACCGCATCCACCTCTTCGGCACCGAGCCGACCGGACCGGTGCCGCTGGCCGACTTCGATTTGCGGCTGGCGGGCTAGAATGAGGACAGGACAACCGCTACGGCTTCATCGATTGCATCGCCCAGGTGCTCACCCGCCACTCCTCTCCAACCGGCGGACCGCCCTCGATGGCGAGGGCGCCGATGTACTTTTCGGCCGGGCGGAAGTGGCGGAAGGTCCAGCGGGCGGCGCGGGCGGCGTCGCCTTTCAGGGTGAGCATGCACGGCGGCTCGCCGGGAGCGAGGGTGACGTCGAACGAGTCGAGGGGAGCCGCCAACCCCTCCCCGACCGCTTTGAGATAGGCCTCTTTGCGCGTCCAGCAGTTGAAGAAGCCTTCCTCCTTCACCTCCTGTGGCAGACTGCGCAGCACCTCTCTCTCACTCAGCGAGAAGAAGCGCTCGGAGATCTCCACGCAGTCGGGCATCGATTTCATGTACTCGATATCCACCCCGATCTCGACACCGCGGACGAAGCCCACCAGCGCCATCTCGTCGGAGTTGGAGAGGTTGAATTGCAATCCCGTGCCGGCCAAGGGCGCAGCGAGGAACGGCTTGCCGCGCGGACCATAGGAGAAGGAGATCAGCTCCGGACGGGTTCCCAGGTAGGCGGCGAGCAGCGTGCGCAGAGCGCCGCGGCCGACGGCGTACTGGCGGCGGTGGCGGTCGAAGCGGAAGCGGTCCGCCCGCTCCTTCTCATCCTGGGCGAGGAGGAGGGAGAGCCTCTCGGCGCGGTCGGGCGGTGGATCGAGGGAGATCGACCAGATGTGGATCTCCCCCGGATCGAGCGTCAGACCAGGGGCCGCGGAGCGGGGAGAGAAGGTGGTCACGAGCCGGGGATCGTCAGCTCGGCCATATCGCGCGCCGCCGCCTCGGTGATGAGGTCCTTGGCGCTGTGCAGGAAGAAGTGGTCTCCCGGCAGCATGCGCAGCCGAAAGCGCCCCTTGGAGTGCTGGCGCCAGGCGTCGCAGTCTTCGCGGGTCACCTCGACGTCGCCGAGACCGCCGAAGACGGAGATCCCGGCATCGAGCGGCTCCTCTGGGGTGAGCTCGTAGGTCTCGTTCACCGCGAAGTCGGCGCGCAGGACCGGGCTGAGCAGCTTCATCAGCTCGGCGTGCTGCAGAACTTCTTCCGGAGTGCCGTTCAAATCGCGCAGGCGCTCGATGAACTCCGGCTCCGGCAGGTCGTGGATGGGATCTTCCCGGGCCGGCAGGTGGGGCGCCCGGCGGCCCGAGACGAACAAATGCAGGGGCTGCGTCTTGCCGCGCCGGCGCAGCTCACGCGCCAGCTCGAAGCTGATCATGCCTCCCATGCTGTGCCCGAAGAACACGAACGGCATGTCCAGGTAGGGCAACAAGGCGTCGGTGACCCCCTCGATCAGCGGTGTGGGCCGGGTGAACGGCTGATCGCGCAGCCGGCTTTCCCGCCCCGGGAGCTGGACCGGGCAGACCTCGACGTTCGACGGCAGGGATGCCGCCCAACCGCGATAGGCGGAGGCGCCACCCCCGGCATAGGGGAAGCAGAACATGCGCAGCCGCGCACGAGGATTGACCTCACGGTAGGCAAGCCACCGGTCGGCAGGAGGACTGCTCGGTTTCACGATTCAGTCGACTCGCGAAAGGGTCAATTGGTCTCCTGGCTCGCCTGCTTCTCGCGCTCCATCTCTTCCATCTTCTTGCGGAGCGAGAGGGGACGCATGTCGGTCCAGACTTCCTTGATGTAGTCCAGGCACTCCTGCTTGGGGCCGGACTTGCCGACATCGTTCCAGCCCAACGGATTCTCGCGATGGGACGGCCAGATGGAGTACTGCTCCTCGTGATTGATGACGACCTTGTAGATCGTGTTGTCTTCCCGATCTTCCCAACTCATGGCGTTCTCCTTCTCGAACCTTCTGATGATGTCCAAAATCCGGCGGACAGGTTTCCCTCCGGATCCGAGGGTGCATTCCACTACATAAGTGCCGGCAGCGTCCAAGACGTGACATTGCCGCCGGTGCCGGCGGCGAGACGCCGAAGCTTAACAGCTCGCCCGGCGTTTCCCAAGAGTCTCATGCCGCTCCGCTTTCGGCCCGCTCCCGCGCCCTGCCCAAGGTGGCGATCAGGGCATCCAGATCCTGCGGTCCGGTGCGCACGTTGGTGATGCAGGCACGCAGAGCCGTGCCGCCGTCGCCCAGCACGGCAGTGCTGATCCATGCCTCTCCCGAGGCGACCACCGCGTGGGCGACCGCCTCCAGGAAGGCTGCCGGCCGCGCCTCTCCGGCCGTGAAGCAGACCACCGGCAGCGGCGTCTCGTTGACCACCGCCCAACCCGCCGCCCGCAAACGCTCCCGCAACTGGTCGCCCATCGCCGTCTGGTGCCGGATCGCGGCGGCATAGCCTTCCCATCCCGCCGCCACGAGGGAGAGAAAGACCTTGAGGCCGATGAAGCGCCGCGACCATTGCATCGAATGCGTGTAGGGGTCGACCACCGGCAGCCCCGCTCCATCGCGCGGCATGTAGCCGGTCGTGACGCGGAAGGTGCGCTCCAGGATGCCGGCATGCCGGGTCAGATAGAGGCCGGCGCCCATCGGCACCGACAACCACTTGTGGGCGTCGAACGTGATCGAGGCCGCCCGCCCGATCCCCTGCAACACCGGCTTGAGCTCCGGCACCAGCGCCGCGGCGCCGCCCCAGGCAGCGTCGACGTGCAGCCACAGGCGCTCTTCGTCGGCGATCTGCGCGATCTCCTCCAGGGGGTCCACCACGCCGGCACCGGTGCTCCCCGCGGTGGCCACCACGAAGAACGGCGACAGCCCCGCCTCGCGGTCCTCCCGGATCCGGGCCGCCAGATCGTCCGGCCGCATGCGCAGGCGGGCGTCCACCCGCACCTCGCGCACCGCCTCGGAGCCGAGGCCGCACAACCGGGCCGCCTTGGCGAAGGAGTGGTGCCCCTCCGCCGAGATGTAGAGCACCGGCTGGCTGCGCAGCGCCAGCAGGCCGCGGCGGCCGATCTCGGGAAAGGCGCGCATCATCGCGGTCAGCAGCGCCGTGTGGTTCGCCTCGGCGCCGCCGGTGGTGAACGTCCCCTCGACGCGTGCCGGGTCGTAGCCGAAGCGTTCGCCGAACGCGCGCACCAGATGCTGCTCGATCTCCACCGCCAGCGGGCTGTGGCTCCACGTCGCGAGCTGCGGGTTGAACGCCGCCACCAGCGTGTCGGCGGCGATCCCCAGAGTCGCCGGAGCGGGGTTGAACAGCCCGAAGTAGCGCGGATGGGCGGCGTGCACCTGGTGCTTCCACAGCCCTTCGGCCGCGAAATCGAGCGCCGCCAGCGGGTCGACCGGGTGCGCGAAATCGAAGCCTGCCAGCAGGCGGCGGACCGCCTCGACGTCGAGCGGCGGCGCCACCGGCGCGTTGGCGACCTCGGTCGTATATCTCTCCACGACCTCGATCAGGCGCCGCCACAGGGCGTTCCGGATCTCGGTCTCCAGCATCAACATGCAGCGCCTCCTCGGCCGTTCAGCGGCCGCGCCAGATCTTCCACCGATCCACGACCTCGCGGCCCCGGACCACCTGGTATTCATCGAAGCATGCCACCGTCAGACAGGAATGATTGGGCAGGATCCGCACGCGCGCTCCCACCGGCAGCGGCCGCTGCGGCGACTCGACGATCCCGTGCTCCTGCGACAAGGAGACCAGCCGCGCATCGCTGTCCAAAATCCCGCCCATCAGCTCCTCGGCGGGCGGGTCCGGCCCGGTGTCCTTGGAGAGGGCCAACGCCCCGGCGTCGACGATCGAACGGATGTCCCCCGGCCGGTGCGACACGACGCTCGCCAGCACGGTCACCCCGCAGTCGCCCACCCCGCATGAGCCGAGCGCCACCTGCGTCCGGTCAAAGAACACGTAATTCCCCGGCCGCGCCTCGGTCACGCCGTCGAGGTGCGCCACCGCGGCCATCGCCGGGGTCGAGCCGACGCTCACCGCGGGCACCGCGATCCCCGCCGCGCGCAGGCGGTCCGCGAAACCGGTCATCACCGCCCGTTCCTCCTCCGCGATGGCCGCGATCTCCGCCCGGCCGGCGCCGTGATAGGCATGACCCGAGTGGGAGAGGATGCCGTCGAAGATCAACCCCGGCGAGCGGGCGATCCTCTCGGCTAGGCGGAGGGACTCCACGGCGGCGGGATCGACCCCGGCCCGGTGATAGCCGCAGTCCACCTTGAGCCAGACGTGGAGAGGCGGCCCGCCCAGCCCGACGAGGGCGTCCACTGCCTGCGGAGAGTCGGCCACGACCCGCAACGTGATGCGGGAGGCCAGCGCGCGCACCTCGGCGAGCCGGTTGAGGATGACCGGGAAGGCCCAGGTGATGTCGCCGAACCCATGGTCGGCGAAGACGCGGGCCTCATAGAGCGTCGAGACGGTGATCCCGGAGGTGCCGCCCGAGAAAGAGAGATCGCGCTGGCGTTCGGCGAGCTCGATGCACTTGTGCGTTTTGATGTGCGGGCGCAGCGCCACGCCGAGCGCGGCGGCGCGGCCGGCCATCCGCCACAGGTTGCGCTCCACGACGTCGAGGTCGAGGAGCAGGCAGGGGGTGGAGAGATCGTCCAGCAATATCGGAGTCGGAGTGACCGGGGAGCTCATCGGGCTGATCATCATAGAGTAGGAACGTGACGACCCGGGAGCTCCACACCGCATCCGACCCTGTCCAGGACCCTGCCCTCCTCTTCGCTCCCCATGGCGAGCCCGGCCGGTTCTTCTGCCCGTGGCAGCCATTCCAGAACCGGCCGCTCGACCTCCTGCGCTGGAAGCTCCGGGGGAGAGCTCCTTACGACCGGAAGACGCCGCCGCGGGTGCCAGTGGTCGAAAACGACGGCGCCTATCTCCGGCAGGACAGAGGAGAGCCGGCGTCGGCGACCTGGGTTGGACAGTCGACGTTCGCCGTACAGGATGAGGGCGACGTATTCCTCACCGACCCGATCTGGGGCGCGCGCGCCCTGCTGCCGCGCCGGCAGGTGCCGCCCGGCATCCCGCTCCGCGCGATCCCCCCGTCTGCTTTCGTGGTGCTCTCCCACAACCACTATGACCATCTGGACGCCTGGACGGTGGCCCGCCTGCCGCGGTCGATGCCCTGGTTCGCCCCCCTCGGGCTTGGGAAGTGGCTGCGCAAACACGACCGCGAGCGCGTCGTCGAGCTCGACTGGTGGCAGAGCGCGCGTCACGGCCGATGGACGCTCACCTGCCTGCCCGCCCAGCACTGGTCGAACCGCCTCGACGAAAAACGCAACGCCACTCTCTGGTGCTCCTGGATGCTCGACAACGGCGTGCGCAAATATTACTTCGCCGGCGACTCGGGGTACTTCCACGGCTTCGCCGAGATCGGCCGGCGCTGCGGGGCGGTCGACGTCGCCTTCCTTCCCATCGGCGCCTACGAGCCGCGGTGGTTCATGCGCCCGCAGCACATGAACCCCCCGGAGGCGGTGCGGGCGTTCCGCGATCTCGGCGCCCGCGCCATGCTCCCCATGCACTGGGGAACGTTCGATCTCACCGACGAGCCGGTGGACCTCGCTCCTCACGTCCTTCAGCAGGCACTGGCAGACCTGGCAGAAGATGACCAGGGAGACCGGCAGCGGATCCACACCCTGGCGGTGGGCGAGCGCTGGCTGGTCCCCTGATTCCGTGTGCTAGAGTTTGCTCGGACAGCGAACACCGCGATGAGATCCTCCAGCCAGGCCCTCCAACGTCCGACCCGGCGCCCGGCCGCGCCCGCGCCGGTGGCACGCCGTCCGCTCCAGCTCGAGCTGTTCGGGCGTAAGGAGCCGCCGGTTCCGGTGCTCCCTGCGCCGGGCCGGCCGGTGATGGTTCCCTCGCCGGACGCTCCCCGGCTCGAGCTGCAGCGCGCGCTGAACCGGCTGACCGGGGGTCGCCTCAAAGCGCTCACCCTGACCGAGAACCGGCGCACCATCCTCAGCGTGCGGCCCGGCGGCGACCGCACCCAGCTCGCCGTGCGCCTCCACCGCTGCTTCGTCGGCGCTCCGCCGGAAGTTCTGGACGCCGTCGCCGCGTTTCTCGGCAGCAAGAAGGGAACCGAGCCGGCGCGGCAGGCGTTGCGGGTGATCCGCCAGCACTTCGCGGTGCAGTCCGAGCCGGCGGGACGGCGCGCGCCGCGCCGCGTCTCCCACCGGACGATGGGCACCGCCGTCGACCTGCGCGAGATGGCCGACGATCTCAACGCGCGCTATTTCGACGGCCGGCTGCGGGTCGACATCACCTGGGGACGCGGCGCCGGGGCAGCCCAACCCTGCCGGCGGCGCACCCGGACGGCCAGCTTGCAACTTGGCAGCTATTCGTATGAGGACAATCTGATCCGCCTCCACCGCGTGCTCGATCAGCCCGGCGTGCCACGGCACGTCATCGAGGCCGTGGTCTACCACGAGCTCCTCCATGCGGACATGCCGCCGGTGGTCCGCAACGGCCGCCGCTACTTCCACACACCGGAGTTTCACCGCCGGGAGCGCCTGTATCGCCACCTCGACAAGGCGAACCGGTGGATTCAGGAGCACCTGCCGGAGCTGCTCCGTGCCCGGCAGGCGGAGCGCAGACCCCGCCGGGCATGAGGGCCCGCCTAATTCCCCTTTGCCGTTTTCTCGCCAAGGTCTGGCGGCGCGTTTTCCACCGCACGCCTCCAAAGCTCTTCAAAGCGTTGTGGATCCCGAGTCGTGAGGGCTTCCCGGCTGAATGTCTCGATCTCCAGTGGCGCCATGCCTGAGCGGCGCAAAGCCTGCCGGATTGCGCTCACCAAAGCGTATCGATTTCGGCTCCTCAGGGTAATGCGAACCTTCGGGTAAATCCTCGTCTTCTCTGTCCCAAATCCGGCAATTCCGAGAGGGCTTGACTCCAGGAATGCCTTGCTCCCGCCACTACGAAGCAACGCAGAATTCACAGCGTCTTCCAGGACGTGTGGCCAGCCGGCAGATGTGGCCGCCAGCAACGAATGGACAGTCGGCTCTCCTCGATCTTTGAGAGCCATGAAGAAGAGATGATCCAGCTCCCGTTGCCGTTCCTCAGGAACACAGGTCCTCCACCAAGTCTCCAGAAACGGGAGGGTCTGCTCGAAGGTCTGCCCTAAACCCAGAAGAGCAAGAGTCGCATACCGGGGCACGTACAGAAGACTCAACCAGCTTGGGTACGAGGCCGCCCGGGGTAGCCCTGGGCACTGAACTGCGGCGGCGTAGACGATCTCTTTCGTCACTTCGAATTGACCCCAGCGAGACTCGGCACTCTCGGGGCTTCGGGCGAGAGCAGCCAGCTCTTCCGTAAACCAGGAGCTCGTTGCAGGCAACCGGACCAGTTGGCAGACGTTCAAGACAGGAGAGAAGCTCACTGGCACATCCGGAGCGGCCTTTCGAGCCTCGTCGAGAAGCGCGAGAAGAACCTCGGAAACGGAGATAGTCAGCGGATGGGAGGAGCCAGCCTGTTGGAGGATATGGACGACCAAGGCCTCAGGGTCCTCGTCCCCTCTCCTGTCGATCGGGAAGTAGGGGTCGCTGCCGCTGAAACGCCTCTCCAGCCATCCCCGTATCCAGTGCCGACCTGCGTCCTCCAGGCACTGGGGATCAAGACTGCCGTCCTCTCGGTAGATGGGCCTGAAATCGAGAGCGCTCATGGATTCAGCCTCCCGACCAACCTGGGCGGGCTGTCCAGAATGTGGAGGAATTCATTGCAGTGCACCAACTCCGGCTGAGATGTTTCTTCTCCTGCCGGGCGGGTCCTGCCATAGCAGCTCTCGGGTCGTAACGAGTCC
>Ga0307508_10003884_pt1 | contig 14871 bp, 13 predicted proteins | sample 9_EM_MG_FD_203089 | JGI IMG/M metagenome (GOLD analysis project Ga0307508, IMG submission 203089) | Populus trichocarpa ectomycorrhiza microbial communities from riparian zone in the Pacific Northwest, United States - 9_EM | ecosystem: Host-associated > Plants > Roots > Unclassified | place... | reverse complement strand
CCCTTGACAATCGCGTTTTGTCAATCAAACATTGCCGCGTTCCCGCTCGCCGTCGACACCACAGCAAGGAAGGGGATCCCCCATGAACGCCTCTCCCCCCAACGCTCTGCGTTTCCCCCCTGTGTTACGCAAGGTCCTCCTGGTGACCGTGCTGGGCTCGGTCATGTCGTACCTCGACGCAACGGTCGTCAATGTGGCGCTGCGGTCCCTGTCCGACACCATGGACACGTCGCTGGCCACGATTCAGTGGCTGGTCACGGCCTATCTCCTCGGGCTGGCGGCCGTGATCCCGGCGAGCGGGTGGGCCGCGACGAGATTCGGCGCCAAGCGGGTGTACACGCTGTCCGTCGCGGCGTTCACGATCGCATCACTGGCCTGCGGACTCGCCCGGAATGTGGAGCAGTTGATCGCCTTCCGCGCGCTTCAGGGCGCCGCCGGCGGTCTCGCCCTGCCCGTGGCCACGATGATCATCGTGCGGGTCGCCGGACGCGAACGCATCGCCCGCGTGATGAGCGTCAGCGGCATCCCGACCCTGCTCGCCCCCGTCTTCGGACCGGTCCTGGGCGGTCTCCTGGTGGAACACGCGGGCTGGGAATGGATCTTCTACGTCAATGTGCCGATCGGGCTGCTGACCGTCGTCCTCGCCCAGCGGCTGGTGCCGGCCGATTCCGCGCAGGAGGCCGGACGGCTCGATGTCCCCGGCCTGATCACGATGTCCCTGGGTTTCGCGGCCGTCACCTACGGTCTCGCGGAGATCGGCACGGCGGGGGGCGCACTCTCCGCGCGGGTCCTCGTTGCGCTCGCGCTCGGCGTGGCGCTGATCGCGGTCTTCGTGTTCCACGCGATGCGCACCGACCGTCCCCTCGTCGATGTCCGGCTGTTCCGGAACAAGCTGTACTCGGCGGCCCAGTTGACCAACATCTGCCTCGGCTCCGCCGTCTTCGGATCCGTCATCCTGATGCCGCTCTACTTCCAGATCGTGCGCGGCGAGGACCCCGCCACCACGGGCCTCCTGCTGATCCCGCAGGGCATCGGGGCGGGCTTCGCGATGATGGTCAGCGCCAGGCTCACGGACAAGTTCGGCAGCGGACTCACAGCGTTCCTCGGCGGAGTCGTCAGCACGGCGGCCACCGTCCCCTTCCTCCTCATCGAGTCGGACACCCCCTACTGGTTCCTCGGTGTCGCCATGGTCGCCCGGGGCTTCGGCATCGGCGCTTGCGCCATTCCCGCGACCACCGCCGCGTACCGCGTCATCCCGCCGGCCAAGGTCAACGACGCGACGGTACAGATCGGCATCCTGCAACGCATCGGCGGATCCACAGGAACGGCACTGTTCGCGGTGGTCCTGCAGAACGAACTCGGCTCCGCGGCCGGCCCGACGGCCCAGGCCTCCGCCTTCGGCACCGCCTTCTGGTGGGTCCTCGCCACGGCGGTCCTCGCCACCGCCCCCACCCTGCTACTCATGGCCGCCGAACGCCGTGCGGCCGGTCCTGTCCCCGTCCCGGAGAACGTCTGACGCCGTCCGGACAGGGCAGTCCGCCCCGGCTCGGGCCCCCTTCATCGCCCACGTCGTGAACGCACCCCACGACGTGGGCGATGACGCGTCGGAGGGTTCGCCCTACGGCACACTCCTGGACCTGGGAACGGGCCGTTCGCTACGTTCACACGACGTCCGGCAGCCCTGTACCTCGGCCTCCCCAACTACGCGGCTGCCTGGGTCAGTTGCAGCGCTGTCCGCTCCTGGCCCTCCCATCCCGGCCTTCCGACTTCCCACGGTTGAGGTAGATGTGACGCAACGTGCTGTTGAGGCGGCCACGTCCCAGTCGTCCGCCCACGACGACCAACAGCCCGCGCCGGCCCGCCGCCGTGCGCTCGGCTACGGCCTGCTGGTCGTCCTGCCCCTGCTGGCCGCCGTCGTGATCCTGACCGCCCAGGGCTCGCCCCCGACCGGGTCGGGTGCCTCCGCCACCGACACCCACATGGCGGCAGCCCTGTTCTTCGCCCTCGCGGTGGTGGTGGCGACGGCCCGGCTGGTCGGGCTGCTCGCGGTACGGATCGGCCAGCCGCAGGTGATCGGCGAACTCATCGCGGGCATCGCGTTCGGCCCGACCGTGCTGGAGCGCTTCGCCCCGTCGGCCTGGGCATGGCTCTTCCCGAAGGAGGCCATCGCCGGCATCAACGCGCTGGCCCAACTGGGGCTGATCCTCTTCATGTTCGGCGTCGGACAGGAGGTCGTACGGACCAGCCGGGACCGGGCGCAGCGCGAAGCCCCCCTGATCGCCCTCACGTCTCTCGTGCTGCCGTTCGCCGCCGGAACCGCCATCGCGCTGCCGCTGTCCTCGCACTTCGCGGGCGCGGCGGGCAACCGCCTCACCTTCGCCCTCTTCCTCGGATGCGCGCTCAGCATCACCGCCTTCCCGGTTCTCGCGCGCATCCTCACTGACCTGGACCTTCTCGGCACCCGCACGGGACGGCTCAGCCTGTTCTCCGCCGCATTCGGCGACGGTGTCTGCTGGCTGCTGCTCACGGCGGTCCTGCTGCTGGCCCGGGGCGGCGCCATGTCCTCGCTGTGGCGGCCGCTGCTGCTGGCCCTGCTGACAGCCGCCGTCCTCCTGGGGCCGGTGCGCGCCGGGCTGGCCCGGTACGTGGGGCGCCGCGAGGGGCAAGCGGGCGGCGGGTTCGCACTGACGGTCGCGGTCGTCGGCATATCGGCCTCGGCGGGGGTCACCGCGCTCCTCGGCATCCACCAGCTGATCGGCGCCTTCCTGTTCGGGCTCGCCTGGCCGGCCCGAGCGCCGCGCGAGTCGTCCGTGGTCCCCTCCCTCGCCACCATGGCGCACCTGCTCCTGCCCTGCTTCTTCCTGGGCTTCGGGCTGTCGGTGGACCTGGGCGAACTGCCCTTCACTCTCAGGACGCTGGCCGTCACCGGAATGCTCCTGGCCGTCGCGGTCCTCACCAAGGTCTGCGGTGTCGCCCTGGCCGCCCGCTGCTGCGGAATGGACCGCAGAGAAGCGACGACCCTCGGCCTCCTGATGAACGCGCGCGGCCTCACGGAACTGGTGGTGCTCGGCATCGGTCACGAGGCAAAGCTCATCAACGGGGAGATGTTCGCCATCCTCACCGTGGTCGCCCTGGTGACGACCCTGATGACGGGACCGGGTGTACGGCTCCTCGACACGCTGGGCAAGCGGCGCGGGGAGCCGGCTCGATGACCGGGGCGCGTCGGATGGGCTTCCGGTGGTGCTTCTCAACCACCCACCGCTCGGGCCTCACGGCCACGATCCCCACCCCTCGGACACCATCCGCCTACACGTACGGAGTCGCTGCCCCCATGCCCCTCACGACCGCACGAGAACTCCCCACAGCCGGCTCCCGGGATCTGCTCGGGGGCGCGCTCGCCTTCAAACGTGACCAACTGGGCTTCCTGGCGCACAGCATCGGCCGCCACGGCGACCTCTTCCGGTTCCGGCCGCTCGGCATCCCCATGGTCCTGGCCAACCACCCCGACCACATCCAGCACATCCTGGTGGACGGAGAGCACCGGTACGACAAGGACGCGACCATCTTCAAGGTGGTCAGGCCCGTCCTCCGCGACGGCCTGATCGCCATCGCCGACAAGGAACGGTGGGGCCGCCAACGCCGCATGATGGCACCCCACTTCACCCCCCGTACGGTGGCCGGGTTCGCCGACAACATGACACACGAGACGGTGAGCATGCTGGAGCGCTGGGAACGGCGGCCGTCGTCCGGCGGGCTCCTGGACGTCACCGACGAGATAGGCCAGTTGGCGCTGCGGATCGTCAACCGGTCGCTGTTCAGCGCCGATGTGAGCGGGGCCGCCCAGGCGTTCGAGCGCGCCTTCGGCGCCGCCAACGACATACTCGGCTCCTTCTTCCGGTTTCCGTTCCCTCCGCTGAGCTGGCCCACGCCCCGGCGCCGTCGGCTGCGCCGCGCGGTCGACGACATGGACCGCTTCGTCTCCGGCGTCATCCGCGAACGGACCGACGCAGTCGGCGCCGGGCAGTCACAGGCGGCGACGCCCGACCTGCTGACGCTGCTGATGCACAGCACGGACGACGACGGAAGCGGCATGGATCCGGAGCAGCTGCACCATGAGGTGCTCAACCTCTGCATCGGCGCCTTCGAGACGACCACGAACACCCTCTCCTGGGCCTTCTACCTGCTGGCCCGGCACCCGCAGGTCGAGGAACGGCTACATGAGGAAGTGGACCGGGTGCTCGCGGGGCGCGTCCCGCAGTTCGAGGACCTGTCGCGGCTCGTGTACACCCGGATGGTCATCGACGAGACGCTGCGCATCTACTCCCCCGCGTACCAGACCATGCGGCACGCGCGCGAGGACGACGTCATCGGCGGCTACCGCATCCCGGCAGGCAGCAACGTCCTCATCAACAGCTATCTGCTGCACCGGCACCGGGAGTTCTGGCCGGATCCGGAGACCTTCGCCCCCGAGAACTTCACGCCCGAGCGCGTGGCCGCGCGTCCGAAGCACGCATACGTCCCTTTCGGCAGCGGCCGGCGCGTGTGCATCGGCAAGCATTTCGCGCTGACCGAACTCACGCTGGCCCTGGCCACGGTGGCCCGCGGCCACCGGCTGCTACTGCCGGAGGGCGCACCGGCCGTGGCGCCGCAGCCACTGATCACGCTGCACCCGCGGGGCGGAATCCACCTCCGTCTCGCACACCGCTGACGCCCCCACCCATGGAGCTGCCTTGATCGACATACCCTGCCCGTTCCCCTTCTCGGTCAGTCCGCACGCACAACAGGCCCGCGAGCATCTGGCGGACTGGACCCGGGACCACGGCCTGCTCCGCAGCGCCCAGGCCCGGGAGCGCTTCGAGCGGGCCGACTTCGGCTGGTTCGCGGCACTCGTCCATCCGACGGCCGACGCCGAGGCACTCAACCTGATGGCGGAGTGGTTCGCCTGGCTCTTCCTGGTCGACGACCAGCTGGACGACGGTTCCTTCGGCCGCTCCCCGGAGCGCATGGCACAGGCGGTCGCGCTGATGCGGGACATCCTGGACTGCGATGCCGCATACCCGGAGGACGCGCCAATGCCTCCCATCGCCTCCGCGCTCAGGGACCTGTGGCGCCGCACGGCCCGCAGGGCGTCGCCGGCATGGCGCGACAGGTTCACCTGCCATCTGGAGCAGTGCCTGACCACGGCCACGGTCTGGGAGGCGGAGAACCGGGTGCGTGGATCCGTACCGTCTGAGGAGTCCTACATCGCCAACCGGCGTCATACCGGCGCCATTTACGTGTGCATGGACCTGATCGAGATCGTCGAGGATGTCGAGGTTCCCGCCGAGAACCACCGCACGCCCGCGTTCCGGACCGCCTTGGACGCAGCCTGCGACGTCGTGTGCTGGGTCAACGACGTCTACTCCTTCGCGAAGGAACGCTCGTTGGGCGAGGTCCACAACCTGGTCCACGTCGTCGGATGCCACCGGGGACTGGACGAACGCCGGGCGATGGAGGAGGTGTGCTCCGCCATCGCCGTACGCACGGACGCCTTTCTGGCTGCTGAGGACAGCCTTCTGCAGGAGTATGCGCAGGAGGTGTCATGGCTGCGTCCCTCTCTGGCGGGGATGCGGTCGTGGATGCGCGGCAACCTCGACTGGTCGCGGCGAACGGAGCGATACACGTCCGGACTCCCGGACGGCGGTTCGGCCGCCTATGTGGAGGCGGCGCTCATGGAAGTGGGCCAGTGACCGCCATCAGCCCGGAACACGATGTGTGGGAGGCTCTGTTCCGGGCCCGGCAACTGACCGAACCCACCCTGCGCAAGACCGTGGGCCGGCTTCCCGAACCCAGTCGTTCCGTGGCGGAATATCACTTCGGCTGGCAGGACCACGAGGGCAACCCGGCCGCTGGCAACTGGGGCAAGGGGATTCGCGGAGCGCTGGTCCTCGCCTCCGCCCATGCCATGGGTGCCGCGCCGGAGCAGGCGGTCTCGGCAGCGGCCGGCGTCGAGCTGGTTCACAACTTCTCCCTGCTGCACGACGACCTCATGGACCGGGACGAGTTGCGCCGCAAACGCCCCGCGGTCTGGTCCCTGTTCGGCGACGCGCAGGCCGTACTGACCGGAGACGCGCTGCTCGTCGTGGCGATCGAGGTGCTGTCCGAGGACCCGCTGATGCTCCAGGAACTGTGTGACGCACTGCTGTGCCTGGTCGCAGGACAAGGCGCGGACCTGGCCTTCGAGCAGCGCGCGGACGTGGACCTCGACGAGTGTCTGGCGATGGCCGCCGGGAAGACGGCCGCCCTGCTCTCGAGCGCCTGCGCTCTCGGAGCCCTGGCGGCGGGCGCGACGGCGCGGCAGACCGCGGCCCTCCGGCGGTTCGGCCACCATGTGGGGCTGGCCTTCCAACTCGTCGACGACCTCCTGGGCATCTGGGGCCAAAGCTCCGTATCCGGCAAGCCGGTCGGGGCAGACCTCCGGCACCGCAAGAAGTCGCTGCCGGTCGTGGCAGCTTTGTCGTCGGACGTGCCCGAGGCCCGGCAACTGGCCGAGTTGTACCTGCCGGACGCCGGACCGCTGAGCGAGGCCCAGGTACGCGAGGCCGCCCACCTGGTCGACCGGGCGGGCGGCCGCTCCTGGGCGGAAAGGGAGGCGGAGCGGCAGCGGGACGAGGCACTCACCGCGCTGGCGGCGGCCGATCCGGCTCCCGAGGGCGCCCGGGTGCTCACCTCGCTCGCCCGGGTCATCACGCATCGCCGCTGGTGACGCCGTCACAGCGCGAGCCGGGCGGCGGCGTCACCCCAGTTCGGCGAGTACCTTGCCGAGCCGGTCGAAGCCTTCCTCCAATAGATCGGCGGGGCGCGCGAAACTGACGCGGAGCGCTCGTTCGGCGCCGAACACCTCGGCCGGCATCACCAGAGTCCGGTGCTGTTCGAGCAGACGCTCGGCGATATCCCGGGAGGGGGACGGCACAAGGGTGTTCAGCCAGGCGAAGGGGGTGCCCTGCGGCGGAACCAGCGCCACGCCCTCCGGGTGCCGCCGTGCGAAGTCCTGCAGAATTCGCAGACCGGGTTCGACGAGTTGCCGGTAGCGCTGCACATGCTCGGCCCGGCGCTGCAGGACGCCTTCCGCGACCCGCTCCCAGACCAGGGAATTGGAGACCGTGGTGTAACGCTTGTAGTTCACGACCGCGTCGATCACTTCGGCGGCAGCACACACCCACCCCAGGCGCAGTGCGGGCAGCCCGAACACCTTGGAGAGGCCGGAGACCGAGATGGCCCTGGGGTGACGGTGGACGATCGACCGGCCGAAGTCCAGCAGGTACTCCTCGTCGTTGACCACCCAGATGCCCCGCTCGGCCGCGACCTCCATGACGGCAGTCCACTCGTCGGCGCCGATCACACAACCGGAGGGGTTCCCGGGGCTGTTGAGGATGATGAGCCTGGTGCGCGGTCCCAGGGACTGGATCAACGCGTCGGTATCGAAGCGGGTACCCGGAGGCCAGGGCAGCACGGTCACGTCGCAGCCGATGTGCCGGGGCACCTCCCAGGCCTGCTGCCAGCCGGGGCTGGTGGTGACCACGTGATCACCGGACCGGAGCAGGGTGCGGTACAGGAGGTAGAGCGCCTCCTGGGCGCCGTGCGTCACGGCGACGTTCTCTGTCGGGATGCCCGAGGGGCCTCCGTACATCTCTACGATCGCCTGGCGCAGTTCCGGCCGTCCGCGGTCAAGGCTGTAGTCCAGCCCCCATTCCGGCTGAATTTCCAGATCGCCCAGCAGCTGGAACTGCACGCCGCTTTCCGCCAGATCAATGTCGTACCGCCCCTGCGCCTCGGCGAAGAGCCACTGCTGAATGGCGTACTCGGATATGCTCACGTGCTCGGCCGCCTCTCTCTCGTCACATCGAAGGTGATGACCACCACGTCCCGGCAGGCGATGACTCCGGGTAATTTGGGAGTGATGGGGCTGACGTAATGCAGGACCTTACGGTCGTCGAGATAGAGGGTCTCGCCCGGAGCCATCGTGCGGTCCAGCAGAAAGTCCCCCTCCCCCACTTCCTCGCGAACCAGGGAAATTCCGCCGCTCACGTTTTCCGCGGCCACCACGGTGACCGCGATGCTATCGAATCCGTCCCGGTGGAACCCCTCCGGAGCCGGCAGTCCAACCTGGTCTTCACCTGCAACGATCCGGATCTGATGGCAGCCGATGACGAACTCCTCGGCTCCCACAAGTTTTCGCAGGGCGGCTTCGCGAACCAGCCCCTCGGCGAACTCCCTGACGGGACCCCCCAAGGGGCTGAAGCGCCGCTCGACCCCTCCCGCATAGACGTTCACGTCCGTGCCCTGCAGAAATGACGAGTCATTGTGCCAGGAAATATCGTAGCCCTCGACATCGGCCGTCCCGAACGCTCTGAACCGGAAAGGTTTCTGCGACTTCAGATACGCATCGGGAGCAAGGCGGTTGAAGCTCATGACAAGCTCGTCCGATATCTTTCCGCAAGAGTTGAGGAGAGCCAGACGCATTCAGTTTCCCCGCATTCAAGACGAGCCCGAACCTCCATGTGATTCGAGTCGAACACGGTGCGGCTCAAGCGGTCAAGAATGGGATGCACCAACCGTTCGGAACGGTCACGCCACGCCTGCCCGAAAGTCGCCACCCCGCCGACCAGGAGGCAAGCCGAACTTGACAAACCGGCAACTGTCAAGACGTACTTGCCTCATGACTCTTCCAGACTTGGACGACCTCATCGCCGAAGTGGACAGGACCTGCGACGCCGCCCTCCGGCCGGGCGGGCAGGAGCAGCCCGACTGGCTTGCACTGCTGACGGTGGCCGCCGGAATCTCCGGCCAACTGCAGGCATTGGCAGACGACTTGGTCGAGGACTACGTCGAGCACTGCCGCATGCACGGAGTCTCCTGGGCAGATATCGGCGCCGCCCTCGGTGTCACTCGGCAGGCGGTGCAGCAGCGCTTCCACGCGCCGCACAAGCGCTACACCCCCGAGATGCTGACCGAGGGTCTGCGGCAGGCCATGACCCATATGAAGCGGGCCGCGGTGCAGCACCGCAACAACTACCTGGGAACCGAGCACCTCTTGTACGGCCTCACCGCTGAGGACGACACACAGGAGAACAGTGCGGCCCAGCTGCTGCGCGCGGTGGGCGCATCGCCGGAGAAGATCCATCGCGCGGTCGAGACCCGGCTCAGCCTGGGCGCCTCTCAGGCAGCGGAACGCATCGCGTGGACACCCTTCTCCCGCAAGGCCATCGCCATCGCGGAGGAACGGGCGGAGCAACAAGGTTCGACGTTCATCGACTGCGATCATCTGCTGCTCGGCCTCGCCCAGATCGGCCGGGGCCTCGCCGCAACGGTCCTGGGCGAGGCCGGCATCACCTTGGAGACCCTGGAAGAGGCTTTCGTGCAGGGAAAGTCAGCCACCGCGTAGGCGCATCGCCGAGACGGCCGTCGTCAGGCGGCCGCGAGATGCGGTGATGCCATCACCGAAAGGGTCGAGGTCCACTCGGGCTGATACTGCGCCGCCCCGCCCTCTTCGGGAGCGGGGGTGCGCCCCAGGTCGAGCATCGTGAACCCCTTGCGGGTGAGGTCCCCGGTGAGGTGGCGCAGCAGTGCGTGGTCCGGGGCGAGGTGCCGGTGTCCGGTGTCCGTCAAGGGGACCAAGGAGTAGCAGTGCCGGCCGCGGGTCAGGCACAGCCGCGCCGCGACCACCGTGTCATCGAGGGACAGGGTGGCGATGAACGTCGTCGCGGGGTCGAGCCGCTGCAGAGCGGATCTCCAGTGGCTCCGGCCGCTCTCCGGCGCCTGCCCGGAGAAGAGCTGGTCGTACCAACGGGCCGGGCGGAGACAGGCTATGACGGACTCGGTGTCCAGCAGGGTCTGGGGGTGACATGTACGTGCGTATGTCACCCGGCGATCCTCGGCGACGCGGCCCCAAGCCCGCTGCCGACGCGAGTGTTCGCGTCGCGTGGAACGGGACAGAGCCGCGTAGACGAAAGGCAGGCGAACGCGGGCATACCTGGTGTCGACACGATTCCACCCGGCGTTCTGCGACATCTGTGTCAGATACAGCCCCAGGCCACTGGTGGCCAGGACATCCGTCATGCTGACACCCTCGCCCGCTTCCTCTGCCAGCAACATCAGATGGAAGACGAACGACGCCACGACGGCGGGATCGTCCGCGTGCGGGCCGACCGGCCGCACGCATTCGGCGTACGGCGCCGAGAGCGGGGAGACACGCACGCCGGTGCCGTCCTCGTGGCGGGCGAGGGCCAAAGCGGCGAGCGGTCTGCCCGTCGAGGACGTGGAGACGAGGACGACCGGCGTCACCTCGCTGGACAGTTGCCGCGCCCATGCGGCAAGCCAGGCCGATGACTGGAAAGGCGTGGCGGCTGCGTCCCGCGCGTACAACGCGCGCCAGGGACCGCCGAGGAAGTCCATGGCCTGCGGACCGGTGTAAACACGAAGGGCGTGAGTCATGGTCGTCCTCTTGCCGTTCTGTACGTGGGGGGATGAACCGTCCGAGGAGAGCCACCGGCAACGCGAGACCCGACTTCTGCCCGATACGGCCAAACGGCGCGGAAGCTCGGCGACACCCAGCCCGGCCCGCTTCAACGAGCGTTCCGACAGCAAGCCTGTCTGCGGCTTCGCATCCGGGAACGCGGAGTTACTCACCTGTGCGATGCGGGGCGCCTCCTCACTTGTGGGCAAGGGGCACGCACCTGTGGCGACACGTCGCGGCGGCCTTGGCCACCGCGCCTCTCTGCACCCCCGTACACGGCTCCACCATTGGTGAAGCGTCCAAGATATTGGCACCGAAGCGCACTTGAGGTCAACCAGATACACCAGTGGTCCAACGAACCACACAGGATGGCCGATTTACCATCCTGAGGGCGCGGGGGTCGAACCTATGCTGGGGGCGTGATCACGAAGGCAGAGGGCGACCAGGGGCAACAGCGGTCACTGGCCGAGCGGTTGAACGCGTTGTTCGCGATGGTGCGATGGACCGATGCCAACGGCCGGCAAAGAGAGTACTCGACCGCCGAAGTGGCCAGAGCAGTCACCGCCGACCTGTCACATCCCGCGAACCTGTCCCGGAGTTACCTGGCGATGCTGCGCAACGGATCGCACACCAATCCGACGTTGAGCGTGCTGGAGGGTCTCGCCAAGTTCTTCGACGGCCACCGCCCCTCGGGGACTGCGCCGATCACAGTGCAGTCGCTGATCGCCCAGGACGACCCGGAGGACGAGTTGTTGCGGCAACGGCTTGCCGATCACCAGGTGCGGGCGATCGCGATGAGGGCAGGCGCAATGACGCCGGCCATGCGCAATCAACTGCTCAAGATGATTGCCGTCTTCGATCAGGACAACACCGCCGATCCGGGCAATTGAATATAAGAAGGGACACAGTGGTCGTACGCGAACGCGAACTCCGCCGGCAGTGCAAACGGCTGCTGCGGCAACTCGACATCCAACCTCCGCTGCAGGTAGATGACCTGTGCAGCAGACTCGGTGAACATCTGGGCAGACCCATCCGGTTGATTCCCTGGGCGCTGCCGGTCCCGGGACCGTTCGGATTATGGATGTCCCGGCCGAGCGAAGAGGTCATCTTCTATCAGGAGGAAACCACCCGCGTTCACCAGGATCACATCATCCTGCACGAGGTCGGTCATATTCTCGCCGATCACCAGGACGACGGTGACCCGGGCGGGGAATTCCCCGATCTCGGCCCGGACTTCCCCCGCAACCTGATCACCCGGGGCTTCCGTCGCACCTGTTACACCGAGGACTACGAACGCGAGGCCGAGCTGGTGGCGACGATCATCCAGGAATGGGCGATGGTCATCGACTACATCAGTGCCCGTACGCCCGAGGACCCGGACCTGGATCCGCTGCGTTCGGCGCTGAACCCCCCGTGGGGATGGGCCTGATGTTCCAAGTACCGCTGATCATCCTGCTGGGTGCCGGGGTGTTGTGGAAGGGCGTGGACCTGGCACGCACCCCGCACGACCGGGTACTGCGCTTCCTCGTCCTCTCCCTCCTCCTCCTGATGGCCGGGGAGATCCTCAGCTTCCCCGAGGTCAACGAGGCAATCGACTCGGCCACGGGAGTCGGCGTCGGCAAGGTGGTGTTCAACGGGATCTACATTTCCGGCCTCTTCGCCCTCGTTCTGGTCTTCACCTCCGCCATGCGTGGCCCGGAAGCCGAGTACCGCCGGCACCTGCGGATCAACACCGGCCTGCTCGCCGGTGCCCTGAGTGCCCTGGTCATCACCATGATCGCCACGCCTGCGGGGATGCGCGGCCACTTCTTGGGCACCCCGGACATGGCACATCCGGCCATCGCCTCGTTCTACCTCGTCGGCAACGCCTACTTCGTCTACGCCTATCTGGCGTCCGGCCTGTGGGCCCTGCGCTATGCGCGCAGGGCGTCCCGGACCCTCGGGCTCGGCCTGCTGACCATGGCCCTGGGGCTCATCGGACTGACGGTCACGGCGGTCAACCGAATGATCCTGGTGGTTCTGCGCATCGGCGAACCCGGTTCGCACGAGGCGTTCAACACGGTGAACTGGTCACTGTCCAACTGGGCCATGGGCATTGTCCTCATCGGAATCTGCTACTCGGCCTGCGCACAACTGATCACCCGTCTGCGGTCGGTCGTGCACCACCGCCGCATGTATCACGAGCTCGCCCCGCTGTGGACGGCCCTGACCACCGTCTACCCGGAGCTCGTCCTGACCCGTCCGCCGGGCGGGTCAGGGTGGCATGGTCTCCGCCGGAGCCGTACCTACGAGCGGCGGTTCTATCGTCGGCTCATCGAATGCCGTGACGGACTGGTGCGCTTGAGTCCCTACCTGACGCGTGTCGCACCCGATGCCGATCTCGCTCGTGGCCCGGCCGATCAACTCGCACGGCATATCGACAAAGCGCTGGCACTGAAGCCGACGCCCGAGTCCACGCGGACCGAACTGCCCGCCGCTCTTGTCGCATCGCCCGCAGGCAACGACCTGGGCGCCGACGCCCATGAACTCATCGCCATATCCCATGCCCTGCGCGAAAGGACATCATGAACAAGGTACTGATCACCGCGGACCGCGTCATCGCCGGGCCCGCTGATCAGGTGACCGTCGACGGCGCCGTACTCGTCGAGTCCGGCATGGTTGCCGCCGTCGGTGTCGCCGCCGAGTTGGACGCAGCGCTCGATGCGCAGGTGCCTCGGTTGCGGTGCCCCGGGGCGACGGTGCTGCCCGGAATGACCGACTGCCATGTGCACCTCGCCTTCGACGCGGGTCCGGACCCGATCGGTGCTGTGGTCGAGGCGGACCCGGGCGAGCTGTCCACCGCCATGGCGGACCGCGCCGCACAGATGCTGGCCGCCGGGGTGACGACCGTACGGGATCTCGGTGACCGTGACGCGCTGACCGTGGCGTTGCGGGCGTCCATCGACTCCGGGGCCAGGGTCGGGCCACGTATCGTCGCCGCGACCGCGCCATTGACCTCACGCGGGGGCCATTGTGGCTTCCTCGGCGGTGAAGTGAGCACGGATGACGACATCCGGGCGCAGATCGCCGGCAACGCGGCAGCGGGAGCCGATCTGATCAAGGTGATGGCCTCGGGCGGCGCGCTCACCCCGGGCGGCCCGCGTATGTGGGAGGCGCAGTTCACTCCCGGTCAACTGCGCCTGATCGTCGAGGAAGCCGAGCGCCACGGTCTGGGAGTGGCCGCGCACGCGCACGGCTCGGAGACCATCGCCCACTGTGTGGCCGCCGGTGTCCGAACGCTCGAGCACTGCTCCTGGCGGACTGCGGAGGGCATAGTCCACGATCCGGCGGTCATCCGCCGCATGGTCGAGGACGACGTGGCCGTCTGCCGCTGCGTTTCCGGGGACTGGCAGCTGTTCCTCGATCAGATGGGGCCCGAGCGTGCGAAGGCGATGGCCGAGGTCATCCTTGAAATGCGGGAGGCCGGTGTCCGGTTCATCGCCGGCACCGACGCAGGCGTGCCGGGAGCTCGTTTCGGCGACTACGTCGGCATGCTCGAATTCTTCGCCTCGCTCGGTTTCGCACCTGCCGAGATCCTCGACATGGCCACCGTCAACGCCGCCCATGCGCTGGGACTGTCCGACACAGGCGTCCTGGCCCCCGGCAAGCGCGCCGACCTCATCGTCGTCGACGGCAACCCATTGACCGAGTTGGGCGCCCTCCGCCAGATCCAACACGTCTTCGCGGCAGGTCGCCCGGTCACCAAGTGAGGGGAGCTGAACCTTCGATCAAGGCCACCTGTGTCAATGGCCACTCCGGCTCCCCCGTACGAGCACGGCCAACTGTCTCGCCCATCTCGCGCCGACACGCAGCTCTTTCCGCAGAGTCTCTGCCGACGCGGGTCGCCGGCGTAGCTCCCGATGCCGTGCGTCGATCATTTGAGCCCGGGTGAGCAAAGGATCGTCGCCCTCGTATGTCCACTCGCCATTCGCCCTACTGCCCTTCTCTCGCAGTTTCACAGCCTCATCAGCAATCGATCGACCGGGGTGTGCACAAGAAGCTCTACCGACAGCAGCAAGGCGACCGGAGGCCAACCCGCCACCAGCATCGGCTTCCATGCCATCGCAGGTGCAGCAGCCACATTCGCCGCCAGAGAGACCGCAATACCGAGGAGGAAAGCCAGCCACACCACTGCCCGCGCACGACGCCCCACATCGTCGCGTGCCGAGTTCAACAAGCCCACCGTCGCCGGCAGCAACAACCCGTCCACCGACAACGGCCACAACGCCGCGCTCACCGCATCCGCGCCGCCCTGCAGGGCAAACGCCCGTTGATGCACGTACGAGGCGTACCCGGCCACCGATGCCACCACCAACGCACAACCACGCCGCACCCAC
>Ga0307508_10003883_pt1 | contig 14872 bp, 18 predicted proteins | sample 9_EM_MG_FD_203089 | JGI IMG/M metagenome (GOLD analysis project Ga0307508, IMG submission 203089) | Populus trichocarpa ectomycorrhiza microbial communities from riparian zone in the Pacific Northwest, United States - 9_EM | ecosystem: Host-associated > Plants > Roots > Unclassified | place... | reverse complement strand
CCACTGGATTCCACCATAAGTCCACCGAATTTGAACAAAAACTGTGGGAAAACTGTCCTATAGGACTTTAAATGTTGGCTGACTGTTGTGCCAACAAAAGTCCTATAGGACTCCAGTGAAATCCAATGGAGTCCAGTGGGGTCCAGTGGAGTCCTATAGGAAAAGGTGGGGGAGGGTAAAGCCCTCCCTTCCGCACTGAAATGGTCCCTATCCGAGGATGGCATGCTACTCCTCAACAAGAGGCTTTACGTCCTGGACCACGACGACCTCCAACTCCGAGTACTCTGGTACAAGCACGATCATCCCCTCATGGGCCATTACGGCCAAAACAAGACCATCGAACTAATCTGCCGAGATTATGCCTGGCCCAGCATGTGTGACTTCGTAAAGGATTATTGCAACTCCTGCACAGTCTGCGGCCGAATCAAGCCTTGTTGGCATAAGCCTTATGGTCTCCTCAAGCCTCTTCCCGTTCCTGAATGACCCTGGGACTCCATATCCATGGATCTCATAGAACAGCTCCCAGCCTCAGCTGGACACACTGCCATTCTTGTCGTCATAGACCAACTCTCCAAGCAAGGAATCTTCATCCCAACGCACGATACCCTCACCACAGTCCAACTGGCCGGCCTCTTCATCCTCCATGTCTTCTCCAAGCATGGAGTACTGGGACATGTTACCTTAAACCGCGGCTCAGAATTCATCTCCCATTTCTTCTGCAGCCTCGGAACTGCCCTCAGTATGAAACTCCACTTCACCTCGGGATATCACCCCGAGGGAGATGGACAGATCGAGTGGGTCAATCAGACCCTCGAGCAGTATCTCTGCGCCTACTGCAATTACCAGCAAGACAACTGGTCCGAACTCCTCCTGCTAGCCGAGTTCGCTTACAACAACGCTTCTAGTGAGACAACTGGGGTATCCCCCTTCTTCGCCAACAAAGGCTACCACCCGAACCTCGCAATCCATCCCGAATGGGACCTAGCTTCTAACCACGTGTGAGAATACCCTGTCGATCTAGGCGAGCTCCACGAATATCTCAAGACTGAGATGGCCAAGGCTCAGCAGAGATTCCGAACGGCTGCCGACACTCATTGAATGCCGCCCCCGGACTTCACCCTCAGAGAGCATGCCTATGTCAAAGAACAGTATTTCCGCACCTGAAGACCCACTAAGAAGCTAGCTGAGAAGTACCTCGGCCCATACAAGCTCATAGCCCAAGTAGGAACCCACTCCTTCATGTTACAACTACCCAAAGAGCTCCGATCTGTACATCCCGTATTCCACGTCTCCATGCTTGAGCCACACACACTGAGTACCATCCCGAGCCGCACCAAGCCACCACCTGCGCCAGTTGAAGTCAAAGGTGATCTCAAATATGAGATAGCTGAAATCCTCGATACCAAAATCGACAAACGCAGATGATGCAAGTTACTCTACTATGTCAGGTGGCTGGGTTACGAGGGTACCGATAAAGAAACTTCCTGGCTTCCCACAGACGAAATGAGCCATGCTGCGGACTTGGTGAAAGAATTCCACTGACAATACCCTGACAAGCTGGGACCTGCTTAGTCCTGTTTTTCCCTATTAAGTCCTCCATTGTTTTATTTCTCTTTTTCTTCCTTTTTTCTTTCTCCAGTAGATAGTATAGTAAATAGTTTTTATTTTCTATTCACCAGTCTTGGTCCAGCCAAGTATTTACCATGACCTTTTCCAGCCCGTGGACCACCTCGTCGTCGTCCGAGTCGTCTGAATCCGATCCAACGCCTGCCAGAACCTCCACATACCTCGCGATAGTGGCGAGGTGGATGTTCGACACCATGACGGCCCTCACCAGGGACGCCACGGAGTTGTTGATGTTGACCAGAGCCAGGAGTATATCCGGCTCCGGTTCCTCCTTCTGCGCTGCCTGCAGTGCATCCTTCTTCGGTTGAGGTGGAATAACCACCTCGACCCTCTGCTTTTTCCTGGGGGCCTCAGTGCTCCCCTTGCCCAAGCCACCTGCCTTTGCCCTGCTTCCTGACGCCCAGGGCTTGTCCTCCCTGTCCTCCCTGGCCTGCTCCTCCTCATCCCTCTTCCTCTTCAACGTGGGCTTCATCGCCGCCTGCTCCAAGTCCTTATCTCTTCCCCACATAATCCGGTTGGACTCCGGCAGACTCCGGCAGACTCCACTGGAGTCCACCCACTGCTAGTCTGGTGGACTCCAGCAGACTCCAGCAGACTCCCTATCACCCACACCATCGCCGCCATAACAACCGTGACCCCGCCACCATCACACCCATCACTCCCGCCGTCGTGACATCCCTCCATGTCATCGCACCACCACCACCCATTCACAAACACCCACCCCACATCACCAACGCACCGACACGATGGAAGACAGCACGGCGAGCACACGGAGAGGGGCGGGCATACAAGGTACGCCCGAAATTTTTTCTTTTATAAAATTTATATTAATTATCTACTTTAGTCAACCCCACCCCATCTCCTGCCACCCAACACATCCCTCACCCGTCCACCAGCCACCCCCCTCACACCCAACACGTGTTCAGGGGCTCCCAGACCACACCCCTCCTTCTCCACCCCACCGCTCACGCCGAACACAAAAAACACGCCCCTCAAGCATGTTTTTCGTGTTCGGTGTCTTCCTCACCTTGTCCATTTTGTGTGTTCGAGGCCACCATCAGGCCACCCTTCATGTTGAAAATGTCTCCACCACCACCCTCCCACGTTACCCCCCCTTCCCATTGCTTGCCCGCCCTTTCCCCTTCCGCCCCACCACGAAAAACGCGACATAGCATAAAAAAACGCGACATTACTGTCGTGTTTTTCGTGGTGCCTGGCTCCCCAAACACCAAAAACACGCCCATTTGGGCGTGTTTTTTGTGTTCAGGGTCTTGCTCACCTTCCCCTCCCCCGCCGAACACCCCAAACACACCACCCAGGCATGTTTTACGTGTTCGGCCTCTTCCACGCCCCTCGTCTTGCCGTCAACTCACAAAATGCAACGGTTGCGTCGCGCTTTTCATGCTGGCTGGCTATCCTCCACTGCCCCTCACCTTATCCTTCACCTAAGGCCCTCACCTCACATTCCTCCTTTCCTTTTTTATAATTAATTTCTGTATACAAAATCCCTTATATTTCCTTTTTAGTTAGTTTTCTCTTTAGGTAGTTTCCTTTTTTAAGTAATATTACTTATTTAGGAGAATAAATATAAATATAAATGAAAATAAATTTGATTCAAATATTAAATGGAGTCTAAAAATAGAAGAAAATAGTATTCTTAGGCATTTTATGCAAATTTATGCTGTCCAGTCCAGTGGACTCCACCAGACTGTGTACTTAGGCATTTATGTGAAAATTATATAGTCCAGTCCGGTGGAGTCCGGTGGAGTCCACTGGACTGTGCACTCTGGCATTTTTATGTGAATTTATGTTCCCCAGTCCGGTGGAGTCCAGTGGAGTCCACCGGACTGTGTACTTAGGCTTGTATGTGAATTTATTTTCCCCAGCCCGGTGGAGTCTGGTGGAGTCCACTGGACTGTGTACTTAGGCTTGTATGTGAATTTATGTTCCCCAGTCTGGTGGAGTCCAACTGGACTATGTGGGGGAGAGAAAAGTATTGCCTGCTCCTTCGACAACTCTGGCAGGAAGCACTTCTGCTTCCTGCCCAAGCACTCCTTGCACACCACCCCCACAGGCGTGCGACTGATGGGTACCCCACGGGCAACTGTCTCCTTCCACTTCTTGATCCTCGCAGGACCCACCCAACATCGGGACCCACGTCCCGCACACACTCCGCATCAGGCGGGCCCCACTCGCTCCTCCAGCTCCATTGCTTTTGCCTTTCCTTTCCCCTTCCTTGGGAAGGTTTCCTTGTCGACGTCCATGACGTCCTCCAGATGGTAGTCCCCATCTTCCTCGGGGTGGGCGTTCGCGCTGAGCACTACAGGCAACTTAGTATTCACAAGTGCACTGACTTACCCTGGAACTCCGTGTCCTCCTGCTCCCACTGCGCCTGACGAGCAGCCTCAGCTTCTGCCTGGGCCCTCTCTGCAGCCTCCTCCAGCATCCTCTCTTCTGCCTTCTGCTGCGCCCGCGCCTTTACTTCCTCCTCCTCTTGCGCCTTCAATTGCACCTCCTCTCGCACCTTCCACACCGTCTCCCGCTTCTTCAGGATTACTGCCATCACGGCTCACTCCTCTGCCTGCAGCTCCGCCATGAGCCGGGCCGCACATTCCGCTGGTGATTTGTTGTGTGTGGAGAACATAGAGATTTTTCTGGGGACTCGCCTTGCCCTCGCCACGCTACTTACATCCCCAGGCTAGATTGGATCGTACAATTTGGCCTCGGGGGCTTGGCCTTAAGAGGGAGGTACTGTAATGTACTGTTACATCATCGCTCCGGCCCACAACTCAAACCGCTCCCATGGTATCCATGGCCCGCAGAGCGGGCCAAACTCTCAGTACTTCTCTGGTTCCCGTTATGTTATTGTTCTGTTCCATTCCCATTGTCATTACATATTCATTATGTCACTGTTCCCATCTGTTCCATTATCCTGTGCTTCTATTGTACACATTTCCATTGTATTAGCTTAAATACTGCCGTGCCCCAAAGTGAGACGGCAGTCAGAATATCAAGTTACATTCTCCTGCTTCTTTTCCGCCTGTTAAGTTCTCTCCCGCTTAACTCCTGATCCTGGTTAGAACTGCAATATTTGCGGACCAAGTGCAATACCTTGGTGCTAAGTCCTCTCTTCTCGTTTAGTCCCCTCCCGAACTCCCGTCCCATCCCGTTTCCTGTTCCTGTTCTGCGCCATGGCATCCAGTACCATGGACCTTGGCATGCACTTTAGAGAACAGTTTGACTAGTTGTGCAGCTGTGATGGTACAGTGGGCAACAAAACTGTTCAAATGTTTAGTACATCTTCATTATTTCTTTAATAACTTGAGAAATACTAAAGCTAAATATCTGAATCCTTTTTTATATCAAACCCTATATTTTGTCTTGAAACCCATATAGTTTTATTACATAGGCTTCTATATTTGTTAAGTTATTAATTAATTAATAAAAAACACTCATTCGAATGGTTTTGTTGCTGCCTTATTATTATTATTATTATGTATTTGATACTTGGAAGTATTTCTGTTGGTCTCAAAAGTGGTTTTACTTGTTCTATATATGTTTAATAGTTGGTACAAATAAAACGAAGTTGAAATATACTTTTTTTCTCTCTGTATTTCGTCAATATTCATCTTTATTTTTACTATCTAATGAAATGTTCTAATGGACCTGGCCTTTAATTTCAAAAGAATCAATCTATTAACTATTGAATATTGTACACAGTGTATTATTGTTGATATTTACAACAGTTTTGATAATACATACAAGTAGCATTTCTGACCTGTACAGTGTAGTCACCATCTTTGGGACAGGCACTTTCCTTGGGACAAATGCATTTTCTAGACACCTTTTTGAGATATCCACTCTTTATTTTATCTCATAAAATAAATGCACTATAGATATACATTGTCCCATAATTTAAAGCTGGAGCGACAAGTTTTACAGGCACTGTAGTGGGAATAGCATGTGGAAATTGGCTTTCACAGCCATCACTAGTTTTCAAATGCACATTCTTGATGTCAAAAGCTCAGATAACTAAATTCTTATAGCATAATTAGTGCTTGTAAGTCCGGTTACATAACTGGAAATTAACTGTGACTGGACCGGACCATAACTGGTAATAACTGCAAACGATCCTAACCGGTTCTAACTGTAACCGCGGTCCAGTTAGCAGTTAATTGTTTTTTGGAAATTTCCATAACCAGACATAACCGGTTTGAACCGGTCCTAACCGGTTAAATATTCATATATATTAACCTAATGATACGTATAATTTCGGTCTGTGACTGTATGATAGTACAAGGTACGCCAGTTACTTTTCATTATTTCTATGTTGTTAACTAATCTATAAAGCAGGTCCATCACCCTCGAAAACAAGCAGGCACGCTCGTTTTCGAGGGTGGCATGTTGCATTCCACCACCAGTGCCTCCTACCACCCACCCTCCCTGTATGCTCATTTTCAACGATGGTTTGCCAGCACCAGCACCACCCACCACCCTTGAGAATGAGCATGAGCACTCGTTTTCGAGGGTGGCATGTTGGATCCACCACCACCACCTCCCACCTCCCTCGAAAACGAGCACATATGCTCATTCTCGAGGCGTCACCCTTGCCAGTGAGAGTGAGCATGCGCGCTTGTTTTTGAGGGTGGCATGTTGGATCCACCACCACCACCTTCCACCTCCCTCGAAAACGAGCGCATATGCTCATTCTCAAGGTGCCACCCTTGAGAGCAAGCATGCGCACTCATTTTCGAAGGTGGTATGTTGCATTCACCACCACCACCTCCCATCTCCCTCGAAAACGAGGTTTTTCCTGTCCCCCATGTATTCCAGTTGGAGTCCACCTGGAGTCCAGTGGAGTCAAATTTTTTAAATAGCTTCTAAGCTAATTCTGACCGACCCTAACCCCTAACACTAAGAAATGAGTCCACCGGAGTCCACTAAATTTTCAACTCCACCTGGAGTCCACTGCTTAAATTATACTCCACCTGGACTCCAGTGGACTCCACTGGAGTCTGAAATGAAAATTGCCCTTTTTGGCATAAACATTCCAATTCCCCTAACTCTAACCCCTAACCCCTAACCCTAACTAACCCTAATTCCTAATTCTAATCCCTAAAATAGCAATTTAGCAGACTCCACTCAGACTCCACCTGGACTCCACCTGAGTCCACTGGAGTCCAGTGGAGTCCAGGTGGAGTCTGTGGGGGACAGCAAACTACTGTCGAAAATGAGCATGTATGCTCGTTTTCGAGGGAGGTGGTTGTTTGTCAGTACCACCACCTGTGCCACCCTTGCGAGCAAGCATGCGCACTCGTTTTCAAGGGTGGTATGTTGCATTCACCACCACCTCCCATCTTCCTCGAAAACGAGCATACACGCTCGTTTTCAAGGGAGGTGGTTGTTTGTCAGCACCACCACCCACTACCCTCAAGAACGAGTATGCACGGTCGTTTTTGAGGGTGGCATGTTGCATCCACCACCACCAGTGCACCACCTCCCATAAATGAGTGTGTATGCTTGTTCTCGAGGGCAGTGGTTGTTTGCTACCACCACCCCCTCCAACCCCCCTCGAAAATGGGCCCCTATATAAATATTTTCATGTATATATTATTACGAGCAATTTAATGTTGTATTTTAAGCATAAATCACCAGTCATAACCAGTCACCAACCAGTTATGACCATGACCAGTCATAACCGGTTATGTAACCAGTGCTAACCGTGCAAGACCGGTTAGCATTGGTTCGGTCCGGTTAATTTTGTAATGTGAAAATATTCTAACCGGTCATGGTTACAGTTAGAGCTAAAAAAGGAAAATAACTGGACTGGACTGGACTTTCAAGCACTGGGCATAATATTACCCTTCTTTTTGGGATTCTATTACAGCCAGTTCCAACAAAATTGGATGGAATTTGAACTCAGAAAATCCTCTTTATTTGAGGCTTGACAGATATTAAGTGTTGACATGGGCAACCTTTTCTATAAATAAACTTCAAGCCAATCTTCTACCACCCGGTCCACTCAGACTGCGTCAGTGTGTCACACTTGTCCCAAGGAAAGTAAAATGTGACATTTTAATACCCTTTCTATTCTTCATTGTTTGAAACCATTTCAAGACATTTCATTCTATAAAATTTTTGTTAGGTATATAAGATGATCTAGTTTTGCTGTATATAAATTTATTTACTTATAAAGGTCTCAAAAATATTCAGTATTTTAAACATCAAATCCTGTCCCAAGGACGGTAACTACACTGTAAAATAGTAATAAATCAGTGGATATAGTCTGTAATTGGTGTATATAGTACAATTTTATGCCAATCAAGTCTCAATCAAGGTCTAAAAGTATATCAGATTAGTACATATATGTAATATAAAGTATTCTGATTACAAGAGACTCAGTTTACAGAAAAGATTTCTCTGTATTATTGAGGTCTTTGCTGTGCCCTGCAGGTTCCAATCAGAATCAGTTGGTACCAGTTGGATTTCGGTCAGAAATTTTGGAGTAGAGGGCCTGCCAAATAAGCAGGAAACTACTCTAACTTTTTCCAACCGGATTCCGATTGGAACTGGATTTCTGATCGGTTCCACTGGTTCCAAGTCCAAGCAATTTCCAACTGGTTCCAACTGGTTCTGACTAGTGCTTGAAGGTCCAGTCTCAAGACCAGTCCAAGACCGGAAAAAAACCGGACCAAGACCGGTCTTTAACAAAGACTGCAGTCTTGGTCTTTCAAATTTTAAAACAAAAGACCGCAAAAAGACTGGTCTATATGGATCGGTTTAGACCGGTTCAAACTGGTCTTTTATAGCCCTCAATTACCGCTTCAAATGTAGCCCAAGGACACGAAAATTGACCCAAAACTGACTGAGATATTCAACATTTAGTCAAAAGATTGATAATTCATTGAAAACTTCATATCTTTGTCAATTCTGACTGGTTTTAGATGATTAAGTGCTTAATTTGAGGCTTAAATATATTTTTAAAAGTTTCACCGTGCCAAAAATAGAAAAAGACCGGTCTAAGACCGGTTTTAACCAAGATTGGTCTAAAAACCGGTCTAGACCGAAAAAGACCAGTCTAAAGCGGTCCAGTCCGGTCTTTGGATGATCTGGGATATTTATAGACCGGTCTTGGTCTTGGTCTTGCCAAAAATAGGCAAAAGACCGGACTGGACCGGACTTTCAAGCACTAAGGGCGTAGTCCAAGGCATCAGTTTCAATGACAATAGGCCGGTCCAGGACCCAGTGAGTAAGGACGGGAGCCATGGTAAAGGCTTCCTTCAGTAGGTTGAAGGCTTCCTGAGCCTTATCAGTAAAGTGGAACAGGATCCCTTTGCAGGTGAGACGGGTGAGCGGGACAACGATATTGGAGTAGTTGAAAACAAAGCGTCGGTAGAAGTTGGTGAAGCCAAGGAAGGACTGAATGTCCCTAACTTTCCGCGGCTCGAGCCAATCTTGTATGGTCTTGACCTTCGCTTGGTCCATGGAGAGTCCCTCAGGAGAGAGAATGTATCCAAGGTATTCGACTCGTTCCGCATGGAATTTGCACTTGTTAGCGTGGGCAGATAGACCGTGCTTCTGGAGCCGTCGGAGTACCTCCTTGACATGTTTTTGATGCTCAGCGAGGTTGTTCGAGTAGATGAGGATATCGTCTAGATAGACAATGACCGAAACATCAATTAGATCCAAGAAGACTTCGTTCATGAAGTGCTGGAAAGTGGACGGGGCATTGGTGAGTCCCTCAGCAATCACCAACCACTCGAATGAGCCGTAGTGAGTTCGGAATGTGGTTTTTGCCTCGTCCCCCTCCGCTATTCGGACGAGATGGTAGGCGTGTTGGAGGTCAATTTTTGTATAGATGCAAGCCTTACCAGGCACATCAAGGAGGTCAGAAATGAGTGGGAGAGGATAGTGGTCCTTCTTCATTATGTGGTTTAAGCCGCGGAAGTCGATGCACAAGCGGAGCGAGCCGTCTTTCTTCTTAACAAAGTCAGGAATGGTGTCTGCCCTATCCTTGCTGAATACGTTAGCATACTTATAGTATTCCTCTGGGATGCTGGACATATCGGGCTCAGCAGGGGCAGTAGAGGCAGATCGTCTGTGGAGGAACAGGTCAGAAAGAGAAAGCTGGAAAGAGACCAAGCCTTCCACGTGAGCAGTGCGGGCATAGGCTGCGGAATGAAGGAAACGGAGGGTTTGGGCTGCTCAACTTTCAGAACTTCTGGTGTAATGGGACTGGACGGGGGTGACTCAGGCCGCAGGGGCACAGGGTCAGTGGGCCGTGGCTCGGGGAGCGGTGGACCAGTCAGGATTGACTGAGGCTGTATAGGCTCGGAGTCAGTTGGCCACAACTCTGGGAGCCGCGGACCAATCGGGGTTGGTTTCGAAACCTGTGGGGGGGTCTGGAAGGAAAGAATCTGGCCCTTATACCAATCAGTCAATGGATTGTAGCAGTAGAACCAGGTATATCCAAACACAAGCGCAATGGGGGAGTCCAGTTGAGTGACGAGGAATGTTACCATGAAGATATCACCAGTAGAATGACGAATTCTCAGGTCCATGGCATGGGTAATCCATGATCCAAGGGATCCGTCAAGTAAGCTGAGCCTAACGGGGCGAATATGATATGGGGACAAATCGAGTTTATTGATGAAACAAGTATCTATACAACAATGCAAGGACCCACAATCTACGAGTCCGGTAGAAGAAAAAGAAGGTCGGGACGGAAAAGAAATGGGTATAAACAAGGAGTCCAGCTTGGAGAGAGCAGCTGTGTTGAGCCGGACCATGCGTCGTCATGTACCGCCAGAGTTAGTGCAGCCCCCCGACAGTACGAAGTCCGAGGGGCTGCTCACTCTTTTGCCTGCTTAGCAGGCTCAGTAGTCGAGGCCTTCCCCTTGGCGGAACTCTTGGTACTGGGACATTCAGTTACCTTGTGTCCCATGTTGCCGCAGAAGAGGCAGAGCTGAAGCTTGAAGTGGCGGTCCCACTCCTTGGAAGTCAACTTGCCGTTTTTACCGAGCTTGTCAGCATTCAGGTTCTTTGGTTTGGATGGAGACGAAGACTTTGATTGGGCTGGGGTCTGTGAAGAGGATGCCGTGGGACAGTTACTGTTGTTATCGGAGGAGGACTGCTTCGGCTTGTCGGTTCGGGCCGGAGCAGTGTTCGAGGCAGCGCGCCTGTCGCGGCTGATTTCGGCTTGACGTTCGCAGTATTGTTGGTCGAGGATTTGCACCTGGTGTTGGAGGGGAATCAATGTTTCAGGTTTCCCAAATTCCAATCTGGGTGAGCTCATCCTTGAGTTGATCTGGCAGCCCTTATAGAACTGCTGGTAGAGGGCCTTGTCATTCCAGCCGGTGCGCGGCGTGTCTCGGTTAAAGTTGAGGGTGTATTTCACAGCCTTGCCCATGTCCTTGTACCTAAGGTTCTTGATGCGGACAGTGGCTTCGTTGATGGGGTCGCATGGGCCGAAGAGGCAGTGGAGTTCGTCAATGAACACCAGGATCAAGGATAACCAAGCCATAGACATGAGGCCGGATGAGCCGGGGGTGGCTGTAGTCTGGAACCAATCGAGCGCGGAACCTTTGAGGTAGAAAAGCATAAATGCCACCTTAGAGGCCTCATCCAGGAAATCCTGCCCGCGGAGTATGATGTACATGGAGCACTGGAATATGAAATTATCAAGCTTTCCCGGGTCGGATCCGTCGAACGTGTCGGGGCTCCTTGGCTTGACGTGGGACTTGGGTTCAGCGGGTGTGGGTGGTGCAGGAGGCGGAGGAGGAATGGAAAGCACGGCCAGATGGTCAGTCATGGCGTGGAGCGTGTCCGTCAACTGGGTTTGGTATTGGTAGTGCATGTAGTCTTCGGTAACCGAAGACTTGGTAGTAGGTTCACCAGCCGATTCAGCTGGTAATTTGAGGGTTTCGGGGCCCGGCATCTGGAACACTGGCCCATGAATCATGGTAGAGAAATCCTGGTCTTCTTCCGAGTGGAATGGGTTTGGCATATGCGGGAATTTCTCTTCAGAGTCGGTTGAAGGCACTGGGGATGCCGGAGTCTGCACAGCTGTCAGGATCTCTGCAGGCTGCGGAGATCTGTGTCAGCCAAAATCTAGAATTCTTTCAGCAATGCCAGCTTGCTGAGAGTTTCGTGTAGGACAGCCAGGTCCTTGCATGAGGTGGTGAGACATATCAGTAAAATGTGATTTCGCGGTAGAAGTCAGAATATACTGTAAAGTACATGCCGAGGTCCGTGGAACTGGATGCTGCAGCATGGGACAGGATCGGGAGACAGGACGGGACGGGAGTTCAGAAGGGAACTAAACGAGAAGAGAGGACTTAGCACCAAGGTATTACACTTGGTCCGCGAGTATCGCAGTCCTAACCGGGATCGGGAGTTAAGCGCGGGAGAGCTTAATGGACGGGAAATAGAAGAAGGAGAAGTAACTTGATATTCTGACTGCCGTCCCACTTTGGGGCACGGCAGTATTTAACTAAGCTAGTACAATGGGCCGTGTACAATAGAAGCGCAGGATAATGGAAACAGGTGGGAACAGTGACATAATGAACATGTAATGACAATGGGAATGGAACAGAACAATAATGTAATGGGAACCAGAGAAGCGTACTGAGAGTTTGGCCCGCGGAGCGGGCTATGGATACCGTGGGAGTGGTTTGAGTCGTGGGCCGTAGCGATGATGTAACAGTATGTTACAGTGCTGGTAGTAGTAGTAGATAATCTCAGAACAGGCGGGTTGGGAGACCTGTTAAATCCTGAACAAGTGGATGTCAGAATGGAATGCGGGAGTTGTCAGAAGAAAGGTGATTTGACCAGCTGTCCAATCAATCAATGGATTGTAGACACAGCCAATTGTGACCAAAAATGAATGCAGAGTCAGAATCCAGCGGAGTGATGTAAAATAGTAAATCTATAACATTGTCAGTAGAGAAGTGGATTGGAAGGGTAGCAACCTGTACAATATCTTTGCCAAAGGTGCCATTCAGAAAACATAAAATAACTCGAGAAATAGAGATAAGAGGAATATTATGGTCACAGGCATAAGTAGGGTCAAACAATGAGAAGAACTGGAATCTGCTAAACCAGTAGCATCAAGATTAGACATAGATGGAAGAGAAATGGGTATATGGAGAGAGTCTGGGTCTCGAAGAGCTGTGGCATCGAGACAGACCTGTTTTACACTGCTGGAATAGCCACAGTCCTCCGGCGGTGGGTAGTACAGAGGATAGCCTATGCTTTTCCAAAGCTGGCAGGGGGAGCAGAAGTCAATACAGTTGTGGTATAGGCCTTAACCTTGGGCTTCAAGTGTTGAGGACAGTCTGAAACCATGTGGCCAATCTTTCTGCAATAGAGACAGAGCTTGTTGTCCAGACAGCATTTGCATTCTTCGGGAGTGAGCTTCCCATTGGGACCAAGCAAGTTAGTGATCAGATTTGGCTTATTGTGGGGAGTGGTGGAAGTTGATGGGGTTGGCTTCTGTTGATCTTTGTTCTGTTGCTGCTTTTGGTTGTCCTGCTTGGAACTGCTAGACTGCTGACTGCTGGAACAATTGTTGGAAGCCATAGACTTATTGGCAGGAGTGGAATTGGAATTGGAAGTGGAAGTAGAGGTTTTCTTGTCCCTATTGATCTCTGATTGGTGCTTCCAATAGCGCTGATCAAGAGTAATGACCAGATCCCGCAATGTTTTCAGAGCTGTGGATTTACCAATGCAGGCAGTTTTGTTCTTCAACCGATCTGGAAGATTTTTGTAAAACTAGTGGGTGAGCACTTGCTCATTCCATCTGGTCTTCCGAGTGTAGCAGTTAAAGTCGATAGTGTACTTTGTAGCCTTTCTGAGTCCTTTAGTTTCAGGCCCTCCAGAGAATTCATGGCATCAGTAATTGGATTGCGTGGGCCAAAGAGGCACTGGAGTTCATCTACGAAAGTTTGATAGCTGGTGAACCAATCCAGTAATTGTCCAGAAGTCATTGTGTGATCGATTGGAACCAGTCTTGTGGAGATCCCTTCAGATAGGAAAGAATGAAGGTAACTTGGGACTCATCATCCAGAAAATCTCCGGAACAGACAGCGAGGTACACCTGGCACTGGAAGAGAAACACTTCCAATTTGTTGGGATCGGAACTGTTGAATGTATTAGGAACGCATGGTTTGATCAAAGTTTTAGACTTTTCTGATGGCATTCTGCTGATCACATTGGCTAGAACTTAGAACCTGCAAAGCCTGTGCAAGATCCATTTCCGGGTCAGGGGGATCAATCAGATCCAGATCATCCTCATAATTGGGATTGGGCTTGTCTTCTTCCTGGATTGGAAGTTCAGCAGGAGCATTAAACAAAAAGTCAGGTGCTGAAGTACGTGCTGGAGGTGGAGAGTGTTGAATGCCTGAAGGGCCTGTAGCAGAGGGTGAGGCACTAGGTTGGCATCTAGCAGTTGCCATTAGGGCTTCACCGATGCCAGTTCTCTGTGAATTGCATGTGGACTTTCTGGGGTTCATTTGTGAAACAAATGGAAGTCTGAATATACTGTTATGGATATGTTTCAGGTCGTGTTGGGTGATGCAGAACAGGATGGAAGAGTGTCGGAAGCAGGTTGGGATGCAGACAAGGACTTGGCTTCAACTTCTAAGTTGTGCCCTTGTTGCACACAATGTCCTTATTTGGAAAGCTGAGTCAGACAGAGAGAAGAGGCGGAAAGAAGTTGATATTCAGACTGAAGTTCCAGGTAGACACAAGTAGGTATAGATACTAAAACTGTGTTTTATGTCAAACAAGTCCAGACAGATAGTAATGAAGAGCATAAGGTAGAATATCATAAAGGCATATGGGTAAGAATGAGTAATGATAAAACATGTGGTGTCGACCAAAGTAGAACTGTAAGGGGAACCCCTTACACTTCCGACGCCCGCCCGTCTTCCGCTTCCGCTTCCGACTCCCGCCTGCCTTCCGCTTCCGCTCCCGCCACCTCGTCTCTCTTCCGCAACGCCTTCGGACGAATGACGTCTTACGCCACCCGCTCCCGACCCGCTTCTGCTCCCGATCGCATGATGTCGCGTGATGTCGCATGATGTCGCGTGATGTCGCATGATGTCGCGTGATGTCGCATGATGTCGCATGATGTCGCAAGACTCATCGTCCCGACCCGACATCTCATCCCGACATCCCTTCCGACCCGCCTTCCGTCTATGACACGTTGACACGACACGTATGCCGTACCTTACACGTATTTCCT
>Ga0307508_10003882_pt1 | contig 14872 bp, 6 predicted proteins | sample 9_EM_MG_FD_203089 | JGI IMG/M metagenome (GOLD analysis project Ga0307508, IMG submission 203089) | Populus trichocarpa ectomycorrhiza microbial communities from riparian zone in the Pacific Northwest, United States - 9_EM | ecosystem: Host-associated > Plants > Roots > Unclassified | place... | reverse complement strand
TGATTCCTCAAGTAGGATAAAGTGATTAACTGGTAAATTTTACCTAAATATTCTATAGAAATGGCACCTAGGGTAGACTAATTGGACATGAAAGGTTATTTTTGTATCTTTTCTAGAGGCTTTACATTCTCAGCATGTTAATTTTTATTTTTCTTCTTTTCCCAACAGCCACAGTCGAAGAAAGGTATTGACAGCTTTGGTGGTCTTGGAGCAACTCTAATAGATGCTCTTGATACACTATATATTATGGGTTTAGATGAGCAGTTCCAAAGAGCTAGAGAGTGAGTTTCCTCATTTTTTCTGTATTTCCCCTTGCACTTATATGTTACAGTATGCTTTTGCTTTTCTCATAGCCAGTAATGATAGTTAGGTGTATTCATAGAGCAAATTTCTGCTTTAACGTCATTGTTTTTACTTAACTCTTCCATTGTTTGTAGGTGGGTTGCGAACTCATTGGATTTTAACAAGGATTATGATGCTAGCGTGTTTGAGACAACCATAAGGTTGCGTTATCAGGTTTAATATGTAGTTATTGTTGTTTTAGAAAATAACAACTGTAACGATGCCATGTTTCAATTGTCTGTTAGATTAGTTACATTTCAGAGATTGATCATCTTGCTGATATATCCTGTCCCTTTAAATTGAATCCAGAGTTGTAGGTGGACTGCTTAGTGCATATGATCTTTCAGGGGACAAAGTTTTTCTTGAAAAGGCCAGGGACATTGCTGACAGATTGCTGCCTGCATGGAATACGCCTACTGGGATTCCTTACAACACCATTAACTTGGTACATGGAAATGCTCATAACCCAGGATGGACTGGTGTAAGTCTTAGTACTTTTTGTATGTATATTCAATCACTGTCTCCTTATCCAGACATTATTATCTCATAGGAGTAAAAGTTGTGTTGCAGAGCTTTAACTTGTTCAGATGCTTATTTTATGCTTGCTTGCAAACAATGGAAGTATTTAATTTTTCTTTCTCTTTATTGTAGGGTGACAGTATTCTTGCCGATTCTGGCACAGAGCAGCTTGAATTCATTGCTCTTTCTCATAGGACAGGAGACCCGAAGTATCAGCAGAAGGTATCTTCTCCCACGTCTCCATGCATATGTAATTGCCAGTCTTTGCATTACTGTGTCAGAGCTTCAGATATGATGGCCTTGCATTTTGCAAAATGATGCCTGTCATTAACTTTCTGGTCCTTAAAGCTAAAACTGGACTTGATTTGTTATTTGAGAAAAGCATAAATAAGCGGGCTTATTTTCTTTGTATCTTATTATTTATTAACTTCAGTAAAAATTAGTGATGGTTAATTCATTGGCAAGTAGTTGACTTTTTGTGATAGTTAATTTGTTGGCAAGCAGTTGATTTGCTTGAGAATGAATGTTTCAGGCAGAGAATGTTATTGCAGAGCTTAATAAAACTTTCCCTGACGATGGTTTGCTTCCAATCTATATTAGTCCTGATAGAGGAATTGGATCATACTCGACCATAACTTTTGGGGCAATGGGTGACAGGTATTGACCATTTGAAGACTTTGATATGAATTATTTATTGTTGATGGGGCTTCAGTTTTGTCATCTATGTTGACACTGCTAAAATAATCAAATGCTGAACTTGTTTACTGAAAATCTGTTTGCAGCTTTTATGAATATTTGCTCAAAGTTTGGATTCAAGGGAACAAAACTTCAGCTGTGAGAAATTATAGGTGAGATGTTGTCATCGTGTTACTTTTATTTTATATAAAAAAAAATGGCCTGCTTTACTGGTTTGAAAATGAAGAAACAATATTCTTACTGAATTTAGATTCCTGAGGAAGCTGAGCTCCTGAATAACTGTAGAAAAAGAATTATCACCTTGCTGCTTTCAGGAAAAGGGAAATTTTCACTTCATCTGTCTCATCAAATTCAGTTAGGTTTCTTGACTATGGGATTAATATCTCCATATGGGATTAATATTTCCATCCTCCATGCCACTGTAAAATGGGATAAAAAAAAATTCAAGTACAGTAAGGTCCAAAATGAACTCTCCAAAGAGAAGAAATAGTACATGTTTAAGTACAGGAAAGGGTGACGTTAACTTCACAATTCCATTTTTAATGTGCCAGGACTCTCTCTCTCACTCCACTATTTTAATTGAAATGTATCATGTACATATTGTTGTTTATTGAATTTCTTCCTCACAAAAAAATTCCATGTGAAATATTGGAAGCAGAGAAATGTGGGAGAAATCAATGAAAGGTCTCTTAAGCTTGGTTCGGAAGACGACACCATCATCTTTCACATACCTTTGTGAGAAGAATGGAGACTCGCTGTCAGACAAGGTACTATTTGGTTTTCATGCCTTTAGATGATAATATGGCATGCCGCCTTAGCTTCTTGCAATCTTCATTATTCATCAGAAGAAATGAATAGTTTGAATTTGGCTGCCTGCTTCCTTCTCTCTTATAATATGCAGATGGATGAATTAGCATGCTTTGCTCCAGGAATGCTGGCTTTAGGATCATCTGGTTATGGGCCTGATGAGTCTCAGAAAATCTTCACACTTGCTGAAGAGGTATTTGTAACATCCTTCAAATCACGACTTGAAACCATTGCATGTTTAGTTGGGTAGTTAGTGGTCTTCATTCTAAGGTATATTCACTAGACATAGTTTCCAATATAAATTTTTGACACATTTTTTCATTTATTAGACTAGCAAATTCTGTTGCAGGTTATAGATCATCTTCCTATTTTGTTTCCGGCTGAAGTTTCATGCCTGCATATGTTGTGTTTGTAAATGATGTGGGCTTGCCATATGAAGTTGGTAACACGGTGACGACCTAAAAGATGTGAAAAACTAAGATGTAACAATTTTATTTGTGTGAGCAAGTGTGTGCAAGACTTCGCAGTTCTGCTCATTCATACGTGTGCATTATTCCCCTCTTGCTCACATTTGTAGCTCTTTTTATAAGCTATGTTTTGCTTCATGATGATCATGGTGCATCTGTGCATCTTGGCCACTGGAACTTCAACTTGCTCCCAAGTATAGGCACTTGTGCAGATTTCCCAAGGGACATATGCATGCCCCTGATAAGGGTGCACTTTGTTGATCTAATTGGGCACTCCTTATGCTTTGGTCATTCATTAGTACTCCCAATCTAATTCGACACTCCTTAGGTCACCCTTTTGTCAGCTACAAATATTTACCTAATTGTGCTTTCCTTTTGCCTTATGCAGCTTGCTTGGACTTGCTACAACTTCTACCAATCAACACCTACAAAATTGGCTGGGGAGAATTATTTTTTTCGTCCTGGGGAGGTTAGTCATCCTCACTGCCCTCCAAGTATGCAATCAATTATTTCCATATGATGGTTTTTCCATACATGTCATTTTCAGGACATGAGTGTTGGTACATCTTGGAACATATTGAGACCAGAAACTGTTGAATCGCTCTTTTACCTGTGGCGTTTTACGGGCAACAGGACTTATCGAGAGTGGGGTTGGAATATATTCCAAGCATTTGAAAAGAACTCACGTATTGAAACAGGCTATGTTGGACTAAAGGATGTAAGCGTTCTGGCCCACAAAACCATAATGTATCATTTGTTTACATTTTTTGTGTAGTCTTGCTCTGGGATGATCTTTTAAAGAACCATATTTTCTGTCAGAACTTGCTCTGGGATGATCTTTATACCATATTTTCTGTCAGAAACAAAATCTTCTTAAATATTTGGCCCTAAGAAATCATATAGGACTTTCCGTTAACTGAGTTGTTTTACTCTTTTTGAGTTGAAGACAATTATTTTGCTAGTAATTGGGAGGGTTTTTTAATTTCAAGTGTTAATATGAAGAGACCAGTCGATGTTTCTATAATTGCTTAAGTATTCTTGTGGCCCCTTTGTCTGAAACAGCTGCTCTCGAGTTTTAAACTTGGATTCTTATATTGTAGCCTAAGATTCTTGTGGCCACTATATGATTACAGTTGTCTTGCCAGTACAGTATTTGATTATACTTGTATTTTGGAGAAAAAATTTCACAACATAAAGAGTGATATGTTCTCTTTGTTTCCTCCCATGGCCGCTACTGACCATCTGCTCTGCTGGTATTCTCAGGTTAATACTGGAGTCAAAGACAATATGATGCAAAGTTTCTTTCTGGCCGAGACTCTGAAGTATCTTTATCTTCTTTTCTCTCCATCTTCAGTCATCTCACTAGATGAATGGGTTTTCAACACAGAAGCCCACCCTCTAAAAATCGTCACACGACATGATGGAGAACATGTTGGACAATCAAAAAATAGCCAAACAAGTAGGACACTTGGCAGGAAAGAAGGTCATTTTGGTTGATCATTAAGATTCATTGCTGTCCATGTTCTTCGACGAATCCACTCAATGATTTGAGGCTTCCATCGGATGACAAAACGGAAGAGTTCATAATTATCAAAATTAGATTGCAGTGCCCCATGGAGTGCTGTTCACATTAGGAAATAAAGTGGTTCCACAGCTTTTCTCCATTTCAGGCTGGTAGAAATGTTGTATTTTATGGCGAGGATGAACACAAAGTTGGATGTGTAACATAGAAAATAGTCTACTGCTTACTGATATTATTATATTATAGAAAAAACTTTTTTTCTCACCCAATTAGCTTATGATAATTTTTGCTTAATACAATGCTGGGCCCAAATCATGATTTTCTTAAATTTTCTGTATTGCTGTTGGAGGCTGCTGATTCAAGCTCATAATCTGCTAATGGAGAAAAGATTTGTCTTAATCCAGTTAAGTAAGCTAATTAAGGAAGGGCTAATTGTGTATGTTTTACATTTTTCCTCGGAAGTCAGAAATTAGCTGTCTGAGTGTAAGATCAGAAATCTTAATGGTTACTTGTGCAGAGCCTTGCTGAAAAATTGCCCTTTTGAGCGCAGGTTAGACGGTTGACGAGGCTTGTTTTCCCATTTTGCTTAAGCATAAAATGGTTCCATGGGGTCATCTAGTGGTTAAAACTCAGGATCTCTGTAGTAGGTCTTGAATTCAAGCTTTTAGGACCATGTGGGGTTTACGATTTAGGTGAGAGCCATCCCTACCGTGTAGCCTAAGGTCCATTATATGGACAAAATGTTGAACCAGAAAGACTTGGCACAAAATCGCAAGCTATTTGTGAACCGAGGTAAAATTAACCACAAAATAATAATAATAATAATAAAAAACCGGAACATGTAGGATCCATGGTAGGTGCCCTCATTTTGTATTTACCTTTCTCCAGTGGTAGAACCCTATAGGAAGAATCTTAGGCGAATGGGCCAAATTATATAGAAATTCATGCACCTTTCAATTTCTAATCCAATTTATACCTGGATAAAACAAAATGTAGTAATGCATGATCATGCATTAAGCTAAACAGCTATTCTCCTAACAGAAATCATAAATGTTAAACCAATTTTACACTTCAAAAGGCTAATAAAGTTCATCTAATCCTAAACCAATTCCATGACACTAAGAGTTGGTCAAATCTTTTATTCCTCCAGTCCATCCCCTCCAACATGGTCAACAGCAACTCGATCCATCCAATATGTTCTGACCTCGGATCCTAGTACTTACCTTCTTTTCTTCTTGAATACTTTTCACCGATTCCTACATTAGCACCAGCGTTAATGCACAAGGCTAGGCACAGAAATGATATAAGAAAGAAAGGTTTCCTAGATTATCTGTCTCCAAAGAGTGAGCAAGATGGAGGGTGATAAATTGTGGACTATCAATAAGGGATTGCCATGACTTTGATACACACTTGAAGCGAACCAAAGTCTTGGCAGGGAGGAAGCAGAGGATGTTGATGATGATATCTAATGGGAGGATTGGCATTCTGCATGGATGATATAGGAAGCTGTAAAAAGAAGGGTTTTGGTGCCTCTGCTCTATCTCTGTATATATTGGCTCTGTCTTGAGGCAGAGTATTGTAAAACAGGGGACTCTGTATCTAGATAGGGTAATAGAATGCGACACGAAGTATAATTCTAGTAAAACTGAGATAAGGTCTATCTAGTCGATGGATTACAACATTAACCAAAAGTGGAGGATTTCTTACTGGTTTTAGCATATAAAAGGATATGACTAAAAATATACAGGCCCAACTCACCTCCCATATGCTCTACACAAGTTTTGGTTTGCCAACTCGACACGATTGAGTTGGAAAGTCCACCAATGGATCCCATAAGGAAACAAAACTTCTTAATTTTAGGAAAACATGATTTTATTTGTGAGAATAAAAAGGAAAAAAAGGTAGCAGTTTGATTGAATTTGTTTATAACCTGCTTTCTGACGTGGGTTTTTTCTTTGCTACTCTCTAACTCAATGTTGCTGAGATGCAAGTCCAGGACTCGGACTGGTGTAGAATTTGTGCTGGTGGATTGGTATTGAATATAGCTTGAAAATACCAGGCACACAACTCAATTGGTTTAGAGCCATAACATTAATGAATTGTCCTCCAACATTTAGCTTCCAAGCCGAACAATCCTGTGCCTGGCTATATCTGATTCTGACACACGTGGTTCGGAGACACAATGCTAGCTGATGCTCCCTCATCTCTCGAACCCTTGCAGCTTCCAGGATGTGGGTTTGGAAAAACAGACAGGGCCTGGTGGTGGACTGTCAATGTTACAAGAAAATAGAAGAAAAATGTGCAGGAGAAGCACAACATGCCTGATTCTGTTCAATGTGGCACAAACCGATCAACATTAAAGCTTTGGAGGCCTCGGAAGTTTAAAACAAAAGACTCTCCAACTTGCTCTCTTCCTAACAGCGTGTGCATTGAAGAAAGAAAAAAAAATAGAGAAAGAAAGGGAAGAGGAAGAGCCTAAGCAGTTCTTTCTCATACCAAAATAGTAATCCATCATTCACAATTTTAGTCAGAAAATCAAAAAAGAAAAAAAGAACTATTGTTAACCACCTAAACCATTTTGATGGAATTTTATCATCTATGACATTAAATTTGTTTTTCTCCCTAACCAGTGTTACTTTAGGGATGACAATTTCATACCGATGGATACTCGAATAAATATTTTTTTATAATTATCTTATTTGAAGAGTAATCATAGAATATGAGATTTGTCAAACTTGATCCTAATTTATTGATACTCGAAAATTAATAAATAAAATATTTAAAAAATTATTTTTTTTACTTTTTAAATAATAAATTAAATATAAATATATTAGAAACTCGAATTGTCCTAGAAAAACAACAGAATTCATGTGGAATAATGGTTTGTTTATCCAAACAATAACAGGTTAAATTTTAATGTACGGCTAAAGCTAGTCTGAAGAAACCATTATTCCTAAGCATTAAAAAAAAAAAAAAACCTTATTGATTGTTTGGAATATGAACTTCCATGAATCTTTATCTCTGTGAATTGAAGTAGAACTTTATCAAAATTCTTTGAATAAGCTTACAAAGAAAGAGATTATGGTGTACTAGATAATGATTAGTCAATTAATTGCTAAAAGACAGATTAAGTTGTCCTATATACTGATAAGTTAATTAATTCCTAAGATTCTCAGTAGAGGACGGAATTTCCTGACAACGTCAGTATAACTAGCTGTTGAAGATGTCCAAGTGACCTGATATTGGGCTGTCCGATCCAAGAGCTCCATTCTTTCCAGGCTGACAGGATTCTCTATCCATTCTGGGAAATATTCTATTGCCGTCAAGCACCAAAAGTTCCCAACAGATCCTGATATTCCACTCATCATAAACAGCGAAATCTATGTTGCAAGAATAGTGGAGAAAAGAATTCAGTCCTTCGATCATCTCCAGCCGAGATGTTCAAAATTTGTTAAATCCTGTCAACGGTAAGCATGAAAAGAAACAAAGTACAAGTATGTTGGTGCAGGCTGAAGCTGAAGACAGCAAAAATAATAATTAAAAAAAAATACACCTAAATTTTAATGAGCAAAATGAGTTTAAGATATGAAACCGCGCAGGTTTTTTTTCTCTTTATAATAACAATACTAACATTTGTTTTCTTGAAAAGTTTGCAAAATCTTAAATAAACTAGAAATTCTATCTTAACTAGAAAACAAAAATAAAAATCAGAGATTACAAAAAAAAGCATAAAATCCAAAAATAACATGAATTAAAAAATAATAATGAAGATCACAAAAACTGTCAAAACTGGAGCTAGAGGCGAGATCTGCAAAATCTAAAGATCTGACAGTAAAAAAAACCTCCGAAAACTCCTGTAAAAATTTGAACGTGATCCAACAATCAAATCAAAAGTTACGATTTTTTTAAGCTGTTATTCTGGTTTGGCACGATCAAATCTCCTTTTAAGTCTAGATTTATCCTATTTGTTTATAAATATATTTGTTAGGTCATCCATGTAATCTATTTTAAATAAATTTTTATCTAGTTATAATAGTTTCATACATGATTACCTAGAATCATAATCAGCCGGAGATCCACATCAAGAGATTGCAAAAGAGACCTCTCTCCTTGTCCAAAAGGGTTTCATCCTAGTCTAAAGATTCAGTGTTTAGTCCCTCGTCTTTCATTTAAGCATCGGGCTTGCAAATTATTGAATGGAGGTCCCGAGCAAAGGTCTTAAGAATTTTGAAGAAAAAAAGAAATATTATTTGGCATTCCATGCATGTTGAGTAAATGAAGTGATTAATCATGCATGGTTATCAGATTATAAGAAAAATAACGCTATTAATTAGCTAAACTAGGAAAAGCTGGGAGGAAAAAAAATGCGTCCATTGCTTTTCCATGCCCCAATATAAGATCATGACCCGTTCGAGTTGAGTTGTATGATTAATTTTCTTGTTAATGGGTATATTTAGAGCTACCAAAAATCAAAGTTGTTCGAATTGTATATTTGTTAGGTTAATCTTCTTGTTGATGGGTACATTTAGAGCTACCAAAAATCAAAGTTTTTCTTGGATTAAAAAAGACTCTAAAAAGACGTTGTTTTAGTTTTTTAAAACTTTAGACAATGTTGATTCAGTTTTTTATCAAGATTTAGGAAAAAAGAAAGACTTTGTTTCTGTATTAAAAAAACAAATACTATGTAGAAAGTAAATCAATGAATTAGTTGGGTTTGATAACTATATATTAAAATACAAAGATAGGTTTTAATACTGTCGGGGTCAGGGTAGTTAGCTTAATTGGGCATTTAAATATGTAGACTTTGGAGCATGATAAGTAAATCAAATGAAGCACACCTAACATGTGGGCTCACGCAAACGTTCCTGAAGGGTTTGTTTTAGTCATATAAAATAAAACCAAATGCACACTTGGCTTGCTGTCTGTACCTGTTCTTATAGCTTTTTATGACAAGACAACAATGGATGAAACCTTAAATTAACAATAGCTTAGCTTATGTGTACTTTTTTTTTTTTTTGGTCCGGACAAGCTTGCACCTTGACTACTTGTTCTTGACGTTCATTGCAGTATTATAAAACTGTTATTGAAGAAAATACCTTCCCATGTTTTCTCCACTGAACAACCTGTCCCTACTTCGATTCCAAGTCAGAGAATTCTCTTCTTCCAATAAAAACAACCATATGGCTTGTTCCAATGCCAGTCAAATTTGGATTCTGTAATCTTAAGGCTCTGAAGCAAAGTTCGTGTCTTTGAAGCTTCTCGATGGAAGAGACAGTCTTGCAAAGCTAAAGCTTTTAGCTTGTGTTCGATAATATTATTGAAAGAATCCTCAAATTATTACTTTTTTTTTATTTTCATGTATTTATATTAAAATCAACTAAAAATATTAATTTAATATTTTCTTAATAAAGAATATTGAAATTGTTTAGACTCGCGCCCTTTAAGACCCCCCCCCCCCTGTGCCACTATCAACCACCACCAAGCAACTCACAAAAATCCCCTTGACATTTCACCTTCTAGCTCTCGTTTTCTCTTAGGACTATCTCAGGTTTCCAAATTCTTAGTTTTCTTCCAAGTCTAGCTATACCGTTTGTTGAATCTTAAAGCATTCCTTGCAAAACCCAGCTTCCTTTAGACTATGAGTTCTGTTTTGAATCATGTCTTGCTGTTATGTTGGTACTTTGTGTCTGTCTATACCGTGTCTGGCTTGAACTATGATGGGTCGACTCTGTTGTCACTCTTGAGGCAGTGGAATTCTGTGCCTCCTTCCATAACTTCAAGCTGGAATGCATCAGACTCAACTCCATGTTCTTGGCTAGGTATAGGATGTGATAGTAGAACCCATAGTGTAGTTTCTTTGAACCTCTCTCGTTATGCAATTTCTGGTCAATTGGGACCAGAGATTGGACTCTTAAAGCATTTGAAAACCATCGATTTGCACACCAGTAATTTCTCTGGTGACATACCCTCACAGTTAGGCAATTGTAGTCTACTTGAGCACTTGGATTTGTCCATAAATAGCTTTACGCGAAAAATACCTGATGGCTTTAAGTACCTTCAAAATTTGCAGTATTTGAATCTTTCCTTTAATTCACTCTCTGGTGAGATACCTGAGAGTCTAACCAAGCTTGAAAGCCTTGCCGAGTTGCTTCTCGATCATAATAGTCTTGAGGGTAGAATTCCTACAGGTTTCAGCAATTGCAAGAATTTGGACACCTTAGATTTGTCCTTCAATAGCTTTAGTGGGGGTTTCCCTTCAGACCTTGGCAATTTTAGCAGCTTAGCAATCTTGGCCATTATTAATAGTCACTTAAGAGGTGCCATCCCATCTTCCTTTGGCCACCTAAAAAAGCTTTCTTACCTTGACCTCTCCCAGAATCAATTGTCTGGGAGGATTCCTCCTGAACTTGGGGATTGCGAGTCGTTGACGACCTTAAACTTGTACACAAATCAACTTGAGGGAGAGATTCCGGGTGAATTGGGGAGGCTAAGCAAATTAGAGAACCTGGAATTGTTTGACAATCGCTTGGGTGGTGAAATTCCTATCAGCATTTGGAAGATTGCAAGTCTTAAGAGCATCTATGTGTACAACAACAGTCTTTCTGGTGAATTACCGCTTGAAATGACTGAGCTCAGGCAACTACAGAATATCTCACTGGCACAAAATCAATTCTATGGGGTCATTCCCCAAACTTTGGGAATCAACAGCAGCTTATTGTGGCTCGATTTCTTTGGCAACAAGTTCACTGGTGAAATTCCGCCAAATCTTTGCTACGGGCAGCAATTGAGAATTCTTGTTATGGGTTCCAACCAACTTCAAGGCAGCATTCCTTCTGATGTGGGAGGCTGCCCAACACTCTGGAGATTGACCCTCGCGGAGAACGACCTCTCAGGTACCCTTCCACAGTTCGCAGAAAATCCTATCCTCCTGTACATGGACATCAGCAAAAATAATATTACAGGCCCAATTCCGCCCAGCATTGGGAATTGTAGTGGTCTCACTTTCATTCGTCTTTCCATGAACAAGCTTACAGGGTCCATACCCTCAGAGCTAGGTAATCTTATAAACCTTCTGGTAGTGGATCTTTCATCCAACCAACTGGAAGGTTCTTTGCCATCTCAGCTGTCAAGGTGTTACAAATTAGGCCAGTTTGATGTGGGGTTTAATTCACTGAATGGCACAATTCCGTCAAGTTTGAGGAACTGGACGAGCTTATCCACTTTGGTTTTAAGTGAGAATCATTTTACCGGGGGCATTCCACCTTTCCTGCCAGAACTTGGAATGCTTACAGAGCTACAACTTGGTGGGAATATTCTAGGAGGTGTGATTCCTTCATCCATTGGATCGGTGCGGAGTCTGAAGTATGCCTTGAATCTCAGCAGCAATGGATTCGTCGGAAAACTTCCTTCCGAGCTAGGGAACTTGAAAATGCTTGAAAGACTTGATATATCAAACAATAATCTGACAGGAACTCTAGCAATTCTTGATTATATCCTTTCATGGGACAAGGTCAATGTTTCAAACAATCATTTCACAGGTGCAATACCGGAAACACTGATGGACTTGCTTAACTATTCTCCGTCATCATTCTTGGGCAATCCTGGCCTATGTGTCATGTGTTCTCCATCAAGCCGCATAACATGCCCCAAGAACAGAAATTTCTTGCCATGTGACAGTCAAACAAGCAATCAAAATGGACTATCTAAAGTGGCAATCGTAATGATAGCCCTTGCTCCTGTTGCTGCTGTTTCTGTGCTTCTTGGAGTGGTTTACTTGTTTATCAGGCGCAGAAGATATAATCAGGATGTTGAGATCACTTCTCTAGATGGTCCATCTTCACTACTCAACAAGGTGCTGGAAGTTACTGAGAATCTAAATGACAGACATATCATTGGGAGGGGAGCTCATGGAACAGTTTATAAGGCTTCATTGGGAGGAGACAAAATCTTTGCAGTAAAAAAAATTGTATTTGCAGGCCACAAAGAAAGGAACAAAAGCATGGTTAGAGAAATTCAGACCATTGGGAAAATCAAGCACCGGAATCTGATCAAATTGGAGGAGTTTTGGTTTCAAAAGGACTACGGTCTAATCCTGTATACTTACATGCAAAATGGGAGCCTCTATGATGTCTTACATGGAACCAGAGCACCACCAATCCTGGATTGGGAAATGCGGTATAAGATAGCTATTGGAATTGCACATGGATTGGAATATATCCATTATGATTGTGATCCTCCTATAGTGCATAGAGACATCAAACCAGAAAACATTCTTTTAGACTCTGATATGGAGCCTCATATCTCTGATTTTGGCATAGCTAAGCTAATGGATCAGTCTTCTGCTTCAGCACAGTCCCTCTCTGTTGCGGGAACTATTGGATATATAGCTCCAGGTAACTTGTTCACCTACTGTTTTAAGCATCTACTTATTATGTTATCCTGCTACTGTATTTCTTGTAGAGAAAATCTAATCATCTTTCACTTTCACAGAAAACGCATTTACGACAATAAAGACGAAGGAATCTGATGTTTATAGTTATGGGGTTGTTTTGCTTGTGCTTATAACTAGAAAGAAGGCACTGGATCCCTCATTTACGGAGGGAACAGCTATTGTAGGGTGGGTTAGGTCTGTTTGGAACATCACGGAAGACATCAACAGGATTGCTGATTCAAGTCTTGGAGAGGAATTTTTGAGTTCTTACAGCATCAAGGATCAAGTCATTAACGTGCTTTTGATGGCTTTGAGATGTACTGAAGAAGAGCCTAGCAAAAGACCCTCAATGAGAGATGTTGTCAGGCAATTAGTAAAAGCAAACGATCGCAGAAGGAGGAGGTGAAACTAGAGTACTCTTATTTGTTGGGTTGGTTGCCATTAATGTGCAGCAAATGGACGGCACCAACCATTGACTTTGGCAGCCACCATTGTTGAAGAAGAGATGGAGTTGGCAGCCACCTTTATTGAAGAAGAGCTGGAGCTGTGGCACCATTCTTGTCTATAAATAGACACCGAGAGAGAGAGCAAAATGAGAGAAGGTTGTGAGAATGTGAAAAGAACAAGAGAGAAAGAGGGGCTGCCATGGGCAGCAGCCCTGCTGCCATGTGCATCAGTATGAGAGAGCTGAGAGTAGAGTTTGAGTAAAGTGATCTTCCTCCTCCATGTGTGTTGTAACCCTTTCTCTATATCTCTAATAATAGTGACTTCTCCCGTGGATGTAGGTAATTTGCCGAACCACGTTAAATATTGTGTCTCAGTGTGCTTAGCCTCCTTTGAGCAACTATCAGTACATCACCGGTCCGCGCATGAGGAGTTGGAATTCCCAACAATTGGTATAGAGCTGATGGTTTAAAGTGGTGTTTGATTTTTGCTCAAAAATAAAAGTTGTCAAAATTGTGTTTTGACCATACCAATGTGTAGAGGAGGAAGAGACGAAGCCACTGGTGAAAACAGCGTTGAAATCGGACGTCGGAAACGTCCTAACGCGCCATCACGCACCGGCGAGGTTGCTGGCCACGCGCACAGACGCGCGCCACGCGTCACACGCGTCTTCTTCGCCCGGATGGGCTAACCCGGCCCGAATGCCAGACGACGCGACCCACGTGCCAAACACGGATAAGGATGGCATCATCATGACGTAAGCATGACGTTAGCATGCACAGTTAGCATGTCATGTCATCGTCCAGTCAGCTGACACGTCAGCATAATGAGACCCAAATGCCACGTCATCAGCCGCGAGCCGAGTTGAGCCGAGGGATAGGATCCAGTGTAGCTGATCCTACGTGCAACCGGATCTGAGATTGAATCTGGGCCGCTCATCAAGCTAGAATTGTTTTGATCAAATCTTAGCCGTCTGAAATGCGATTTGGATGATTTCAGACTTGTTTCCAGCTAATTTGATCATTCTGGATGCAATGGTACGGTCTGATCATTGAGATTTGAGACCGAAAGTGGTGGTGGTGAATTAACAAAAGAGATTGCCCGATTAGGAGGCATCTAAAGGTCATCGTGGTGGTCGATGGAGATGAAAAAGAAGTTGCACATGTTTACCCAATTACATGTGCTGAACTGCTAAGTGGGGAGAATTTTAATTGCCTTGAGGGAAGACAAAATTGGGACACTCTGGACACCCAATCATGTGGACAATTAGAGGTGTAGAGTGGAGATTGATGAAGACCAATCTTGACGAATCTAAGAACTGGTAGTCTCGCCAGATGTTGAAAAATCATGTATTAAACCTGTATATTCCAGATCACTTGTGAAGAAAAACCGCAACAAAGCTAGCAAATAGTTGTATATACAGAAAGATAGTACGATGGATAGATATGTCCTAAGAAGTTTTGTCTAAGAGATTGGGTTTTAAGCGAGACCAGTGTGACCCCTCCAATCTTTCCTGGGAACTTGCTTAGTGGAAGGATTATCCATACGGTACTATTTTTATATATATAGCAGTTTGTAATGAAACTGTTGAAGACTAGCAAGATGACGGCACAAAAGAACAGTTGGGTTCCGTATGTTCAAGGA
>Ga0307508_10003881_pt1 | contig 14872 bp, 16 predicted proteins | sample 9_EM_MG_FD_203089 | JGI IMG/M metagenome (GOLD analysis project Ga0307508, IMG submission 203089) | Populus trichocarpa ectomycorrhiza microbial communities from riparian zone in the Pacific Northwest, United States - 9_EM | ecosystem: Host-associated > Plants > Roots > Unclassified | place... | reverse complement strand
TCTGTTTCGGCGCTGCACCTCCAATGTTATAAAAAAAAAGTCTGGGTAGAGCCAAGGACTTCTCCTAGCGACGAGCACCGCCTTCCAAAGCTATCGCTTACCTTCTAACGCATTGCCTTCAAGTTTCTACTCCCTTACGATCCACGTCTCTAGCCAGATCCCTCAGACCCCGCCAGTTTGTTTTGCGAATTCAAAATGAATACGACGAGAAACAATTTGGATGCAGGGTACGTTCTTATTGTTGAGACATGGCCTTTTCCAGCGCCCCACTGCCCCTTTCCTGAGTCCTCCTATACCACATCAGCATTGCTGGCAATGGTATATGCAGAATATACTTGAGCCACGGTCTGCTTTTTCAGCATTGTTGGGGAACGAGGAAATTGCAACCAAATAGAGGCACCAAGTCCCACAATCTATAATTCTTATTCCTGTCTTCATTATCTGTCGAATTTCTCAAATGCTGATGAGCGGTTTATGGTTAGCGGCCGTCCAGGCCATCTAAATGCTACATGGGAGGTGGCGGTTGTATCTTCATGCAGTGCGTTCTGGTTCCTTTTGTCCAAGCTAACAGACTCTCCCTAAGACGTTTCATCTATAGTTCTAGTCTTCGTGATCGCCATATCTGTTGTAATATACCAAGCCCGGCGCCAGCGGCGTTTACGCCAGAAGAACCCTGAAGTGGTTCAGGTGCGCAGCAGCAGGAGGCATAGCAGCAGGAGACATAGTGGGAAGAAGGTGGCAAAGGATCTGGAAAGTGGCCCAGAACAACCAATCGAAATCACGAATCCTGGCAAAGTGGAAAATGATGGTTATATCGATGATGATGGTGATGATGGTGATGAAGAGCAACCAGAAGATCGTAAGGTATGTTTTGGATATTCAATTCTTTCCTTGGGAACCTCCTTTTCCTTAAAACCTTTCATCTGCGTACCCAGTCGAAACGAAGTCCCCCACCGATCAAGTCTACGTCGAAGTCTGGTCGATCGAAAAAACATTCGTCGTCAAAATCGTCCGAATCCTCCAGTTCTGACTCGAAGCATCCGTCGCAAAACCCACCGAGATACTACTGGAGCTACCGATAACCTCAGGCAACGGTTTCTTGATCTGTTAACCTGCGCGTTATTCCCGGATCGCCTTTCAGAACTGTCATTTTATCCCCCCACTATACCATTTATCATCGTGGTGCTCAAGAGTCGAACGCCTAGGTTCACCGTTTTACTGTACCTTCTAACTGTATTGTCATAGACCTATTTGTAACATCCCTATGCAAGTTTTGAATATAATATATTCCTCAGTAACTTTATTTTGATGGTACATCACTCAAGAGATCCAAGATCCATCCTACTACCGCCAGTACTGAGTTCGTCGTAGGGAAATACAAAGTAGAGGAAGAGTTTTAACTATCTCAATAGTTACTGAACAAAAAATCCATACATAATGAAGTGGTGATGCGCCGATAAGATTTGGAAGAAGGGGGTGGCCCGTGATAGTGTGTCGTAAATAAAGCACAAAGATTCTTGGTATCTAATGAAACATCATCCGGAAGATGAAGGTGTGAAGAGAAGAAGTCGAAGGAGGTATAAGCTAACAATAAACATCCCAACTAGGAAACAGATACCTAGACTTGGAGAGGAATTAGATACAGGTAGCCGGTTAAGGAGCATTATAAGGTTCATGTAAGGGATGGAAGTGGGGGCGTCTTTTCCCAAGACTCGAAGGAGAACGGATGGGAACTCTGAGGCGTTCGTCATTCTGGCTCCTGCAGCGAGAGACTATTGCGACCGGGAAAAGAATGTCGAAGTTATGCCCTGACAGATACTTCGCTCACGGTGCCCGGTAGTGGTGGCAAGGGACGTGTTGTGACTTTGTGAGGTTCAGGGAGGAGGGTACCTTCATCTCCAGTCGTCCCATTGACAAGCTTCTCTTCTTTCTCGGGTTGGGTATCCAGTCGCGGTGTGTTCGGGATAGGGATAACGTTTGCTAACGCATGACGAGGAGGGAATGGTGGAAGAGAAGACGTTCTCGATGTCTTGATAAGGATTGACGAGAGGGGAACGTTAGACTTGGCTACAGTCCTATGACCGTCTTTCGTTTTCGCCTTTTCCTCTTCCTTTGTCTTCGTCGAAACATCGGACATTCTTCTCCAAAGTGTTATCCCAGCACCTTTGACCAGCTTTCCAATCGCCAGAATTGGATCATCATCGTCATTACCATCCGTCGATGGTTTCTTCTTTCTCTCGTGGTTGTCCACATTCGAGCAGTGATGTCGCACTTCTTGCGCATGGGTCCTTGCTTGGAATTGCGCCTGTCGTGACCGCTGCTCTTCGCGGTCGTCGTTTCGCCATACAGGGACCGAAGAACCACTTCCTTGTCCGCGCCCGGGTCGTCTTTGGCGCATCAGCTGCGAGCGCGCAGCTACGCCTAGAGGTTGATGATGGGATTTGCGCTTTCGTGGCGCTATTTCTGGCAAAGGCGCGAACTTGACGCCTGGGGTTGTCATGGACCTGTTGCCAAGGGTAGAAACCGACAAAGTGGAAGAAACTGTAAATGCACAGCTTTCCGAGGCTGAGCGGACTATCGTCGTTGGAATATAGTCTGATTCTGCGATTGAGCTGGTTGGAGGCGACTCGTTCGAAGAGCTCGTGGGAGATGGTTCGCTTTCTGAAGCCACCTGAGTGTTAACCTTCAGATTTGCCATCTGGGCGTCCTTCGAATACCCATCACGTCGTTCACAGTCGATGGACACATCCATAGGGAGGGGGCAGGCAGTCTAAGATTGTAGGCGGGGAGAAGACCAGGGTAGTGCCTCACTGTTTGATAGCGAGCCGAAGTTATGCGTTTATACCTGTGCTGATAGATAATGAGCACTGCCCCGAGAACTCTGAGCACGGTTGCTATAACTGTGGACAAGACTCAAGAACTCTTGGGATATGAGGAACCAAGAGATCTCTCCGCCGAGGATGTCCAACAAATAAGTGCTGTAAAGGCAAAACCAAAACGGGTCACAAAGGCACACGAGTGGCGGAAAACCACGCCAGCGGTTTCGTTGGTGGAAAACTGTCAGCGACAGTCGTTAGGTAGCGTTAGGTGCAGTCCAAGGAAAGAGAAACGTATGGACTTCAATCGGAGCCGCCAAGGTTGGCAAAATCTGATGAACATGCATGTGAAACGATCATATGTCATGCGTTCAAAATTCCAAAAAAAAGATGTAAAACAGTAAGCTGTTATTCGTGTTCTAACATCATGCAAATTCAACGAAAGCAATAGGCAACGACAATATCTGATATACAAAGTCAATTCAAAGTGCGGGGAAGGACGACTATCACAGCCCAGCGGAACAGGCAGTATCGGTTACATATCTCCGGCCTTCTAAGTTACCCGTTTAAAATTCCGCAAAAGGAACGAGGGGCCATTGATCGATACGATGATGTCGGCCAGCGATGATAGAGATCTGGCTGCAGGAAGGAGACGGCAAGGCAAAAAAGGTAGTAGTAGGTGGGATAGAGTCTCTGGTTTCTTCTGGAGGCTTGATGCGGACAGCCATCGGATGGACAGGTCCAATAACCACTGTACCGCTTTGTAATACAACGCTTGGCTGTCAGGTGGGACAGAGCCTTGGATCTGGATGACGGGCGGATCCAAGCAAAAACTGCTGCGACAACCAACAGGGAGCAACCCCGTCAACAGATTCATCGCAGAAAGTGCGCAGCGGAGAAGGTTGTTCGGCTAGAACACAGTGACACCACTCTGCGTACCCGCGTACTGACTCTTCATATCATCCATATCAGCAGCGTCGTCTTGGCTCTTGTAATCATAGCCTGACAAACTTCCCAAGTCGCTTTGACCAGCAACAGAAGTAGATCCGAAGGAAGATCGCCTCCTAAGCCTATCGCTCTGCGAATATGCGATATTTCCGCTGCCGCCAACACCAATGACACTGCCGCTATCAGTGGCGCCACTCTGGCCAGCGTCCTGCGAGACAATGGAAGAGGCGTAACTGTAGGTGCTCCGCTTCCCACCATTCGGGCCACGAGAAATGGGTCCAGGGCCAAAAGGACCTGGAGCGCTGAACATGGCAGGTAAACCAGAAGAGTAGGTAGCCTGAGATCGCAGAGACTGTACATCTGACGGAATGTACCCAAGCGCATCATGTGTACGGTAGAAGCTTGCATCGAAACGGCTTGGGGTACCGGATCTTCCACGGGCTACGATGCATAGCAGAAGATATAAGCAAAGTTCACAACGATATGTATTAGCCCAACTCACGATCAGACCCCGCATTGGACGGCAGGTAATCACGAGCACTCGTCTCGTGTCTGCGGAACTGTTCCATGGCCTTGACAAGGGTGCGGCGAGGCTTGCTGAACTGGATCATACTGGGCTGCAAGTTATTCAAGGGACCTTCGACGAGACAATTTGTTTCTTTGTAGTGTGTCAAGAGGTAATGCCAGAGCGGGTGCTAAAAAAAAGTCAGATATGGAAGAACGGAAAAGTACAGTCAACGCACTTTGCTCAGCACCTTTGGATTTCCGAGGATAACCACACCATACTTGGCTCTCGTCAGAGCCACATTCAAACGCCTCGGGTCGTTCAAGAAACCAATGCCCTGATGCTCATTACTCCTGACACAGCTGAGAATGATGTAATCCTTCTCTCGTCCCTGGAAAGCATCGACACTGGCAACTTCGATCTCTTTGTACAGATCCTTCTTCAAAGACCCGTTGAACTGCATGTAGTTGACGATGTATGATCGCTGCCCCTCATAGGGAGTGACGACACCAATCTGACTCGGAATGACACCCGATTTGAAAAACTTGGTGACAATCTTCTCCACATTGGAGGCCTCCGTTCGGTTCAAGAAGGATGTCCCGCTACTTGAAATTTCTTCTTGACCCAAATTCTGATAGAAGAACATAGGGGTGTCAGGTGCAGGCCAAGGGAAGTCGACATTCTTTCTCAGTCGCTGGGGAGCAGTGACTCCGTTTTGCAGAGTGCCTTCGTAGAACATGTTGGATGGGAACTCCGATAAGCATGGATGCATGCGATATTGCACTTGAAGTCGAATTGGCCTATTTCCGAGCACAACGAGACGTTCGAAGAGGGACTGGGTAAGGCCAGCGCGGGCGGCTTTCTTGTTCATGATAACAGGTCCCAGTTGCTACGGAATGGTAAGGTCCCAGAAAGTGAAAGAAATCGGCGGCGATATTTACCTGGTGGTCCCCGACAAGAACAACCTGCTTGCAGCCAAGGACAAGAGGAATCATACACTCTGGTAAGGGTAGTTAGACTACATTCCTAAAAGCAAGAACGACGCTTACCAGGTTCAGCAGCTTGCGTGGCTTCGTCAATCAAGACCGTCCTGAACTTCAACTTGCTCAACCTGGGATCACCAGCACCAACACAAGTACAACAAATAACGTCTGCAGCAGTCAGAATCTCTTTCTCGCACTGCCTAATCAGGGTTTTGTACTTTCTCTCATCATTACTGCTCAATTCGCCCTGTTCATTCTTGAGCATGATGAGCTTCTGCAACTCGATGTGAGTAGTGCTGTTCGAGACTTGCTGGTGCAGGGTGAGGAACGAAACACTCGAATCAAGCGCTTCTCGCGATTTGGCAGTAAGACGGACGACTTTGAGACCCGTTGCGTGGATCTTCTCCGTTAATTGATCAACGGCGACGTTTGAGGGGGCACAAACAAGGACCTGGCCAGGATTCATCTTTGCGAGGTGATAAACGATTGAAGCCGAAGTCACGGTCTTGCCGGTTCCAGGAGGACCTTGAATCAAGCTAAGGGGCTTCTGAAGCACACTCTTGACCGCGTACATTTGCGAATGATTGAGTTCGGGAAGCCCGGGCGCGGAAAATCGTTTAGGCATTTGTGTTCTGAGGACTTGGGGTTCGACTTCGTGCCCAAGAAGTTTGTGGTACTGGATCAAAGAAAGTAAATTTATAGGAGAGATTCGGACAGAAGTATGAAACGTACGATGTATCCACTAACACTCTTTTCGTCAACAGCGAAAGTCTTCATTGCAAGTTGCATCCTGTCGAAGCTGGTCGACTTCCAAACGAAGTCTGCAGCGAAATTATGGGTGCACTCGGTAGGAACCCCATCAGATCGGCGCAATTCCAACCCAATTTCGTCAGAGACGTCTGCAAAAAAATTGTTTGGCAATAGACAAGGGAGCGGAGACCGATACTTACTATTAGGAATCTTGATGACGTGTCCAACACCTTCCCAAGGCTTATGCATCTCGCCCTGATACCTCAACCTGAGTTCATCTCCAACGGCCAACCTAACCTCTCCACTTTCCAACTTGGGCAAACAGAACCATGCAATACGTTTCTGGTTCAAACCAAGATCCCACCGAATAGCGATATCACTCTGCGTTTGACTCTCCTTCAGCTTCTTATCATAATCAGCCTCGATTTTGACCAAAGGACCAAATATGTTCTGGTATTGGTAAGCGTCTTCATAGCGCGTGATAATTGACTGTGGTTCGTCATCAACGCCGGGCTTCTCAAGGTCTTCGAGAGTAGCATTGGCATTCTCTCTCCAAAGATCTTCCAGGCGGTTGATCTGGTTAAAGGATATTTGACGAGATCTGAGTTGTTCGGTTTCGCTAGGAGGTTTGACTAGCCAAGACAAAAATGAACGATCGTCAATCAGAGGAGCCCAAAGCGCAGCGTTCCAGGAGATGTCCTTAGAGATCGCTGCGCAGGGTTGGCTGTGAATATATGTCAATTCCTGAATGAGTCAATACTGCGGCAATGCTGACCGACAGAGCAATACAACTACGGTATCGCTTTTAGCGGGAATGAATCCAAGCATAAAGACGTTCTTGCTACCACAATTGTAGCACTCGGGGACTGTCTCACCCAAGGGACTTTCAGCGTGCAGAATCACTTCTTTATGTTTGGCGCGAACTAAATGGTTCACAATATGGGATGCGGATGTGTTGCCTCTCGAATTGCAGAACCACTTGGAGCATACAACGCATTTCACCACTGACGCTGGTGAATGGATGCCGCAATAACTGTAAGATAAAATTACAATTTGCGAGCAACAAAATAGGCGCTTGCTCACCTGCATGCATGTGGTGGCAAATCAACAGCGGCCTCGTCTTTCAAATCATCCAAAACAGCATCGAAGTCTTCCTCTAAACCAGTTCTAGGCGGGCTCTTTAGCTGGTGTCGATGACCACTGTGACCATTGCTTCCATTGTATTCAGAAAGTGAAAGATTTGCAAGGTCGACTGAGGAGGCATTATCCTGGGTATTGGCAGTGTAGACGGAGGATGTGTCGTCCAATACACCCATTCCACCGTACGAAGATGCGGAGTCATACTGAAAATTATCGAAAGAGTCCATGGTTGAACGAAAGACAGAGTGAATACTTCCGGTCAGATTACTGACTCTGGGCTGGCTGATGCCGGTCGGACATTGAAATAAGTTGGCAACATTGTGTATGTTGCAGATGGCATTGTGGACTCTCTTCTCTTCTATGTTTTCATCAGCAATTTCTATGTCTTGATCATTCTCATTTGTGTTGTCACACGATACGCTTAATTGTTTATCTAAAGTGATTAATGACCCCATAATGTTCGTTGCATGAGGAATGACTAAGAGAAAGCTTTCGTGGGATTGCTGGCTTGACTATCAGATTTGCAAATGAATGCCTACCCGAGTGGTCCTAGATATTCTTGTTCACCAGGTTTAGAGCATCCGGAATTTCAATTGCACCGATTGTCGAGGACGGTATAATTACGTAAGCCAACAAAGCTGTGTTGTGCCTGACTTGCGTCTGACCCTTTCTTGGAAGTCGGCCTAGCCCTTGTTTTGTTCTGCTTTTTGCTTCAACCGTCACCTGTCTCCGAGTTTCGTTGAACGTGCTTGGAGGACTTCTGCTTTAGTTCGAGGACGCATGGCTCAAGTGACGTGTGTCTCGTCTCCGACCCTGACCTCAAATGTGGTTTCCACAGCCCATTCGTCGTCGTTGACGACCTCGCAAGCCGTGACTGTCATTCCCGGGGGGGTTTCTGCGTCGCTTTCTACTTCTTGTACGGTGATTCGGCAGAACACAACCTCATGTGCAACCGCTACCGTTGTGTACACTGCGCCAGGTGCATCTTCCTGCAAATACTAGTCTCGTTCTTTTTTCTCATCTTACACTCAGACGTCACCAACACCCAAATTGTAACCTTGACCGTCAACGTTGACATTCCTGTTACCAATCAGGTCATACTCTATGGATCGTCGTGCAGAACAATACCGAGCGACACTCCATATACTCCACCCCCTTCCCCCAATTCACCACCTTCGACTACTCCCACAACAACCACAACCACAACACCCTCAACAACCTCAACAACCTCAACACCCACCCCAACTACATCTTACTCAACAATTACAACGTCCTCATTAGTCACCACGGACGGTACTACCTACGTTACACTTTATACTTCCACAACCGCAACCGTGCCTGTAAGTTTATCACCAAGTTCATCGCTAGTGACTTCCGACGGAAGAACCTTCACGACCTTCTATTTTCCTTCGACATCCACTTCTCCGTTTGCAGCACTTACGACCGATCCTTTTCAGACTATGCAAGCAAGTCCACCACCAACTTCAAATAACACCGGCGCAATAGTGGGCGGCACACTTGGAGGTATAGCGGCCCTCGCGCTGCTTGCCTTACTAACCTGGCACCTGATGTCCGTCGTTCTTGATCTCCATCTACTTTTTCATATTGGCTCATCTTATCCCCTTCACTAGTAAAAAATCTCACATGTCTCGAGGCGCGGGCAATGATGAGTACCTCAACCCAGGAAAAAAAGACCCCCTCTCAGATCCATATCAATATGGTCCTGTTGGTCAACAAGATCCACATCAACCGGTTGGATTATCCCCGCCTACCTCTCCTGGGTTCCAGCATTCTAGCCTAGGGAACGATGCAGGTCTTTACAATGCCCCCGCAGGGAACAACCTGGGCGGACCCCCACATGGTTTTTCAGGCCACAGCACAGGAGTCGGTCTAAGTGGAAACGAAATAGGAGCGCAAGCCAATGACTTCGGATACAATATTCCTAATCAAGCCCCCGTTCATCAATTGCAAAATCCATTGACTGTGCCACTGCTGGTTGGCGTTGCCGCTACTGCAGCAGGAGCTGGGGTTGCATCTGGGCATACCAGGCCAAACACCAGTTCTTCAACTGGACGACTCTCAACTATTTCTGATCCAGTTGGACCTTTGATAACGCACGCACCTCCACAACAAGGCATGGGCTACCCACCCTTACAATTCGCATCATACCCACCTGCATTGGCTAATTATGCCTCGCAACAACAGGGCTTTGGAACGGCACAGGCACCACAAGGTCCATTGCAACAACAAGATCTCGGCCATAACAACAGCATAGGAAGCACTGGCAGCATGCCTTCTGGTTCCGGTTCCGGCTCAAATCTGGTACCGATGGGTTCCGTGATGCGAAGACCGAGCCAGTATCCTCCACAGCCGTACCGACAAGCACAACAGCAACGATACGAGGATCCATTTGCACGGTCGGGAAGTCCTGTTAGCATCCAGGAGAATCGCATGTTGCAGGTTACGAACTCAGAGTCGAGCAGGTATAGCGATGGTTCCTCTACCGGAGCTGGCGCGCTCGGTACCCCGGGTTTGTTCGTCGTTGGATCATCATCAGGCGGTGCGTCGGCAGACGGAAAGGGCAGACCGCTGAATCTAAGAGGGGAAAAGGCTGGTCTTGTGCTTCTGGATGGAGGTGCATATCAGGATCCTCTGCTTTCAGAACCGCCTAGTACACCCGCCCCGCCTGCATATGCGGAATGATTGGGGCAATTGTGTGCATTGTCATACGCTCCCCGGGTTTACTTCTTATTTTTTCAATATCTTTCATCTTGTTATTTGGGTTTAGGACGCCATTTTATTCATTTCTCGTGTCATGTTTTAATATCATCCCTTTCATTACCTTGGTCGACCTTTCCCTCTTAATCATACCCTTCAACCTTGTGCTTCACAACAAAAAATGCTTCAGCATTCGTGGACACTGCTTCCCTTTGCTTATCTTAAAATCTCCCCTCCTTCCTCTGAATCGAGTCCGTCACTCACTTGCATTATTGGCATTCATGGACTAGACGCTCTCTCTTACCTTCTTTTTTTTTTTTGGATATTTCATGGTGCTATGATCTGGACTGGTACTTTTGTACGTGTACCCGAAGCTACATTGTTATATGTATATACATTAAGTATTTTTGTCGTCTTTCGTGACGGATGGAATTAATCGAATCGATTGACTGGGACAGCCAGCCCTTTTTTTCTGTTCTACACTGAGTGTGGCCCGAGCCGAGGTTTTGATGTAACTGGTTGTACCATGACCCATCCTCAATTTGGAATTTAACCATAGAGGTTCTGGACCGTATGCCAAAGAGTTCTCATACTGGATTTCAACTCGGACTTTGCCCTTATAGACCCAACGATCACGTAATTCCGATGTCTCTTTCTAAGTAACTTCTTTCTCCAGTTCACATGAAGTCTACGAACACTTAATGTGGCACGATGGACCCCGAACCTTGACGCCCGTTCCAACATGAAAATTTTCTTGGCAGAACTGTATTGAAACACGGCCCATTTGACCATTATCCAGATGACTTTCAATTGCGATAGGTCTGGCCACTATCTTATTCAGCCGCGCTCAAACATATTTGGCTATCGGCCTCGAGGCCTAAGGCCTAAGGCCTCACGCCATTCATGGACTGGAGGTATTGAATAAAAGGCCTCCATGGACTTGAACAGCGCTGTGATACCCCCCCTTCAGGCAATGTCGATAGTCAGTCCTATCCAACTTGGCTTGGACGTCGAAACTTCTTACTCGTAATTCAGATTCCTGAATAGCCAGCCCCACTGATCGCGTACCACCAGACCAACTGACTAGCTCGTTTTATGTGCCTTGCTTCGACGAGAACTCGAGGGAACTAAACCATGTCTTGTGTTCAAGTTATAATCGCAGTGGGAACCTCGGGAAAAGTAATAACGGGTTGGACAGTACAGGTTACCCAGCAAGAAACCACACTGCTTGCTGTGCCGGGTACTACATCCTTTGAGACATTCACAACAGAGAGTTGCGGCGGAAACCCTGAATTCCCCGTATGCCATAAAACTACAGGGACAAGAACATTGGTGACAAAGGGTAATTCTCTCTCACATCTGAACTTGTGGCCTCACTGAGGAAATGCCCACCCATTGCAGGGGAGACACAGGTAAAAGTGGTCCCAGTTACAATCACGAAGGACGTGTATACTACGGAATTTACTACGCTTTACTCGACGTCCTCGTCGTGTGCTGCGTCGCAAACAAAAGGTTCGCCGTCAACTCCGCCGCCAACTTTGTACTTCCCCGACTTCTGCGCCAGATCCTCCGCCGCCAACTGTGTCACCAATACCACCAACAACAACTGTAGCACCGACACCAACACCACCAACAACAGCTGTAGCACCGACACCAACACCACCAACAACAGCTGTAGCACCGACACCAACACCACCAACAACAGCTGTAGCACCGACACCAACACCACCAACAACAGCTGTAGTACCGACACCACCGACACCAACAACAACAACTGTAGCACCGACACCGACACCAACAACAGCTGTAGCACCGACACCGACACCAACAACAGCTGTAGTACCGACACCACCGACACCAACAACAACAACTGTAGCACCGACACCACCGACACCAACAACAACTGCATCACCGACAACTCCAACATTGCCAACAACAATTATATCACCGACAACTCCAACACCACCAACAACTGTATCACCGACACCACCAACCACCGTATTACTGACAACTCCAACACTACCAACAATTATGTCACCGACAACTCCAACATCGCCAACAATTATACCGCCAACATCACCAACGACTATATCGACACCTCCTCAGACGTCAACTACACCACTAACACCTGTAAGTCCTTTTGCGCCTCTGGTCTACAAAGGCTTCATTTTCCCTAGGTGTCCGTTTCTACAACATCGGCATCTGCCGTTGTCGCCTATATACCTCCCACAGTTACAGCAAGCGGCATCCCAACTGGACCCATCGTTGGCGGTGTAGTTGGCGGTGTAGTTGGTGTTGCGCTTCTAGGGATCGTCATATATCACACCATGTCAGCAAATCGTTTAACCCCTTCCATGTAAACCTAACTTCATTTCCATCTTCTAGCTTTGCTAAATCGACGCAAGGGGGGAGAGCTTTACGTTACGAGAGGGACAGCGATGGAGAAGTCGTCGAAACTCAAGAAAATAATGGACAGCCGTTTAACCAGAACTTCTCTCAGATGCAAGAATGGTCAGGCAACCAACTGTACTCGCCACCAGACCACATGCAGGGGCAGCTTGTGCAGACGCAAAACACAGAGAACCTTCATAACATGGCTCTTCACGACCAGGGTCTGCAGCAAAGCCAACAACTCGTACAAGGGTCGTATGATAGCCAATATGTGGCTCAACCGCAAGGACAGGGTGTGTATTACCCACAAGCCGATGCAGGACAATACGCCTGGCACGGTGGTCAATCCCAACCGATGCAAGGACAGAGTTTCCAGTACTCGCAACCTGATGCCGGTCATGGACAGCTATATAACCAGAACTTCACTCAGACGCAGACGCAAGGACTGTACGGCAACTGGTACGGAAACCAATGGTATTCACCAGTCGATCCTATGCAGGGACTTGCGTCCATGCAAACTGCCGATACCCTTCAAAACGTTGCGTTCCAAGACCATGGTTTGCAGCAAAGTCAACCTCTCGCGCAAACGCACGGACATGGTGTGCATTACCCACAAGCCGATGCTGGACAGCACGCCTTACACGGAGGTGGATCCCAATACATGCAAGGACAAGATATGCAGTACCCACAAGCCGATGCCGGACAACACGCCTTACACGCTAGTGATATCCAACATAGTGGCCTCCAACAGACCCAGGGTCTCCTGCCGGGTGTTCATGACGCTGAGTACCCAAACGCGGGACAGTTGCAGGCCACAGTGGGGATCCCCGGGATGGCGCAAGGACATGCTGCTGCTATTGCGGCAGGCGCTTCTTTAGGTGCCTCAGTAGGCGCTGTGTCCGCTGCCAAGGTCGTTGCCAAGAGCACTGCCAAGAGTGGGAAACACAAACACTTTGCAAGATCTTCGAGTTCTTCAACCTCTTCTTTGATTTCAAAATCTGACGCAGATCCATATGCTGGCATCGAAGAGGAGGGTTCCAGCCAAACGTTTAGTCCTTACCCTGTGACCCCCTTTATACTATCCTCCGCACGCCCTGATGACCCGCAGCCCAGTTCAAGTGCAACGTCTGGTCCTTCATCTGTAACCCCTTTTATACCCCGATATACATCCATGGATTATACAGAGCCTTTGAAGCCGTCATCCGGTCGACGTTCGAGCAAGGCTGATCCGTAACATGTCTGGATGGTTGACTTTGAAAAAAAAAAAAGGTTTTACGGTTCGTTTGGACTTGGCTACTGTGGAGCGAATTGGACTGTGACCGTACTTCTGTCCATTATAGGTGCCTGGTCTGCTTCAGGTGGCATTCGTGAATCCATATTTAAAATACCTCATACCACATCGCCCCGGATTTTTTCTCCTCAACGTAGAGTCAAGATATTTAATCATTCCTTCCACCTATTGGTCTTATCCACTTCTTCCGGGTTCCAGCATTCTAGCCTAGAGCACCTGCATTGGCTAATTATGCCTTGCAACAACAATATGGCTTTGGAGCAACACAGGCACGACAAGGTCCGTTGTAACAAGATCTCGGCCCGTCATGACAACAGCATAGGAAGCACTGGGACCGTACCTTCTGGCTAAGGCTCCAATATGGTACTGGTGGGTTCCGTGATGCAGAACAGCCAGTATCCCCAACTGCCGTACCGACAATCACAGTAGCAACAGCACCCATTTGCACGGTCGGGAAGTCTTGTTAGCATTCAGGAGAATCACTGGCACGTGTTGCAGGTTATGAAACGCAAAGTTTAGCGAAGGTTCGTTTTCCGGCGCCGGTACGCTCAGTACTCTAGGTTTGTTCGTTGTTGGATCATCAACAGGCGGTGCGTCGACAGACGGAAGGGGTAGACTGCTGAATATAAGAGGGGAAAAGGCGGGTCTTGTGCATCTGGATAGAGGTGCACTTCAGAATCCTCTGTCATCAGAACCGCCTAGTATACCTTCTCTTTCATCTTGTTGTTTGGGTTTAGGAGGCCGTTTTATTCATTTCCCGTGTCATGTTTTAATACCATCCTTTCCATTACCTTGGTCGACCTTTTCCTCTTCAACCTTCTGCAAGTTCCAGCAAAATGCTTCACCCGGGTCATTTGTGGAAACCCCGTCGACCGCCGTCAGTATTAAGCAGTCATACATATTTGTTCGATTCAAAGGCATTTACTAATACTAAATCTGGGAAATGCGCTTGTTCACACCATGTTTGTATTTTCCTATCCTCTCGTCTTCTCGTATCAATGCCCCCGTCATCATTCTGCGAACCATTTATCAGAATTCCTCAACAGCCTGATCAAACTTTGTTACAAGGCCACACAGTATACTATCAGTAGAGATGCCTAACTTAAGCAATTGACACATGCAGTGAGTAAAAGAACTTCGGGGGACTCACAATTCAAAAATGCTGATTGTGCAATACATTACATCTGAAATTCTGTAGTAGTAATACAGGCTCCTTTGCTTTACTTTCAATCCAATACATTTCCATTACCATAGTTTTGCTCCGATATCTACCATTCTACAAGACAGGTATTCCTATTACATTACAATTGCAATTCTGGTATAGTCAGGC
>Ga0307508_10003880_pt1 | contig 14872 bp, 9 predicted proteins | sample 9_EM_MG_FD_203089 | JGI IMG/M metagenome (GOLD analysis project Ga0307508, IMG submission 203089) | Populus trichocarpa ectomycorrhiza microbial communities from riparian zone in the Pacific Northwest, United States - 9_EM | ecosystem: Host-associated > Plants > Roots > Unclassified | place... | reverse complement strand
GGATGTCACTCCACGCGGCAAGCACCTCCTGACCCGCATCGAGGGCGGCCTGACGCTCCACTCGCACCTGAGGATGGACGGCTCCTGGAAGGTGTACGCGAACGGCCAACGCTGGACCGGCGGCCCGCCCCACCAGATCCGCGTCATCCTCGGCAACGCGGACCGCACGGCCGTCGGCTACCGCCTCCCTGTCCTCGACCTCCTGCGTACCTCCGACGAACAGCGCGCTGTCGGCCACCTCGGCCCCGACCTCCTCGGCCCGGACTGGGAGCCCGAGCGGGCCCTCGCCAACCTCCTCACCGACCCGGCCCGACCTCTCGGCGAAGCCCTGCTCGACCAGCGCAATCTCGCCGGCATCGGCAACGTCTACAAGAGCGAACTCTGCTTCCTGCTCGGCGCCACCCCGTGGCTCCCGGTCGGCGCACTGCCCGCCGACCGGGCCGCGAAGCTCCCGGAGCTCGCCAAGAAGCTCCTGGAGGCCAACCGCGACCGCCCGGTCCGCACCACGACGGGCCGCCGCGGCCAGGAGCTCTTCGTGTACGGCCGCGCACCCCGCCCCTGTCTGCGCTGCCACACCTCCGTCCGCGTGGCCGACCAGGGCGACGGCTCCCGCGAGCGCCCCACCTATTGGTGCCCGACCTGCCAGACGGGACCGGCACCGGGCACCACCCGACCCCGCGGAACTCCACGCCGTACAACTAATTGACGACCCGTCAGAAACCCTCGTACCGTCCCTATATGCCCGTCAAGGCGTACGAACTCACCGGACGCACCGCATTCGTCACCGGGGCCGCCGGCGGCATCGGCCGCGCTTCGGCCGTGCTGCTCGCCGAAGCGGGCGCCACGGTCCACTGCGCCGACCGCGACGCGGACGGCCTGCACGAGACGGCGACTCTGATCAAGGACGGCGGCGGCACCGCCCATACCCACCAGCTCGACGTCACCGACCGGACGCAGCTCAGACGGGCCGTCGAGTCCTGCGAGCGCCTGGACGTGATGGCCGCGATCGCCGGGATCATGCACAGCAGCCCGGTCCTGGAGACCCGAGACGAGGACCTCGACCGGGTCCTGAGCGTCAACTTCAAGGGAGTTCTGTACGCCTGCCAGGAGGCCGCCCGTCTGATGCTCGACCGGCAGACCGGCGGCAGCATCATCACCATGGCCTCGGGCGCCGTGGACACGGGCCGTCCCGGCCTGCTCTGCTACGGCGCGGCCAAGGCGGCCGTCGTCCAGCTGACGAAAACGCTGGCGAACGAGGTCGGCCGGCACGGGATCCGGGTCAACGCGGTCGCGCCGGGCTGGATCCGCACGCCCATGACCGGCCGCCACGAGGCCCAGGCGCAGGCGCAGACCGAGGCGCAGATGGCCCGGATGTCGCCGCTGGGCCGGGTCGGCGAACCGGAGGACGTCGCCCACACCGTGCTGTATCTGGCCTCCGACGCGTCGTCCTTCACGACGGGCCAGATCCTGCGTCCCAACGGCGGAGTGGCGATGCCGTGGTAGCCCGGGCCGCCCGCCAGGCGCCCCGCCACCGCTCGGCCCCGACGGCCCCCGCCGCCCGCGCCTTCGGCACACAGTGCACCGGCATGAGACTCAGCCCCCACCCCCCGGCGGCCACCGCCCCCTCCAGCGCTCCGGCACCGGGCGCGATCGCCAGTCTCAGCACGGCCCACCACCACAGCAGCCCGAGCCCGAGAACCGCCCCCCGGCGCACTATCGGCCGTGCCATGGACGCCACCTCCAGCCCCGAAGCCAGACCGCGGCCGTCACCCTCAGGGAGGGCGCACCGACGACACACGGGCGCAACGCACCGCAGGCATCCACCATGACCGCCCCGAGCGGCTCCGGCAAACGGACCCGGCGAGCTGTGGCAGGCATCCCGACAACACGAAAACCCCGACCGCACCTCCCCAGTTCTCCCTGGAGAGGCCCTGGTCGGGGCCCTACACGTGCACGTCGGCTCACGCAGTCACGCGCGTGAATGTCACGCGGCGACCACGTCCACCGCCTCGGCGGGCGCCTTGATGGTCACCCGTTCCGGTGGCACACCGGTCACCGACACGGAACCCAGCATCGGACGAACCGGCGCGGGCACAGACTCGGTGGCCGCAGCAGACCGGGCCAGCTCGGCGAGAGCGAGTTCGTCGCTCACTTCCCGCATGAGCTCGGACATCCGTACCTCCAGCGCGTCGCAGATGGCGGAGAGCAGCTCGGAGGAAGCCTCCTTCTGCCCCCGCTCCACCTCGGAGAGATAGCCGAGTGAGACTCGGGCGGACGAGGAGACTTCGCGCAGAGTACGGCCCTGGCGCTGGCGCTGCCGACGCAGCACGTCACCCAGCAGGCGACGGAGCAGAATCATCGGTGGCTCCCTCCTCGGACCGCGTAGCCGCATCCTTTACGCCCCACCGTACCGCCTCGCGCTGCGGCCGTGCGGGGAGCGATGTCGTGTTCACTTAGGGCTGCAAACATCAAAACCCCCCGTTCTGTTCCGTATCCTGTGCCCGCTCATTCCCGGTCTGTTCGCCCGCAAGCTCCTGCAGGAGCAGTGCGAGTACGCTCCGTACACTCTCCATACGAATTTCCGCGCGGTCGCCGTTCAACCGCAGGGCCTCTACTTTTCCGCCACCGGCGGAACCGGAGCCCGCGCCGAGAGGGCCGTCCACGGCCACGAAAACCGTCCCGACGGGCTTCCCGTCCTGCGGCTCCGGCCCTGCCACACCGGTGGTCGCAAGGCCCCAGTCGGCGCCGAGCGCCTTGCGCACACCGGCCGCCATCTGGCCCGCGACCTGCGCATCCACCGCTCCGCGCTGTGCCAGCAGGGTGGCGTCGACACCCAGCAGCTCGTGCTTCAGCTCGGTGGCGTAAGCGGTCACCGAACCACGGAAGGCCTTGGACGCCCCGGGCACGGCTGTGATTTCCGCCGCAACCAGCCCACCGGTGAGCGACTCGGCCACAGCGAGGGTCTCGCCCCTCACTATCAGTAGTCGCACCACGTCGGCGGCTGGAGAATTCACGCTTCCGTCTCCTCCAACGCGGCCTTGCGCTCGGCGATTCCCTGCCTGCGCAGCACAATGGCCTGTCTCACATAGTCGAGCCCGGTCACCACGGTCAGGACGACCGCCGCCGCCATCACCCACCACCTCAGGGTGGCCAGCCAGCCCGTCAGCGCCAGGACGTACATCCCGACCGCCACGCCCTGCGTGAGCGTCTTGAGCTTGCCGCCTCGGCTCGCCGGAATGACGCCGTACCGGATGACCAGGAAACGCAGCAGCGTGATGCCGAGTTCCCGGCCGAGGATGACGATCGTCACCCACCACGGCAGATCGCCCAGCGAGGAGAGACAGATCAGCGCGGCCCCCATGATCGCCTTGTCGGCGATGGGGTCGGCGATCTTCCCGAAGTCGGTGACGAGGTCGTAGGTGCGTGCCAGATGACCGTCGAACAGGTCGGTGATCATGGCGATGGCGAAGGCGGCCCAGGCGAGCGAGCGCCAGGCCGGGTCATACCCGCCGTCGGCGAGCATCAGCGCGACGAAGCCGGGCACAAGGAGCAGCCGGAGCATCGTGAGCAGGTTGGCGATGTTCCAGACGCTGGCCTGATTGACGGCCGCGGCCGCGATCTTCCCGCCCCGCGCCGGCTTCAGGCCGTCCGACGCCTCGTCGGACGCGCCACCGGATACGGCATCTGACGCCCCGCCCGGCAGCTCACCGGGCGCGGCACTGGAAACAGCACCGGAGGCTCCGCCCGCAGCCGCGCTGGCGGGTGCGCTCTGTGCGCCGGAGGAGCCGTTCGCCGCCGATGCCGGTACTCCGGTCATCTGCCCGCCTCCTCACTACACCCGAGCGAGCCCGTCAGCGGCTCGGCCACCAGGTCGACACCTTCCGTACCGACCACCTTCGCCTCGACCATACGGCCGACGCTCAGACCTTCGCCGCTCGTGAGCAGCACCTGGCCGTCCGTCTCCGGCGCCTGGTGCGCCCCGCGGCCGTACACGCCCTCGTCGTCCATGGACTCCACGAGCACCTGCACGGTCTCACCGAGGCGCTCCTCAGCGCGCTGCGAGACGAGCTCCTCCGCCAGCCGCGAGACACGTGCCAGTCGCTCGGCGACGACGTCCTCGTCCAGCTTGTCGCCGTACGTGGCCGCCTCCGTGCCCTCCTCGTCGGAGTAGCCGAAGACGCCGATGGCATCCAGCCGCGCGCCGTTCAGGAACCGCTCCAGCTCGGCCAGGTCGTCCGCGCTCTCACCCGGGAAGCCCACGATGAAGTTGGAGCGCACGCCCGCCTGTGGGGCCTTGCTCCGGATGGTGTCGAGCAGCTCCAGGAAGCGGTCGGTGTCACCGAAGCGGCGCATGGCGCGCAGCACACCGGGAGCCGAGTGCTGGAAGGACAGGTCGAAGTACGGGGCGATCTTCGGCGTCGAGGTCAGGACGTCGATCAGCCCGGGACGCATCTCGGCCGGCTGGAGGTAGCTGACGCGCACCCGCTCGAGGCCGTCGATCTCCGCCAGCTCGGGCAGGAGCGACTCCAGGAGGCGGATGTCGCCCAGGTCCTTGCCGTACGAGGTGTTGTTCTCGGAGACCAGCATGATCTCCTTGACGCCCTGCTCGGCCAGCCACCGCGTCTCGTTCAGCACGTCGCTCGGGCGGCGGGAGATGAAGGAGCCGCGGAAGGACGGGATGGCGCAGAAGGAGCAGCGCCGGTCGCAGCCGGAGGCCAGCTTCACCGAGGCGACCGGGGCGCCGTCCAGCCTGCGGCGCAGGGGCGCACGAGGACCGGAGGCCGGGGCGAGTCCCTCCGGAAGATCGACGGGAGCCTCCGGTGCGGCCGGACCGTGCCCGGGCAGGGCGACCTCGGCCGCGGACTCCTGGCGCTGCGCGGGGCTGATCGGCAGCAGCTGGCGCCGGTCGCGCGGGGTGTGGGAGGCGTGGATGCCGCCGTTCAGGATGGTCTGCAGGCGGTCGGAGATGTCCGCATAGTCGTCGAAGCCGAGTACGCCGTCCGCCTCGGGCAGAGCCTCGGCGAGTTCCTTGCCATACCGCTCGGCCATGCAGCCCACCGCCACGACGGCCTGGGTTCTGCTGTGGCCCTTGAGGTCGTTGGCCTCCAGGAGGGCGTCGACGGAGTCCTTTTTGGCGGCCTCGACGAAGCCACAGGTGTTGACGACGGCGACATCCGCTTCCGCGGCGTCCTCCACGAGGTCCCAGCCGTCCGCCTCCAAGCGGCCTGCGAGCTCCTCCGAGTCCACCTCGTTACGGGCGCAGCCAAGGGTGACGAGTGCGACGGTACGGCGTTCAGGCATGCGCTCAAGACTACTTTGTCTCACTGACAGCCCACGTCGACGGGGTTGGCCCTTGTCGGCCAACCCCGTCCGTGCTCAAACCTGATCAGCCGACCTGAGGGTCGCCCTTCGTATACGTCAGGCGCTCCACCGCGCCCGGCTGGAAGTCGTCCTCGATCTTCTTGCCGTTGACATAGAGCTGGATCACACCCGCGTCGCCGAGGACGAGGTTGATCTTCTCGTTGTCCTGGAAGGTCTTGGAGTCGCCCTGCTTGAGGAGTCCGTCGAAGAGGAGCCGGCCGTTGTGGTCCTTGGCCGAGATCCAGCTGCGCCCGTCGGCGGCGCTGACCTGGACGGTCACCTTGTCCTGGGGGGCGGCCGCGATGGCGCTGTCCGAGGGGTCGGACTTCGGGTTGTCGGTCTTGGTGTTCTTGGGCGTGGGCGAGGCGGTCTTGCTCGTCGAGGGCGTCGATCCCTCGGCGACCTGCGTCTTCGTGCCGCCGTCGTCGCCGCCTTTGAAGGCGGTGAAGCCGACGAAGCCGACCACGGCGACGATCGCGGCGACCATGGCCGCGGTCCAGTTCGGCCCGCGTCGCTCGGGGCGGATGCGTTCCGCCTCGAAGAGGGGGGCCGCCGGCGTCGGGGCCGGGCGGCCGCCGTGCTCGGCGTCGTACTGCTCGAGCAGCGGGACCGGATCGAGGTGGACAGCCTTGGCCAGGGTCCGGATGTGGCCTCGGGCGTAGACGTCGCCGCCGCAGGGGGCGAAGTCGTCCGCCTCGATGGCTTGCACGATGACGGTGCGGACCCGGGTGGCATTGGTGACGTCGTCGACGGTCAGCCCGGCCGCAATTCGCGCCTGCCGGAGGGCATGGCCGATGGAGAGGCGGGCTTCCTCGCGATCGTCTTCGAACGGACGCTCGCCTTCAGGGGAGTTGCCGATGGACACGGGGGCGCCTTTCGAGCGTTAAGCCACCTGTGCTGGAGGTTCAGTCTATGGGGGGTACAAATGGGTGGGGCAACCGGGCGGTGGGACTTTGTAGCCCATCGGAATGGCCGGACACGCCGATGGTGGGGTATGCGCTTGTCGCTTCCCTCAACTTGACGTACGCCGAAGGGAAACGGTTGCTCAATGATCCCTTACGGGTGAGTCACGATCGGGCATCGCTCACCGCACCCGCCGAGGCTCTTCGGGGCTCTTTCTCAAGCCTCCCCGCGGATCACCGCGAGCACTCCGTCCAGCTCATCAGCCTTCACAAGAACGTCACGAGCCTTCGACCCCTCGCTCGGCCCGACGATGCCCCTGGACTCCATGAGGTCCATGAGCCGTCCGGCCTTGGCGAAGCCGACGCGCAGCTTGCGCTGGAGCATGGACGTCGACCCGAACTGGGTGGAGACCACCAGCTCGGCGGCCTGGCACAGCAGGTCGAGGTCGTCGCCGATCTCCTCGTCGATCTCCTTCTTCTGCTTGGTGCCGACGGTGACGTCGTCCCGGAAGACGGGCGCCATCTGGTCCTTGCAGTGCTGGACGACGGCCGCGACCTCCTCCTCGGTCACGAAAGCGCCCTGCATACGGGTCGACTTGTTCGCCCCCATCGGCAGGAACAACCCGTCGCCCTTGCCGATCAGCTTCTCGGCGCCGGGCTGGTCGAGGATGACCCGGCTGTCGGCGAGCGAGGAGGTGGCGAAGGCCAGTCGCGAGGGCACGTTCGCCTTGATCAGACCGGTCACCACGTCGACCGACGGCCGCTGTGTGGCCAGCACCAGGTGGATGCCGGCCGCGCGCGCGAGCTGTGTGATGCGCACGATCGCGTCCTCGACGTCGCGCGGGGCGACCATCATCAGGTCGGCGAGCTCGTCGACGATCACCAGCAGGTACGGGTAGGGGTGGAGCTCGCGCTCACTGCCCTCGGGCAGCTTCACCTTGCCGTTGCGGATGGCTTCGTTGAAGTCGTCGATGTGCCGGAATCCGAACGCGGCCAGGTCGTCGTACCTGAGGTCCATCTCCCGTACGACCCACTGGAGCGCCTCGGCGGCCCGCTTCGGGTTGGTGATGATCGGCGTGATCAGGTGCGGGATGCCCTCGTAGGCGGTCAGTTCGACGCGCTTGGGGTCGACGAGGACCATACGGACGTCCTCGGGAGTCGCGCGGACCATGACCGACGTGATCAGGCAGTTGATGCACGACGACTTACCGGAGCCGGTGGCTCCGGCCACCAGCACGTGCGGCATCTTCGCCAGGTTGGCCATCACGTAGCCGCCCTCGACGTCCTTGCCGAGCGCCACCAGCATCGGGTGCTCGTCCTCTGCGGCCGCCGCCAGGCGCAGCACGTCGCCGAGGTTGACCATCTCGCGGTCGGTGTTGGGGATTTCGATGCCGACCGCGGACTTGCCGGGGATCGGGCTGATGATCCGCACGTCCGGGCTGGCCACGGCATACGCGATGTTCTTCGTCAGTGCGGTGATCCGCTCGACCTTCACGGCGGGGCCGAGTTCGACCTCGTAGCGCGTGACCGTCGGTCCGCGCGTGAACCCGGTGACGGCGGCGTCGACCTTGAACTCGGAGAAGACGGTGGTGAGCGAGGCGACCACCGCGTCGTTGGCGGCACTGCGCGCCTTGCCGGGGCCCCCGCGCGTGAGCAGGTCGAGCGAGGGCAGGGAGTACGTGATGTCGCCGGACAGCTGAAGCTGCTCGGCGCGCGCGGGCAGGTCGCCGGGGGTCTCGGGCGCGGGCTTGGTGAGGTCCGCGACCTCGACCTTCAGCTTCTCCTGCTTGGGGCGCGCGGCCGGGACGGACTTCGGAGTCGGCGTCGGGGTGGACTCCTCGCGCTCTCCGACGCTCACCCCCTGGGTGAGGTCGGCAACGATCGACGAGGGCGGCATCCCGTGCATGACCGCGCCGTCGAGCGCGGCAGCGGCGGCCGCCGCGACGTCCACGGCGTCCATCGGGCGCTCCATGTCGGGCTGCGGCACCGCGGACCTCCGCGGGCGGCCACGACGCCGTGAGAGGGCCTCCTGCTCGGCACTGTCGGGGTCGTACGACTCCGGGGCCGGTCCACGCCTGCGCGTGCGCGCGGGCAGCGCCTCGCGCCACTGGTCGTCGTACCGCTGCTCGTCCTCGCTGAACTCGTCGTCCTCCGGGTCGTGAAGGATGCCGAGCTTCACACCGAGCAGCCGCAGCCGCTGCGGGATGGCGTTGACCGGGGTGGCCGTGACGACGAGCAGACCGAAGATTGTCAGCAGCACGAGCAGCGGAACGGCGAGTACGTCACCCATCGAGTACGTCAGCGGGGTCGCCGCACCCCATCCGATGAGGCCGCCGGCATCCCTTATCGCCTGCATGCCGTCGCTGCGGGCGGGCGCGCCGCAGGCGATGTGGACCTGCCCGAGCACGCCGATGACGAGCGCGGACAGGCCGATCACGATGCGGCCGTTGGCCTCGGGCTTCTCGGGGTGCCGGATGAACCGCACGGCGATCACCGCGAGCAGTATCGGCACGAGCAGGTCGAGGCGGCCGAAGGAACCGGTCACCAGAATCTCGACGAGGTCGGCGACAGGGCCGCGCAGATCGGCCCAGGTGCCCGCGGCGACGATCAGGGCGATGCCGAAGAGCAGCAGGGCGATGCCGTCCTTGCGATGCGCGGGGTCGAGGTTCTTGGCGCCGGTCCCTATGCCGCGGAACACGGCGCCGACGGCATGCGCGACGCCCAACCAGAGGGCGCGTACGAGCTTGTAGATGCCGCCGGTCGGGCTCGGGGCCGGCTTGGGCGGCGCCGACTTCTTCGCCGCGGCTTTCCTGGCGGGCGCCTTCTTCGCCGGGGCCTTTTTCGCAGCAGCCCTCTTCGCCGGAGCCGCCGCCTTCTTCGCGGGCTGCTTCTTGGCAGCGGAGGGACGTGAGGCCATAGGTGTGAGGTTACCGGTGGAGACGGCAGCGGACACGTGTGCCCACTGCTTCACCCGTTCGTGTCGCCCTGGAGCGGGCGCGGAACTGACGCGTCCTCATAGCCAACTGGTCCACGCCTGAACGTCAGTTCTGCGAGGACACCGGCGACGTGCTGCCGGCACCCGGCTCCAGTGCGTCCAGCGCCCGCCGCAACCCTGTGAGTTTGCGTTCGAGATGAGCCGCGGTCGCCACGGCGGCCGCATCCGCCGACTCGTCGTCGAGCTGCTTGGACAGCGCCTCGGCCTGCTCCTCGACCGCCGCGAGCCGCGCCGACAGCTCCGCGAGCAGGCCGGCCGGCTCCTTGGCCTCGCCGACCGCGGCCTTGCCGCCACCGCCCTCCAACTGGAGCCGCAGCAGCGCCGCCTGCTCCCGCAGCTGGCAGTTCTTCATATACAGCTCGACGAAGACGGAGACCTTCGCGCGCAGCACCCACGGGTCGAACGGCTTGGAGATGTAGTCGACCGCGCCCGCCGCATACCCCCGGAAGGTGTGGTGGGGGCCGTGGTTGATCGCGGTGAGGAAGATGATCGGGATGTCCCGGGTCCGTTCTCGCCGCTTGATGTGCGCGGCCGTTTCGAAACCGTCCATGCCCGGCATCTGGACGTCCAGCAGAATGACCGCGAAGTCGTCCGTGAGCAGTGCTTTGAGCGCTTCCTCCCCGGACGATGCCCGAACCAGTGTCTGATCGAGCGCAGAGAGGATGGCCTCCAGCGCCAGCAGATTCTCCGGCCGGTCATCGACCAGGAGGATCTTGGCCTTCTGCACCATGGCCCGCCCTCCTCGCCCCGGATGTGCACCGGGCGCCGCCCCTGGGGACGACTCCCTTTCGCCGCCCGTCCTTGTGCCGGTCATCGTAGCCGTACCCCGCCTGTCGCCACACCCTGTCACCGTGATGTCACTGTGCACGTAGCAGAAACGTAGCGGGAGACCAGAAGGTTCCCCGAATCCCGTACTTCTACACGGCTTCGGCCACACTGAGTCAGCAACTCCGCGTGAACATCGATGGTTGTCGTCACTCCCCCCGCATCCACTGCTCCATCACCGACAGCAGATGATCGGGATCGACCGGTTTGGTCACGTAGTCGGAGGCACCCGACTCGATGGCCTTCTCCCGGTCGCCCTTCATCGCCTTCGCTGTCAGCGCGATGATCGGCAGTCCCGCGAACTGCGGCATCCTGCGGATCGCCGTGGTCGTGGCATAGCCGTCCATCTCCGGCATCATGATGTCCATCAGGACGACCGCCACGTCGTCGTGCTGTTCCAGGACCTCGATGCCTTCACGGCCGTTCTCGGCGTACAGCACGGACAGTCCGTGCTGCTCGAGGACACTGGTCAGCGCGAACACGTTGCGGATGTCGTCGTCGACGATCAGCACCTTCTGGCCGCCGAAGCGGATGCCTCGGTGCGGGTGCGGTGCCGAGTCCTGCTCGGCGGCGGACCACTGCTCCTGAGGCAGCGCCAGGCGCCGGTCGGCGTCGAGTGCGGACCTGCGGCGGCGCCTGAAGAGCGCGGCGGCACCGTTCTGCGTCTCCCGGTACGACTTCACCTCGCCCGGCGTCTCGATCTCCGCCTCGGCGAGCTGGGCCAGGTCCGCGGCGGCCACCAGGTCGCCGGCCCCGAGCGAGGGCAGCGCCTGCTGGTAGCCCTGCGGCGGCAGTTCGCTCGGATGCAGCGGCAAATACAGCGTGAACGTGGAACCGCGGCCCGGCTCGCTCTGTGCGTGGATCTCACCGCCGAGCAGCTGGGCGATCTCCCGCGAGATGGACAACCCCAGGCCCGTACCGCCGTACTTGCGGCTCGTCGTACCGTCCGCCTGCTTGAACGCCTCGAAGATCACCCGCATCTTGCTGCCGGCGATACCGATACCGGTGTCGGTCACCGAGAACGCGATCAGATCGGCGTCCGGATCGGTCATCGAACCGGCCTCGAGCAGCTGCTCCCGGATCGCCATCGGGACATCCCGGCCGGCGGGCCGGATGACCAGCTCGACGGCGCCGGAGTCGGTGAACTTCACCGCGTTGGACAGCAGGTTCCGCAGCACCTGCAGCAGCCGCTGTTCGTCGGTGTGCAGCGTGGCCGGCAGCTCCGGCGACACCCGTACGGACAGGTCGAGGCCCTTCTCCGCGGTCAGCGGCCGGAAGGTGGCCTCCACGTAGTCGACGAGCTGGACGAGCGCGATGCGCGTCGGGGAGACGTCCATCTTGCCCGCCTCGACCTTCGACAGGTCGAGGATGTCGTTGATCAGCTGGAGCAGGTCGGAGCCGGCGCCGTGGATGGTCTCGGCGAACTCGACCTGCTTCGGGGTGAGGTTGGTGTCCGCGTTGTCGGCGAGCAGCTTGGCGAGGATCAGCAGCGAATTGAGCGGCGTACGCAGCTCGTGCGACATGTTGGCGAGGAACTCGCTCTTGTAGCGCATCGACACGGCGAGCTGCTCGGCGCGCTCCTCCAGGACCTGCCGCGCCTCCTCGATCTCGGTGTTCTTCACCTCGATGTCGCGGTTCTGCTGGGCCAGCAGCTCGGCCTTCTCCTCCAGTTCGGCGTTGGACGCCTGAAGGGCCTTCTGCCGGTTCTCCAACTCGGCCGACCGCTCCCGGAGTTGCTCGGTCAGCTCCTGCGACTGCTTCAGCAGCTGCTCCGTCTTGGTGTTGACGGAGATGGTGTTGACGCTGGTCGCGATCATCTCGGCGATCTGGTTGAGGAAGTCCTTCTGGATCTGCGTAAAGGGAGTGAAGGAGGCCAGCTCGATGATGCCGAGCACCTGCCCCTCGAACAGCACCGGAAGGACGATCACTTGCGCGGGCGGCGCCTCCCCGAGGCCGGAGGAGATCTTCAGGTAGCCGCTGGGCGCGTTCTCCACCAGGATGGTGCGTTTCTCCTCGGCGGCCGTCCCGATCAGCGCCTCGCCCGGCCGGAACGACGTCGGCATGGAACCCATCGAGTAGCCGTACGACCCGAGCATGCGCAGCTCGTACGCGTCATCGCTTTCGGGGCTCAGCTCCTTGCCGTCGACGGGCGTCATCGCGACGAAGAACGCGCCGTGCTGGGCGGAGACCACCGGCGTCAGCTCGCTCATGATCAGCGAGGCCACGTCCTGCAGGTCGCGGCGGCCCTGCATCAGCGCGGAGATACGGGCGAGGTTGCCCTTGAGCCAGTCCTGCTCCTTGTTGGCGATCGTGGTGTCGCGCAGGTTGGCGATCATCTTGTTGATGTAGTCCTGCAGCTCCTGGATCTCGCCGGACGCGTCGACGTCGATCTTCAGGTTCAGGTCGCCACGGGTCACCGCGGTCGCCACGCGCGCGATGGCGCGCACCTGCCGGGTGAGGTTTCCTGCCATTTCGTTCACGGACTCGGTGAGGTCGCGCCAGGTGCCGTCGACGTCACGCACGCGCGCCTGACCGCCGAGCTGCCCCTCGGTACCCACCTCGCGGGCGACCCGGGTGACCTCCTCCGCGAAGGACGACAGCTGGTCGACCATCGTGTTGATCGTCGTCTTGAGCTCGAGGATCTCGCCACGAGCGTCAATGTCGATCTTCTTGGTCAGGTCGCCCTTGGCGATGGCCGTGGTGACCATGGCGATGTTGCGCACCTGGCCGGTCAGGTTGGAGGCCATCTGGTTCACGGACTCGGTGAGATCCTTCCACGTACCGGCCACACCCGGTACATGCGCCTGACCGCCGAGGATGCCGTCCGTGCCCACCTCACGGGCCACCTTGGTGACCTGGTCGGCGAACGAACTCAGCGTCTTCACCATGGTGTTGAAGGTGTCGGCGAGCTGCGCGACCTCGCCGCGCGCCTCGATCGTCACCGTCCGGGTGAGGTCGCCGTTGGCGACCGCGTTCGCGACCTGGGAGATGTTCCGCACCTGCATGGTCAGGTTCTTGGCCATCAGGTTGACGTTGCCGCTGAGGTCCTTCCAGATGCCCGTGATGCCGGGAACGTGCGCCTGGCCGCCCAGGATGCCTTCCGTGCCCACCTCGCGGGCGACTCGGGTCACCTGCTCGGCGAAGCTGGACAACTGGTCGACCATCGTGTTGACCGTCGTCACGAGCTCGAGGATCTCGCCCTTGGCGTCAACGGTGATCTTCTTGGACAGGTCGCCCTTGGCGACCGCGGTCGTGACCTCGGCGATGTTGCGCACCTGGATGGTCAGGTTGTTCGCCATGAAGTTCACGGACTGGGTGAGGTCCTTCCAGGTGCCGGAGACACCCTGCACCTCGGCCTGACCGCCCAGCTGGCCCTCCGTGCCTACCTCTCGGGCGACCCTGGTGACCTCCTCCGCGAACGACGACAGCTGGTCGACCATCGTGTTCAGCGTGTTCTTCAGCTCCAGGATCTCCCCGCGCGCGTCCACGGTGATCTTCTGGGACAGGTCACCGCGCGCGACCGCCGTGGCGACCTGCGCGATGTTGCGCACCTGGGCCGTAAGGTTTCCTGCCATTCCGTTCACGGAGTCCGTCAGGTCCCGCCACACGCCTGCCACACCGGGCACCTGCGCCTGACCGCCGAGGCGGCCCTCAGTACCCACCTCGCGCGCCACCCGGGTCACCTGGTCGGCGAACCCGGAGAGCTGGTCGACCATCGTGTTGATGGTGTTCTTCAGCTCCAGGATCTCCCCGCGCGCGTCGACGTCGATCTTCTGCGAGAGGTCACCTTGGGCGACCGCGGTGGTGACCTGCGCGATGTTGCGCACCTGAGCGGTGAGGTTGCCCGCCATACCGTTGACGGAGTCGGTGAGCTCCTTCCACGTACCGGCGACCCCGGGTACGACCGCCTGACCGCCGAGGCGGCCCTCCGTGCCCACGTCCCGGGCCATCCGGGTCACCTGGTCGGCGAAGGACGACAGCTGGTCCACCATCGTGTTCACGGTGTTCTTCAGCTGGAGCATCTCGCCGGAGACGTCCACGGTGACCTTCTGCGACAGATCACCGTTGGCCACGGCCGTCGTCACCTGGGCGATGTTGCGCACCTGCCCGGTGAGGTTGCGGAATGCGGTGTTGACCGAGTCGGTCAGGTCCTTCCAGGTACCGGCCGCGCCCGGCACCTGCGCCTGCCCGCCCAGCTCACCCTCGACACCGACCTCCCGGGCCACCCGCGTGACCTCGGAGCCGAACGACGACAGCTGGTCGACCATCCCGTTCACGGTGTTCTTCAGCTCGAGCATTTCGCCCGCCACGTCGACGGTGACCTTCTGCGACAGATCACCGTTGGCCACGGCCGTCGTGACCGCGGCGATGTCCCTCACCTGAATGGTCAGATTCCGGAACACGGTGTTGACGGAGTCCGTCAGGTCCTTCCACGTACCCGCCGCGCCCGGCACATTCGCCTGACCACCCAGCTGTCCCGCGGCACCGACCTCGTTGGCCACGCGCGTGACCTCGTCCGCGAAGATCCGCAGCGTCTCGGTCATCTGGTTGATCGTGTCCGCAAGCTGTGCGACCTCACCGCGCGCCGAGACGGTCACCTTCTGTGACAGATCACCGTTGGCGACCGCGGTGGTGACCTGGGCGATTCCGCGCACCTGGGCCGTCAGGTTGCCGGCCATGAGGTTCACCGAATCGGTGAGGTCCTTCCACACACCGGCCACACCCGGCACCTGCGCCTGCCCGCCGAGCTCGCCCTCGGTGCCCACCTCGCGGGCGACTCGCGTCACCT
>Ga0307508_10003879_pt1 | contig 14876 bp, 11 predicted proteins | sample 9_EM_MG_FD_203089 | JGI IMG/M metagenome (GOLD analysis project Ga0307508, IMG submission 203089) | Populus trichocarpa ectomycorrhiza microbial communities from riparian zone in the Pacific Northwest, United States - 9_EM | ecosystem: Host-associated > Plants > Roots > Unclassified | place... | reverse complement strand
ATCAGCTCACGTTGACGTTTCATAGCGCTTTTTGTTGCTCCACACATGAAGTAAGTCATAAACGAGGGACGCCAAGAAGCTGAGACCCAAAGCCATGCCGTGGACGTGGAGAGTAGTTTCTTGAGGGAGGGAGCGAGAGAGGTGTTATGCCGGGCCGGTGCTTGTGCCATTTCACAATCTGAGTTACAGTATCGTATTGTTTTGTTTTGTTTTATTATCGTGTCTTGCAATTGTTTATTGTTCAATGCAAAGAGCACGAAATAGCAACGAATATGGGACCCAAACGTAGCTGGAGTGGACTCGCACGTTTGGGTCCCATATTCGTTGCTATTTCTTTCCAATGTTACGGAAGTCGTTCTTTGAAAAACACGACAATAAAACAAAACAATATGATAACTCGGATTGTGAAAATGGCTAAATGGCACAAGCACCGGCCCGGCTAACACCTCTCACGCTCCCTATGGCTTTGGGTTTCAGATTCTTGGCGTCCCTCGTTCGTGACTTGCTTCAAGTGCGGAGTAACAAAAAGCGCGTACAAACGTCAACGTGCTGATCTGCCTTGAACTCGCGAGCACCTGCTCTATAGATCACCGGCCGTCGGCCATTGATCACAAATTGTTCTATCGGGGCTCGCAGCCATGTTCCGTACGACGCCGCTAAGGCGTCTCACCAAACAAGGCACCATGAGGAGTGTCCGGACGGTGTGACTCGGGTCTTCAGCCCTGCTTGGAGCGATGTTATCTCCAAGATATGCGTGAAACATTGTGTATTTAAGCGACTGACGTTCGCTGTGAGGGAGCCGCTGCTGACGGGGAATGGCAGTTCTGCGCTTTAGGCAATGCTCAGCGAAAGCCGCACTCAAAATGGTGCCAAAAAGTCCCAAGTCCCTCTGTTTCTTCATAACTCCATCCCAGCCGGTGAAACCTTGATCTACAATCCTAACCTTGGCGCAACCTGTTCTTTGCAATCCTGGCAATTGGACCCAGAATCAAATAGGCGTGCATCATTAGAGCCAACATGTCAAGACTCGGAACCAAGATAAACTCAAAATTCAAAATAACGACGGCTATTCGAAACTGAAGTGTGGATATACAGTATTATTAGAATCGAAAGCAGGCGAGATTGGGCTTGACATGATATACAACAAATGCGACAGCATTTAAATATGAAACGAGACGACAACGGTGAACAGCAAACAGCAAAGAAATAACCTTCAACAATTAAGGGATGTTAGGTCCGGGCGAGATGAGAGCTTGTATTGGTATACTAGATCGAGCGCATGAGACTTGAGAGCAGGGAATCACGAGCAACAGCAAATGATAAAGCAATCAAACCTGGGGGTACCGTCGCAATTATAAGTATAAATGTTCATCAGTGGAGTTTCCTTGACGCAGAATACTCACCATCTGAGGAAAAGGATAATGATATGACTTCAACACGCTATGCAATCAGGTCACTTGACTCGATCACCGAGTGCGCACACGCGGTGACGATCGACCCCAGCTCTGCTTTCTTCCTCTCATACTCTCGAAGATGATCTTCTATGTCGCGCTTACGGCGCTCTACTTCGGCGTACAAGTCGGCGCTGCTCACCCTGCTCGAGCCAGCCGGCGAAAGCGAGCGCGCGCGACTGTCCGACAAGGAGTCGGGATCCGCATACTCTTCAGCTGGTGAAGGCACGCCAAATGACGAGATCCCAGAGAAATTGGATGAGAATGAGCTGGCGCTCAAGCTGTTACTGGCCGCGGCCAGGAATGTCGCCTCAGGCGCAAGCACTTGTTGCTGTAGAGGTTGAGGTGGCACAATCAGTGCATTCATCAAGACATTTTCAAACGAACCAGGTATTTGGGGCGTGGCGGGGTTGCAGACGGGAGTGGGAGAAGGGAGGAATGGCGCGGATTGGGGTTGTGAGACAAGGGGAACATTCAGCGATTGTTGCTGTGCAGCCTGCTCAGCTTCGAGTTGAGAGAGCTGAGCCTTCAGCTGGGAAGGGTCCAAAAATGCACTGTCAACTCCTGTCATTGGAATCTCGAGCTGGTTCTGGGGAATCATCATCTGCAAGAAGGCGTCGATACCCTCTCCATTAGGATCGGCGGGGAATGATGAAGAGTTGGAGAGGGGAGCGGTGGGGTTCAAATTGAATGAATTCAGGTTGAAGGGCAGGGACACCGTGTTGAATGTATTAGGATCCAAGTCAATCGTTATTTGGTCCACATTTGCAGCAAGACCAGACGCAGCCGACTCTGGGGCACTTGAACCGCTAGTGCTGAAGGGGACAAACATCGCTAGTTGTTCTTCCGTAAGGGGAGGTAGCATTGCGTCGCCTTCAACGTAGGCGCCCAGCCCAACGAGGGCGCTTGGGCCCGAAGCAGTACGATTAGCTTCTCTCATTGCATTGTTGACATTCGGAATAAGGAAGGGAACTTCGCGCCTAGATGTAGTAGGAGCCGACGCGGAGCGTCCGTGACTCTGCTTCTTGCGTGATTTGCAGGGAGGCTGAGGGGATTTAGACTTGTGAGGAGAGGATGCAGAACGTGAAAAGGGCTCTGGGGCTGTTCTGCGGCGTTTGTGGTTAGTGGGAAGTCTGGGAGAAGGAGCATTGGAGAATGATGGGGCGCAGTTAGTATCGGGGCCGTGTTTGCGTTTCTTGACAACAAGGGGAGGGATAGATCGTTGCATGCCGACTTGTATGTCATTTTCACACACTAAATTCTGTGTTTCTGTTGTTGGGGAAGCCGGACCTTTACAGAAGCACGTGAGCACAAAAGGACAAAAGATCAAAGTGAATGATGATGAAGACATACGATAACGGAATTGAGCTTTTCGGCGTAGTCTGCGTGGATTGCCATTGGCATCCAATACATAGCGAAGTCGCGGCTTTCGCTCACGCGGAGCATCGGAGGTGCGGGCTCTCTTAGCGGAGCGCCTATTGCTGGGGGCCGCAGCGTCAGCATCCGCGCTACCGGATTCGGTGCGTTTACGTTTTGGGCGTGCAGGAGTAGGAGCTACAACGGATGCGTACGACGCGCCGTTCGTCCCCGTGTTTGACTTTTTCACGGGCCGGTCATGATGTTCCATCTCCGCAACCTCGTTCTCGTCTGTCCGCTTCCGTTTCGAAGAAGGGCTAGGAGCTGCGATGGAAGTGTTTGAGGCTGCAAGCGCAGCCCTACGAGCCGCCTTCTGTTCGCGCGCTTTGGCCCGAGCTGCCTTACGGGCCTTGTGCGCCTCTCGCTCTTCTTGTGTTCTCTTCAGATCAGCGAGACGTTTCTGCAACATCCTGCGCTCTTCCGTGTACGCCTTGAGTTCTTCTGGTGTCATCGGCTCCATCGCCAGGGCTTCGCGGAACACGCCCGAAACTTCATCGCCCGATAAACGAACAATGAACGCCCTGGCATCGAGAACGGCCTGGCGGGCATCCTCGAGTGCTGGCCGAGCTTCAGAGGGGTTCAGAACATCGTCAACGAGCTGGCGCATAATCTCCTTGTTGTTGTTAGCGTGGTCCCGCATCACATTGTTCCAGCCAGATCGCCTGCGATTGTTGGTAAACCACATGGTAATGGAAGGGACTCCGACACCAATTTCCGCTGCTAGTGCGGACTTTATGTCGTTGGATGGATAAGGCACGCCGAAATGGGCGAGAAAGTAGTCACAACACGGTTTGAACTTTGTAGCTTCAGCGAGCGCAGAATCACCACCGGGCTGAGATGTTGCTTTCTTCTGTCGCTCGGCACTAGGTGGAACATCGGACGTAGTTTTGTTGCTGAGTTCCTGTAGAATAGTTCGGTACTGCGACATCAATCTTTCTTCTGCGTGCCTAGCGCTGTTGTCGATATGCTGGAAACACGCCGCAATGCTACGTATGTTGTTGGATACCGCGTGAATATGTTGCTTCCCAGTATCACTAATAAGCTTTCTATCGACGGCCAGCTTAGTCTGGGTGATGAGATGAAGGAAGTCGTGCGCGAAACTGTCCAGAGATGGCCGGCCATCCTGAGCAAGCTTCATCAGATTCCACTCAGCATCAAGAAATGCTTGAGATAGCTGAGCCTCTGCAGCTTCGGACGATACGGTGGAGGGACTATCCATGAGCGGTGATGAGCTTGCTTGTTGCTTTTGTGGTCACGTGTCTCTCGGAGTTTCCCTTAACCATCTCTTTTGTCCAGCTCCAGAATCCAACAGCCGCCATGGATGCGACAACTGACAGCACTCGGATACTGGAGAGCATTCGGGACACTTTCGCAGACCTCAGCGTTCAACTTTCCGAACGTCTGACCCTGGAGGAACGTGACTTGCCCCCAGCTGTGGACACACAATGGGTACAACGACATGCTCGCTTAGCCATACCGAGACACACCCTTTCCCCTAAGCTCCAGCGCCTTGGGTTGGATGCACACGTTAGGCGCCAAATGGTGCGCGCCTTTGAAGATGGGATTCGCGCCCTACACACCAACACTGCATCGCTTTTGTTGCGTGCCTGCAACGACATGCGCACATTCTCAGATACATGCTCTGCGCCCGTCCACCGAGAAATGGTTGAGAAACTCATTATCTCCACTCAGAGGACCTTTGAGCGGAGGATACAGAGAAAGGAGGACGACTGGGTCGCTTTGTGCGCAGAGCAACACCATCAACCATCGCCCCATCGTCGTGGAAAGGCTCCTCGTACCCCAAGTGACGACTCAGACCTCGCCTTAGTCAAAGAGGAGGAGCTTTCCGACGAAGAGCTGCCTGGGGTTGAAGCAGATCCCAAGGTGATTTGACTTTGACACATCCATTGGACCGTCTTCTGATGATCTCCGCCAGCAATACCATAACATGTTGGAATACATATTCCGAAGTGGCATCGAGAAGCCCTCCAGATCCGACAAAATGGCATTCGCGGCCAGGACCGGGCTCTCTTATCGCACTATCACTGTTTGGGTATGTCCAACGTTTCTCGCGAGCCACAACCTGGGCACTCACTTCCAAATAGTTCCAGAATCGACGATCGCGCGGCGTACTTGGTGGCCGATGCGGCTGGCGGGAGAAACAACGGATGCGAAGTCTAGGAATGACGGATGAACAGATCCTTATGATTGACGACCTAAACGGACTCGAACCCATATCCTCCAGTAGTGCCGAGGAGGAGCCGCTCGAATCCGAGTCGGATGTCATGGGAAGCGTGACTGAAGTCGGTGAGCTCCGTCATGGCAGTGCCCCTGGAGTGGACGTGGCGTCTGATCTTTCAGAGACGGAGGCCGAGTTCAACGAGTCCGAGTGGGAAACAGATCTGGAGGACGCTCCAGATAACTCAACTCCATTTCATGGCATTCAGAGGGTGCCATCTCTCACGCGTTCTGTTAGCACCTCCTCATCTGCGTCCGCACGGTTTCACCATTCTGCGTCCAACTCTGACGCCGATGTCGAATCTCGCGCTCCCTCTCTCGAACCAGAGATCCCTCTACGCTCACCTTCACCTGTGTCTATCCCACCCCCGGCTTTCAACTACCGCGCTGCGCGCCAGCTTCGCTCGCCATCCCCCGCCCCATCCCTTCATTCAAAATCTCCCTTATTGAACGATGATGCTAAACTGCCTCCTCTAGACACTCCACAACTCAATGCACCTTTCCGGCTCGGCTCGTGGCGTACTAACCATAGCAGCGGCAGCCTCAGTCAGACTCTGGTCACAATGCGAGTCCCCCAAGTTCAACCGCCTACACCGTCTCTCTCCCCTTCGCCAGCGTTGGACTGCGAAGACCAGATGCTGGACGCGCCGTCCCCTGCCGAATCTGAAGACGGTCCGAAGACTCCGCCCGCCGTCACTGGCTTTGCTTTCACGTCCTCCGACCCCTCGCAACCAATTGACACACAGTCCCAAACCCCGAGACAATTCGTATTCGGATCCTTGCAAGGCTCGCGTTCGGGATCCCCGTCTCAATTCACTTTTAGCTCTGCGCGGAACCCGTCATCTTCACCTAATGTACCTGCAGCTTCCTTTACTTTCAACCCTCAGCAATCGCCACTTGCTTCTCTCACGCATAAGGAACTCTCTGCCCCGTTCGTGTTCGGTCCGCAGCAATCTTCTACACCCTCTGCAGCGCCCCCCCAGTCCACTGTCGGCCCCTCTCCGTCTCCATCTCCGATCGCACCTTCACCGTCCGCCACAACATTCAGGTTCGGGACTGTTCATGGCGTTCCCGCAGGCTCTTCTCCTTCCAAATTCAACTTCTCCGTGCCTTTGTCCCAGTTTTCCAGCTCCCGTACGTCTAACGTTCGAAGCTCAAGTGGTGGCACGGAGAAGTATTGTACGCCGTACACCGGTGGCAGACAGCCGAGCCCCACCATTGCTGCCGTGCAATTCAGCATTCCGTCACCTGGCGCATTCGACTTCTCCAACCCACGCCCGCCGAGCCCAGAGAACGATCGATCCGCAAAGAATGTCGCAGTGCCCGCCGTTTTCACTTTTGGCATGCAACCACTGTCTGCTAGCACGCAACAGGCTGCACAACCAATGCGACCGCCCAACGAGAAACTGGATGCTGCTCGTCAGAAGGCAGTAACCGCCCCGTTCACCTTTGGCAACGTTGACAAATCACCAACACCTTTCGTATTCGGTAACCCCACACCAAAAAATACGTCATCCGCTGAGCTAGCGCCAAATTACAGCGTGTACCCTGCGTCTTCGCAAACGCGACGCCTTTCCGCTGCATCAAAGTCGCCTGTCGTTCACCCCGTTTCCTCACCTCCCTCTACCTCGTCTTCTGTAACTATCCCGCCTCCACCGACTCGACATCTTGAAGAACAAGTCGCCTCATCGTCGAACGCGCAAGCGAATATTCCACAACGTATTGCCTCTCTGGTCGCAAAAGGCAAAGCTACCCTTGTTTCGACGCCACGTAAGCCATCAACACTGCCGAAGCATGTCGCTGCGGCGCGATCGCTATCGCGTGTAGCGTCGTCGCGACATGTATCGTCCTCTGCGTCGAATCACAAAGGCAAGGGCAAAATGCCTGTGCGTGACTTGTTTGAGACCACCTCGATGAGCCGATCCACGGACAAGGTCACTCAGTTGGACATCTTGGCTGATGCTGCCCTCGGGAGGACGACATTAGATCAGGATACCGAACTTGAGGCTGCATATGTACCACTACCGGCCTCCCCCCCGCCTCGAGGTGCGCCGTTACCTCTCTTGAACGAGTATGACGATTCGGATGCCGACTCGGATGCCGACGACGCCGACGACGAAGATGAGCCTCTTATGGGGAACGCTCTCCCGCCGATACAAGCGACGACGTCGCCACCCAGTTCAGCATTCAACTTCTCATTCCCTGCACCCGCTTCGCTGTCTGCGCCGCGACCTCTGACGCCTGTATTCACAGAAGACATTAGGAAGCGACTCATATTATTCACCCAGAACTACCGCACTTCGGGTGTGCCACAACGACCCGCAGTAGCACTGGCTGATCGTGGGTGACCGGTGGAAACGTGAATGCTTTTGATTTGAGACTGATTTATTTCTCCATCTAAAATCTCCACATGACTCCCAATTCATTGCCATATGGTAATATCAGCTTAATTCTTATGCTTCCGCTCTGCTCTCATCTGGTTCACAAACGCTTTTTCCCCTTGTTCTCTTTTCCTTGCAGATCTTTACTTCATTTGAATCCTCGTGCATCAAACTAACTTTCTTTGTCGTTTTAGAGCAACTTTCGAAGCCTCCCTGCAAACAGTTCCTCATTTTACTATGCATTATTCTTTTTGTTATTTTTCACCATTTTCCAAAGTCGTGCTTGTTTTGCTATCGCTTTTCCGTCTTCGTTGTCGTTTCCACTTTGTACAACCAATCAATCAATCAAGTAGTCTCTCATCACTCATACTTTCAGTGATTAGGAGACGGAATCCGAGTCAGTTTGGTAGATCAGTAGACCAGGACCTCAGTGTTTGAAAGAGTTTTTGACTATGCGATGCCTGTTTGTGTCGAAGGTGTTCTGCATGCGCTCAAGCCCAGGCCTCAGAACCATCCACCATAGTTCTAATGTGACCGAATATCACGCGTTGGCGACCTCTACGTGGAGCTTCTGGACATGGCTTGCTATACTTTCAATGATTACTATGATTTCACAAGTGAGTGAAACTACTTTGATAATCGCATTGCTGACGGGGGCTCGCACTACTTGGGATTAGGGACATCTAAGGTCGACGCTCGTTTTAAGTGTATTTATACTGTGGATGTTATTGAAGTGTCGATGTGTCATTCATGGTGAGCGAACTACCTTATCTCCATTGACTTTCTGCAACTGACATGACACGCCATCCAAAAAGAATCAATTATCTCCCTCCCACCACACGGCGTCCAATTAGAAACACACCGCGGTCTTCCATCCACACCTCTCACACCACCTATCATCCTCTTCATAAACCGACAATTCATACCTCTTCCTTCTATCAAAGATATCATCATACATGAAGGATTGTATGGTTGGAATGTTCGGTATTACCTTGCTGTCATCTGTACTACTGGTGCTGGTGGTACAGGTGGTACAGGCGGTACAGGAACGAATGAGGAAGAGAGGAGAAGGATCGCTATACGCGTAGTATTCGAGGTACATACACATGATTGTTTAACACCGAACGAACGGCCACTGACTTTTTTTCTTTTTCTTTTTCTTGCTTTTTTTCTCTTTTGTTTTTGCTGTGGGGCTGGTTCCTCAGAATATCTTACCAAAATTCCCAATTTTGAAAGAGGTGTATCTCAAGCTTCGCAAAGACCTGCTCCCCGATTAAAGGGGTCGAACCCACCATGAGCCGAACGACGATAGGTTGTCTCCCGATTACGCTCCAATAATGAGTAAACGCTGGAGCTTTTCGCGAGAATTTAGGGCGAGGGCTTTGATAGCATATATGATGCCGCGCATCCCATGCCTTTCAAAAGCTGCACATGCAGGCCGTTAGCATTTTTAGACGTCTCAAGTCGGAAACTTGGGTGGTGTGTGTGTAGGCATGTTGTGGAGTTTGTGTGCAATACCACTAAGGACTCTGCCATTTAACCACGCTTCTTTTCACATTTCCTCAACGTCAAATATGTGGGCATCCCCATATGATCATATGGCGCATGCCATTGGTCACTGGCTTACCGTCCTGGCTTATGACATTCGCTTATGTCTGATGTTTAGCCTCTCAGTCCTTGCAAGAGAGGAAGTCGTGGATTTATTAAGGAAAGTAAATTCGCTAGTCTATGCGATCATCGTGATGGTCGTCTACCGAGGCAGACGCGAAAGGAAGGGCTAAGCTAAAGCTTCGAAATGAAAGAAAGTGGCGTGTCAAAAGACAGCGAACGACCTGCGTAGATGTCAAACCCCCCAAGACCCGTGTAAAAAGATGGAGAGACAAAAATGTCCGACGCCACAAGACATGGGATTATGTATGCACGGCGGCACCGAAAATTATCTTGGCACAGTGGCTCAACCCAACCTTGGTGAACAACGTTAGGTCGGCTCCGAGGCCAACCACGCTGATAATAATGCATATTATGAATACAGGAACCGGGGCACTATATAACCACACTTACGCGTTAACGCACAGCCCAAGGAACCCAGAGTATTCCACGTTCAAGGCGACGACGAGACCTTCGAGGCATAAGTCGAGCTGGATCCACAGGTCACTTCCACATGCAGCAAGGACCGATGCACTGTATTTCCCGAGAGCTATCGCAAGGTCCTGACATTGCGCGGTCAATCTAAAATCTCGCTACATCGAAGATATGTACTCACGACATAAAGGGAGGCGATAAGCTTGACGATGGCGGCGAGGTGAATGGTAGAGTCGACCTTAATGGACGAAAGAGCGGCAAGAGATGAGTTCACGAGAGTGATTACGTTTTGGCAGTGTTGGGAAGGATTGGAGTTGCCATCTGTAAATTGAGAAACAGCCAGGTTAATCACCCATTAGTGCGACGGAAGACGGAGGAGCTTCATACCGATGAGCGAGATCTTGGCGCGGACTTTTTCATTCAGATCGTTGACCCAAACCAAGATATCATCCTCGTTGACAACGGGGCTCGAGGTGCAGCCTCCGTCGCACCTTGAGGTGACATCGCCGCGAGCTTCGCTTCCCGTAGTGCCAAGGTTAGTGCTGATATCGGAATGGAGAGTCGAGCGAACGGCGGCATTGAGAGCCGAATCAATCAACGAGCCAGCAGAGTCGACAACATCGCCAATATCGAGGGCGATGGTGTCACGGCCTGAAGCGCGATATCAATGAAAGTACGGGGTTACATCCTCGTGCAAAATTACAGAAGTGACCAAGGAGACAACGTGAACAGCAGTGTCCGGAAAACACGACGAAGGATACCAACAGAATTAAGAACGAGCGATGGCCCACAGTCAATGTTCACGCGAAAAACGCGTAGGGCATCGGTGAAAAATATGACAAAAGGGAAGTGAAGAGCAGAGGAGCGCGGCGAACGAAGGCAGTAACACGGACGCGCTACGCCGATATTCGAAGAGCGGCGAAGCTTCAAAGACAGGCGAAGACAAAGTATCATCGCCGACGCACCTCCGTGACGCGCTTGAACAGTGTTGGCCGTCCCAACAGGGAGAGGATACGCGTTCGCCGCAGGAAAGAGCGTGCAGGCGAGGAGAGTGATTGCGGGAATGACAGCGAACATAATGGAGATGATTTGGGGATACGGTGGGTAGCTGAGGGCAAGGTTGTGAGGGCGTGGGTTTGGGTGAGATAGGGGGAAGAAGGGGGAATGAGATTTTGGGGCAGACTTGCCAGTACTTATAGACCGGGAGATTCCTCCCCTCGTGACCTCACAAGTCGTCATACACAGTCGATCGATTGTCACGCGAAAAAGAGGGGAGCTTCTTTCAAAAGTCTGCCTGTATATGTACATTAAATCCAATGATACCGCCAACAGTCCCGTTTGGTATCTAGACGATCAGAAAGTAACGAGTATAAGCACGAGGAACGACGAGAGGGTTCGCGTGAATCTAAGGCTTGGACAAGAGACCTCGATCGACCGGTCAATCTGGACTTTGGGCACCACAATCCTTTTCACCTACCGACGACGTGCTCATTATGAGGCTTGACATGCCCACTTCCCAGCAGGTCCCCGACCGCCCAGCTGTGAATGCGGTCTGATTGACACTTGACTTCACAGGAAGCATCATCGGGGCGATGGGTGGGCGTGATCGTAGAGGCGTCATTCGACGAGTAATCAAGGATGGATCGTCGGGCGATTCGCGGATCCAATGGCCATGACCATTAATAATCAGGCCAATCGGCGTATGACAGAGCGGGTTCCAAACGTAACAGTGCACACAAACGCGGCTCCAGCAAGTGTAATAGAAGTGAGTAGCGAGAAAGGATAAAATAGACGGTAAGGAAAGGCCAGATGTCCGCGTACAGATCCTCGCGCCGTCAATTAGGGGATTCACTGAGCGCAGCGCCACTGAGTTTTTATTCTTCACAGCAAATGTCGCAGAGGCGCAGTACCGTGATCCCTGACAACGCAGGGAACTAATAATAGGCGAACAAAGCCAACAATAGAGCCCTGAGAAGTTTTATCACGCATCCTCATTCACAAGATGGGCAAGAAGGTGAACAACCCACCGAATTCACGTCATTGTGGTGAAGCAAGCACATGCATCTTGGCTCATCGTGGCCCAAGAGATGCAATAGATACCCTTCTGCGACCAGATCCCCACACAGTGCAGGAGCTGGGAATACAAGCAGTTACAGGTCCTGGGCCGTGATGGCGGTCGATGTCGACGCAAGGAACAGAAGGGATGGGGAGTGGGGACGTCGGCAAATGCCTGCCCCGCAAACTCGGGGCCGTTCGTTTTCTCCACCTCAAACCTCTCGCGGGGTCCCCGACACTCTAGTAGGTGTCACCATATGTGCTTTGTTGTATGGACCCGCTTGCTTGCTATTTTTGGAGCCTTTCAACGTCCTCACTAATCGCGATGCGTCAATTTCTTATGTGCAAAGTTCCCCAAATTCATTCTAAAGGGCCGGGGCAACAAACTACTGAAGAATTTGATTTCGCGAAATGTGAATGGCCTAACCTCTTGTTTGTCGTTGGGCAGGAGACACTGCATGCCGCGACACTGGCCGTTTACATTGCTGAAAGCCGAGAGACGTCGTACTAGTACTGCCGTGTTCCGCCGGATTCAGAAGAACAACGTAGTCTTGATCCTGATTTCGTTGTGCTCTCCGCATGCATTCCGTGCCACATGTCCCCTCGTGTTGGGGAGCAGGGGGATCCGCTCAAATTTGCTGCTTGGCCGGCAATTTATCTTTCGAGTGGCGCCGACAGAGCAATTCCCAACTCGACAGGTAGCTTTAGACCTCATGCGGAGGCTTCCTCCAACCAAAAACGTCTTCATCTCGCACATTGTATGCACGGTATTGCATTTGCGTATCGTCGCACTTCCTGTGGGCTAACCAATCGCAGCGTGCCCTGAAGTTGACATAAACGTTGACGGCCTTACCCACATTGAGATCTTGCGGGAGACAGCGCATGTCTACTGCAATCACCGGTACCCCAGCAGCCGTCCCTCGAGCCGAGGGATTTTCATTTAGCGCTAGTGAAACGTCCCTATAATTGTGCTCTCGGTTGGAACTTCGCCACCTGTTGTATGTCTACGGTGCTGTGTGTTGCATCGCGAAGTGTTGGATTTGATACCGCCCATGGCTACATGAGGTGGCGGAGTGTCCCAGCACTGTCTTTCCCAAGCTCTTCACCATTTGAGGCCTTGCCATATTGGGCTTCCGAATGCAGAGTTCTATGTCTCCCTAATGGCCTGACTACACTACAGAGAGGCGCTTCATCCAGCTTGACGTACGACTTGCTCCCCCTTCAGTCTGCTTTCAGTTCCCTATTGCCCTCTATTATCATACTAATCAATTCGCTGCATACTTTGTGCCCCACGCGCCAGAGGATGCTGCTATCGATCAAATTCCTAATCTCAGGGGTGGATGGTTGACCCTAGCCTACTGGCGCCTGGTCAATGCTGTGTCGTCAGTATCCAGGATGTCGCGACACGGCACTCACGCAATATCGACATCGGTCAATCTCAAGGGAAGACGGTCGTACCGTTCCAGCTGAAGACGCGTGCTCGCCAGATGATGTTGAATCGAGGGCGTCTTGTCGCTCTCAACCTTCGATAGACATCAAACGAGTTGCACATCAACTGAGTCACCGATGAACAACTATGAGCCGATATCACGATGTCGCGAAATATAGCCAAGACGCAAAAAGTTTTGGATGTTTTCTGCCTTGCGATCGCACGAGTTTTCGAGGATTGCGGATTTCACATTACGAGTTTATGTCGTCGCCCACGCACTTAACCTTGGAACGTTCTCATTGACCCCATCGACCGGATTGACGCGGGTTACGGCTATAGTATAGTGGTTCAGTATAGCTCGTTCCCATCGTGGATTACGAGTTGACGCGAGTTCGAACCTCGCTAGCCGTACTTTTATTTTTCGTTTTCGGAATCGAGTGTGGTGCTAGTCGGACAATGAAGAGAACGTTCAATCTCAATAATATATGAATCATTCAGCCGCATATTCTTAGCATATCTGCACACATGACACTGTCCTGCACGCTCAGCCGTTTTGTTCTAATTGCAATCGACTCACGTTATGGTCGTGTTAACGATACAGTCGCAGAACCAGGACCGATTAGGTTTTTCTGCAGATGTGTCGGTCCCCATGTTTGTTTGATCAATACTGTAAAGGTCATCGCAAAACCGGACACCCTTTGGTTGTGGTAGTTCACAATATTAATACCGTTTTCCGCCTCTGACTATTATATCTGGTTACACCCACTCGGGTGCACACAGCATTACCAAGATAAAACAGTTGGCTAATTATATAATTAAAGGTACACTCTTTCATCCGTGGCGACGTGGACTTGAAGAGGGGAAGAATATCGTGGCTTAGAATAGAGTACGGAATACTGCAAAACCTCGGAAATGAGTGCCTCCCTTGCCTGCCAGCCCCGCCCACTGAACAACATGCCAGTTACAATATTTGAGGTGACAGGCAGATAGGGAAAACAAAGCCTAGCAACGTGCTCTTGCGATTGTTTCCCGCGCAAATATCCTCATAGAGCCAAAATACCCCCAATGTGGAGGAAAAAACGCAGTAGTCGCAAGCGTGCTTGAACCAATTGCCCAGTTCGAAGCTGAGGACACTAATTCACTAGAATTTCATCACGTGTCGTTTGGTTTTCGCCACCTCCCCAATACGGTTATTACGCAGCTAGGGGTAGCACGTCTAGGCCTGAACAACCAATTGCGGTTCTGTGTCCGCTTGCGGCGTCCGTCTAGTATGTCTTCTGGGGCAACCGCTGCTGATTTACCTGTACAGGGTAGGTCCATGGATAGCGCAGCAACAGCTCCAACCACGTGTTTGCAGTGCGAATGAACAACATCATCCCCAACACTATGGCCACCAGTCATCCAACATTACGTCTCTGAAACTTTCGATATTCAAGATGGCTTCGCTCTATAGATGAGGGCCCATTGCGGCGCTTCGTTTTCCGTCGTCGTGTGATAAAGTTCGGCGTGGCCGCATGTTGCAGACGAATTTTTGAGCTTGGCAAGTTAGAGCTCAATTCACAATTCCTGTCTCACCCGACCACATCTGATAATTTTGGGATTTTTAATATCATCTTGTCAGGGTTCGAGTTCCGTTAACGTTCGTCAGGCGCCACGTTGTAATGTCCTGCTTCGAATCACGCGAAAACGCACGCACAAAGTACAGCCCCCGCAGAAGGATCATTGATTGTACATTTCACATTCATGAATTTATGTCAAACGGGAATATATTGTGCGGGCTGAAGCGGCTTATGAGATCCACAATGGATAAGGCGCGTGCCGTTG
>Ga0307508_10003878_pt1 | contig 14877 bp, 8 predicted proteins | sample 9_EM_MG_FD_203089 | JGI IMG/M metagenome (GOLD analysis project Ga0307508, IMG submission 203089) | Populus trichocarpa ectomycorrhiza microbial communities from riparian zone in the Pacific Northwest, United States - 9_EM | ecosystem: Host-associated > Plants > Roots > Unclassified | place... | reverse complement strand
ATTAATTATGTCTAATTCTTGAAATGAAAAGGCTCTGAAAACATTTGTTGATTTGGTTTACTGCATCGCCATTCCATTTCTTGCCAATGAAACAAAACACCACCAGCAGCAGCAGATCCTCAATATCGAACTAGCTGCGGTCGGCTATCTTGATCTTTTGCGCCTTTCCGCATAACGAAACAAAATGGTGATAAAAATGGACCCCTAAAAAGGTTCAACATCAGCAAGTTATCGTTTGATTGAACTAACTAATTGTGTCTGATTATATGTATTCTTTGTGTTTGGTAATTTCAGCTCAGTGGTAAGCGAGCTGGAATTGTTGGATTGGGAAATATTGGATATGAAGTTGCTAAAAGGCTCGAGGCCTTTGGTTGTTTTGTTTCGTACAACTCCAGGAAGAAAAAACCGAATGTTTCGTATCCGTTCTACCACGATGTCTGTGAGCTTGCAGCTAATTGTGATGCTCTCATCATTTGCTGTGGATTAAGTGACGAAACCCGCCACATGATCAATAAACAAGTGTTGTCAGCACTGGGGAAGGAAGGAGTCATTGTAAACATTGGACGTGGGGCAATCATCGATGAGAAGGAAATGGTGAGGTGTCTGATGCAAGGGGAGATTGCAGGTGCTGGCTTGGATGTGTTCGAGACTGAGCCTAGTGTTCCTAAAGAGTTTTTCGCAATGGATAATGTTGTGTTGTCACCGCATAGGGCTGTTTTTACACCTGAATCTTTGAAGGATTTAAGCCAACTTGTGGTGGGGAATTTGGAAGCTTTCTTGTCAAATAAGCCTTTACTCTCCGAATATGTGGACAGCGAATAATTCAACTCGTCGGTTTGCAGGTCAGTTTGTTAATCATCTCTTGTATGATATCTGTTAATCAGTAAACAAATTTCTGAACAAAGCTTCTTTACAAGCAATCTCTTTTGCCATCAGAAAGAAGTCAATCTCTTGCATGGTTATTATTCTGATGTTGGATAATCAAACCTATCTCCATTTTGGTAAATCCTGTTTGATTCCTTCCAGTGATTGTTTCACATTCTTCTGCATGCATACCGATCATAACAGTATGATATGACTGCAAAGCGAGTGAGAAGATAAAAGATGAAGAAGTCTTATCATCATGGTTTTAAGAGGGGGAGGCCGTGCGGAATTACCTTCTTATCAGAATTATCTGGATGCTGGTTGCATCCTAAAATCCTAGCCATGGCTTCTCAATTGTTCTTAATGGCTGCAAACTTGATGAAGGAGCAATTAACCTAGTGTAGATGAGGGAGCCAAAAGAAGAAGAAGAAGATATATACCATTTAATCAAAGACTTCTTAAATATATTTGGAGTCCCTTAGGCTAAAAGGGAACGCCAAGATATTCAGACATTGAAAAAATTTTCCTCGAACAGTCTCAAAACATGAACGATTGCGAGAGCCGCGGTGCTAACAACGTTCAACTAATTGTGCTAATTTCATACAATCAACATTCATCTAGTCAACGTGGCATGAATCTGATGCTCCGAACGACCATGAGAGCCACTCCTGACCTTTGATTCTGGAACATAGCCCCAAAACAAAAACATAAATTTCAAGTATCTTGAGTTGAGGACTCCGTGCCTAAAACAGCCAAAGAGAAGGAAATGGTGCAGTGTTTGGTGAAAGGAGAGATCATTTTATTCATGTAGATTCCTTTTACAAAATTAAAAGAAATGTAATATAAAATTAGAAAACAAATAAAAAGAAAAATTAAATAAAAGACAATGAGAAGCCAAAAGAATTCACCAAAATATTGAAATGATGTCCATTTAAATTTAAAACATACACGAGTAATAAAATTTCAATTTCAACTCACTAAAAGAAATCAAAAATAAATTTTAAAAATAAAACAAATATTATTTTGATTTATTTTCAAATAAAAAATACTTTTAAAAATAATTATTATCACAATATCAAACGAGCTTTTAAATATAAACGACTGTCTATTTATTAAGAATTGGTTTTTGAATTTTTTTTTTATAAAGTTATTTCAATTTTATACTCATCGTCATGGAGTTTACAAATTAACCCAATTTAATTAGGTACTTTTATTGCTATTTTAAAAAATTATTTTTTAGCCTCTTCCTTTTATTGGGTTTTTTGATACCCTATGTGACCTTACATCAAGTTTTATTTTTCATTGTTATTTTTTTTGTTAAAAATAATAATTTAAAATATATTTGTGAGTTTAAATAATATTTTTTTATTATGAAGTTTGCAAGTTAACTCAAAAATATTTTTTATTTAAATATTTTTTTTAAAAAAATTATTTTTGATATATATATATCAAAATAATAAAAAATATAACAAATTTTTTTTAAAAAAAAATTAAAAGTTTTAGAAACACAAGGTCAGCACGTTCCCAAACGCTTCTATAATCTCTTTTATTGTATAAACCCTGTCGCTGTTTTATGTGTGGAATATTAATTATCCTTTTCTTTGGTAATCTCCTCCAAACATTGAAAATGGATTGTAATGGTTATCATCAAGAAAATCATGATCAAAACCTTTTCCCAAAGCCAAAAGTCTTAGTTCTTGAACCACCACCAGTCTTCAAATATCACGAAGACAAACTCTCCCAAAAATTCCATTTCTTGAAAGCATGGGACTCACCACTTCCTTTAGACCAGTTTTTGACTACTCATGCACACTCAGTCCAAGCTATTCTCTCCCATGGAACCTGTCCAGTCACCACCAGCACTATAAGGCTGTTGCCATCTCTGGGGCTTATTGTCACCACAAGTTCTGGACTCAACCAAATCGACTTGCAAGAGTGTCGTCGGAGAGGGGTATCTGTGGCTTATGCTGGAAGCCTTTTTTCTGCGGATGTTGCTGATATAGCAGTAGGGCTGTTGATTGATGCGCTGAGAAAGATATCGGCTGGCAATCGTTACGTCACCCAAGGATTGTGGGCTAACAACGGAGATTTTTCTCTTGGCTCTAAGGTGAGGGGTCTTGCAGAAAATCTTGTTAGGCACCTGAAAAAAAAATTTGTTGATTCTCAACGAGACAAGTCAATTAGGTGTTGAAATTAATGGGAAAAAGGCATATTGTTAGGAAACTCCTGGAATTTGGAATATCTTTTTGAATCATTTTTAATTTGATTGAAAGCTTGAGAATGTTTCGAGTCTTGTTTGGTGATAAACCATAGAAATAATGCCTCTCAATATGTCATCTCATATAGCAAAAACTCACTGTTTTGTACTGCGATTTGGGCTCCTTTCAAAACGCGTTTTGAGTTGAAACGGCATCAAATTGATGCTTGTTTGAGTGTTTTTCCGATGTGAGCATGCCAAAACTATGGAAAACACCTAAAAATGATCAATTCGGTGCTTTTTTTCAGACAAAAAGCACTTTGAACTACATACCAAACACCCACGAATTTAAGCTTTCAGATCCTAGAAGTTGGAGTGCTTACTTCGGTTCCTCCCACCCCAAATGTCTACTCTGTTGAATCTTTATTTTTCCTTTTCTTTTCCTTTAAAAAAAAAAAAGGAATTGCCATCTTATATGCTGATAATTGAATTATAAATATCCTATTTCTGTGTATTGATGGCTGTAATTTGTTTCTCCATAAGATGTTGATGTTTGTTATTTCAGCTGGGAGGCAGGAAAGTTGGGATTGTTGGACTTGGAAGCATTGGCCTAGAAGTTGGAAAAAGGCTAGAGCCCTTTGGCTGCAATATCTTGTACAGCTCAAGGAACAAGAAGTCATCTGTATCATACCCTTATTATTCCAATGTCTGTGAACTAGCAGCAAACTGTGAGGTCCTCATAATTTGTTGTGAATTAAATGATCAAACTCGTCACATGATTAACAAGGAAGTCTTGCTAGCATTGGGGAAGAAAGGATTGATCATTAATGTCGGACGCGGGGCAATTATAGACGAGCAAGAAATGGTGAGGTGCTTGATGCAAGGAGAGATTGCAGGTGCCGGATTGGATGTGTTTGAGAACGAGCCTCATGTTCCCAGTGAGCTCATTGCATTAGACAATGTTGTCCTGTCACCGCATAGAGCTGTCCACACTGAGGAAACTTTGATGGCTTTGGTTGAACTTGTGATTGGGAACTTGGAAGCTTTCTTTTCAAATAAACCTTTGCTTTCACCTGTAATATTGGATGAATGAACAAAACAATCTTTCTGTTTGCAGCAGCTGGTTAATCTGTCATGAATTAATTCAAGTATTTAGACATGGATATTACTGTCATTAAATGTTTAATTTCATTATTGAAGCCCTTCAATGCTTCATTGTCATGGATACACCTTGCATCTTTTTGGAAATCGTAAAGTTACTGACTGGTGTTCGCTAACTCTCGAGGTCGAAGCACCAATCAACCTAGCTAGCTACTTGCTACACTAAACTTTTAGTCTCATCGCCAATTTTATTCAATCACAACGTTCACATGTTTTCTCCTTGTAATCTTACTTTTTAATGATATTTCATAACATTTATTGAAGTTGAGCAAAATTCCTATTCTAAATTGGATACGTCAAGTAAATTTTTCGAGTTGAGAACATGTTCAAATTTAACCTAGAAGTTACTACTCATACTTTTTTTTTTCCTTATTATTTTTGGAATCTTTCTCCATTTAGATTGAAACTTTTAATCTCATTAGAATTTTACTATTTAGAGTGTATTTGGTATTGCGGTAACTGTTGTGGTTGTGATTTGAAAAAAGTTTTATAAAAAGTACTTTTAGTTGAGGTTGGTTTGAAAAAATAGATGTTTGGTTAAAACTGTGGTTGAAATTAAGGTTGAAGAAAAAGTAGTTTAATATGTTTGGTTAATAGTACTTTTGAAATTGAGGTTATAAAATAATTTTAAAAATATATAAATTGATATTGATGGTTTTTAATTTAAATATTGTGGATTTAATTATTGCTATTACATCATGAAATAAATCATACTTTATATATATAAAAAATTTATTGTTCCATTAAACTATCTACAATTCCATTACGTACAAAATTCATCCAACAAGAACTACAAAATTAGGTAAAATATTATCAGGAATAAAATTGAAATTACAGTACAAGTAAATTTAATTCACCTTAAACTAATTTTTTAAAAAAACAAAAAAAAAATTATTGTTCACGTTCACGTGAACAGCGCGAGTGAAATCAATTAACTGCATTGATTAAAAAAAAAACTGTTCAGTGAAGCACAGTTCTTTTCTTGTAACGCGCAGGAAGCAGCTCCTAGCTGCTTTCTTTTTTCTTGCGTTTCAAACGCAGTATTTCATGGGATCCATGTACAGTAACAAGCGTTTGTTAATTAACCAAACAGCTTGCAAAATTTGGCCGCAAGAAATGTGGACGCCACCACGTAGCCAAACAGATTTTTAAGATGTTTGAATAGCATTTCAGATTATTTTTTTTAAAGAAGAGATTGATGAAATAAAAACTTTTTAGTATGAGAACTTTAGTTTCTTTCTCTACAATTTAAAATAGTAATTTTTAAGGTTTAAGAAACTGTAACGTTTTATACAATTTTTAGTTTCTTATTATATATATTTATCATAATTGAATTAACTCCAAGCTGGACTAGGAGAGCAGGTGGGATGGGAATTGTGGTTGGTTTTTAGGCTTGGAGCACAAGTCCAGCTACTGATAACTACTGAGCTCTGGACTATTTCTGTTTCCTTTGTTTAGAATCATGGGCCAGCATAAGTCATTAATGAATCTTATGATTCATAAATTAAGTCCCTCAGTCCTGTCTAGACCCAAACCGTGATACAGTGATGGGATTTTTTTTTCATGGAAGCAGCCCATGAGAAAACCATGTCTAATAGACTCGAAGAAACAGGAACAGCAACAAAAAGAAGGCAATGACAAATACAAGATGCTAAAGATTAAAAAGAAGGATGAAATTAAAAAAAAAGTTGGAGAATTTGAGTTAGTTCTAGTTTACCTGTCAAACCTGGGTCATAAGATATGATAACTCCATAAAAAATAAATAAAAAAAATTATAAAGTACAATTTCAAATCAACCATATATTAAATGATGAAATTAAAAAAAAAATATTCAATTAACAAAAGAACAAGTCAACCTGGCTAACTCACAAAACTTGTGACCCAGGTCATGAGATCGTGATAACCCCATAAAAAACAAATCAAAAAATAATTTTAAAACTCAATTGATAATCAACTCAATATTAAAGGATGAAGATGAGAAAAAAAAAGAAGCTAAGTTTGAAAGTAAAAGAAAAATAAGTCCTCAAAAGTTTTGATGACTATAGTGAAAAAGATTTTGGCATTTCATTAGTATATATTAATGGATATGAATTTATTGGTATAGCTAGCTTTCATAAATTTATTAATTGACATGTAAACTTTGAACTTCATGTTTGCATGAATTTGAAGTTGTCACAACATTGATTACACTGATTTCATTTGATATCACGTGTAAAGTTATTAAACCCAATTCGATCCATGACTTAGCATAAGGCTTGGGTCATGAATTAAACAAGTTAGTCCAAGTTGATTTATTTATTTTTATATAAAAAAACTGATATTTTAATTTTTTTAAAAAAAGTTAAATTGAGATTTGACTAGGTTGTGGGTTCACTTGTCGGGTCAATCTAGTTCAAACGCCATATCAATCGAGTTAAACTAGGTCAACTCTAAGTTAATCTTGTGTTAAAACTCGACAATAGCTATGAGTCAGGTTGACTATGTCCTGAATCAACATGTCGTGCCAAGATATATTTTATAACTATGATCTTATGCGAAATATTCAATCAATTTCTTTACAATCAAGTAAACACGAAATAAGATAATAATTAGAAAGGTGATTTCTATTATACAATGGGTTGAGTTAATTTTTTTTTAATATAAAAACAAGATATTCAAGCTCATTAAGATGGTTTTAGTGCCACTACAAAAGGTTTCATGATGATACCGATAAAGGTTATACACGCCATCAAAGTAACAATCTCAAAAAGCGAACCAAACAAAATATCTTGAAGTGAACATCTCATATTTATATTTAATCAATTAATTTATTTTTATTCAAAAACAAAATATCTCGAGCCTGTATTGGGTGTACACCCAGCTAGTGTTGGGCATGCATCCCAACATCCTTATGGGCTCAAATTGCCATGTCCGAGCTCAACATACTTGGATTCAGATAATGCATCTGAGTCTACTTTCACCTCTAATGGGCTTTAGACAACTTGCCTGAGCCCAACACTCTCTTGAGAATTTTTTCAAAACCCCACGCTAGTCTTTCAATATTTTATACTAATCTAATACATATTATTTTGAGTAGAATAACTTAAGATATCACAAGGGTGGAGTTACACTTTAGTCTCTCATCTCTACAAAAAAAGAAGACATGTGGACTATAAATACACAATGAATATTTCAAACTCAAGGTTCACAATCTCTTTATGCTTTATATTTTTAGCATACATATTTCTAGAGTCTTTCTCTCTAAAATATCATTGCACATTTTCTCTCTACACAAATACTTATTTAAGCATTTGAGAGTTCTTACATCTATATAAAAAAAAACCTTTTATAGGTATTAGCTACTAACCACCTTAGCTTACCAAGCACCAGACACCAGCTACCAACCCTCTTGGTTAAGGGGAATGGATCAAATTGCTAGAACTGAGAGATTAACCGATTATCCAACATATAATCCTTGTTCCTAAGCTACTTGAACATTTTAGAACCTTATCATTGGCGCCGTCTATAAGAAACTAATGAAAAAGCCATCAGTTTTTTTTTCTATAACTTGTTTTGGACATTTCTAGGCCATTTCATGGCACACAACTAAGACACACTTAGGCTAGGACGTGAGACAACTCTACATGTTACCGCGAGCACTTCTACCCAACTAGAGCTTTAACAACTCACTAGTCAGGTATAACTCCTCACTCAAGTCGTGTTGGCAATCTAAGGGAAAAATCAAACCTTACCACCCAACAAGTCTTGACACCCTTAGTAACACTCAACGCCCTTATGCCACGAGCATCGACCGCGCCAGGTACTCATAGACGATCTACCTAAAGGAGACTAGATAAAATGACATTCATAGAAGTCCTTTAAGAGGTCACTCATACCATTGCGATATCCATGTACAGAGCTGGTAGTCCAAATGTACTTCCCTTAGTTACCATGAGTGGACACTAGTTACCATAATTGTCATTCCATACCAAACTCCTCAAGCTCCTAAGAGCGTAACAAATAAAAGACTAAGAGATGATTTGTATATGAGCATACCTATGAGAATATCTACAACTCCTATCAATGAAGGGGTTCTCTTTTATCCAATTGAATATTGAAAACTCGACTATCTAAGAACTACATTTCCATAACAATGATGGCTTAGCTGACCCAAGGAAGCATGTACAGAATGTGCATGATAACTTAGAGTTTCTCATCCAGGATAATGACTCAATATGCAAAATCCTCCCCACAACCTTCCAAGAATCTGCGCATACATGATACAATAATTTGGAGCCAAGCTCTATTGAAGGGTTTAATGATCTCTTTGCTAAGCTAATGACACACTTTAACACCAGCATACCAGCCAAAAAAAGATCTATGAAGCTATTTGATATTACCTAATAAGGGGGCGAGTCTACACATGTATATTTAAAGAGGTCTAATAAGGAGATGCTTAAGGTGAAAAAATTGCTTGAGCTAGTAGCCTTAGAGGCCTTGATAAGAGGGGTAAGAGAACATGCCATCCAAAGAAAACTTTATACCTTACCAGATAGAAGTTTGCTCAAGGTGAAGCAAGTCATGAAAAATCATATACGGGTGGAAGATGCTAATTTACTACGATATAGGCCTTTTTTTTTTTATAAGAATAACCAACATGAAGGATCTTACAAGAAAAATCATTCTCTTAGTAGAAATGAAAGATCAAGAAAGAATCATAAGGGATCAACCCATGGACATTTATGTATCCTAAGGATTTATAACCCCCTTGAATCAAAATAAGATCACTCATTCAAAGTTATCAGAGCAGTCAAAACAAAAACCTTGGCACCAACTCTAAGACATATTCCTTTTAAGAACCTCCCTCGTATTTATCACTCATATCACCTTAGGATGCATAATCCTTAATAAAAATGTAAGTTTTTTTTAAATAAAAATAATGTATATCTGAATTTCATTTCCTATCTATAAATCTCAAGTGGGGGCTTCCAGATACTTTTCAATAAAGGAATTGACTTGGTCTTCCTAGTGCAATAACACCACTCTTATTAAAGAGGATTGACATAGTCTTCCTAGGGAAAAAAACCCCACAATCTCTAAGGGATAGGTATGAGGTCTTCCTATTTCAATTACATCATTTTACAAGTGATGCATAAGAGCCTCTTACCAATTTTCTATGGTTGATCTTGGATCCCCTATTCTTTGGTGTAGTCTTAGACTGACACATTCTCTAGGTAATGTCTAAAGACCTCTTACCAATTTGCTAGGGGTTGATCTCGGATCCTCTATTCTCCAGTACAGTCTCAGACAAACACATTCTTTAGGTGATGCTTGAAATCTTCTCACCAATTCACCATGGAATGATTTGGGATATCTTATTCTTTAGTGCAATATCAAACTAACATATTCTCCAGGTGATGCTTAAGAACCTCTCACCATTTCGCTAGGGGTTGATCTTGGATCTTCTATTCTCTAGTGTAGTATCAGACTGGCACATTCTCCAGGTAATGCCTAAGGGCTTTTCACCAATTCACCAAGGGTTAATCTCGGATCCCCCATTCTCTAGTTTAGTCTCGGATTGATATATTTTTCAATTGATGTCTAAGAGCTTCTCATCAATTCACCATGGGTTGATCTATGATCCCCCATTATCCAATGCAATTTTAGACTGACATATTCTCTAATCGATGCCAAAAAACCTCTCACTAATTTGTTAATGATTGATCTTTGATCTCCATCTTTCCAATACAGTCTCGGATTGGCACGAATCTCTAGTGGGGCTCATAAGCTTTATATTATCTTCATAGATGATCTTGGGTCTCCCACTCTTAGGTACAATCTCTCTCTAGTAGGGGGCTCTCACATTTAATTTCATCAATAAAGATGATTATATATCTTTTACCTCCATTATAAAGTGGAGTTATTGGTCCATAAATATTGGAATGAACAAGCTCTAATGGCCTTCTTATTCTCTATAATTTTAATTATGGGAATTGATTTTGGTGTTGTTGCTAAAAATACATTCTTCACAAACTTGAGAAGAAGTATAAATTTTAGGAAGACCCGTCACCATATTCTTTTGATGTAGAATTTTCAATCTATCAAAATTAAGATGTCCATAGCGAAGATGCCATGCTTTGGAAGATGATGCTTTCTCTTTTAATCTCATAAAAACATGAATAAGTAATATTCTGCAGATATAGAGAAAATAATCAATTCTCTGTCATATTAACTTTAACAATTAATCCCAATTTGTCGTCTTCAGTTTTATACACTTTGTTTTTGATATAAACTTCATACCTTTTTTTTCTTAAAGTTGGCCCATGTTAAACAAATTTATTTTCAATTTTGGAACAAAGAAAACATTGAAAATGGTATGAGCACTATTCTTCTTGGTTTGGATTACTGTCATTCCTTTTTCTATAGTGATAATTTTTTACTCGTTACCAAACTTTATAAAATCTTGATAAGATTAATCTAAATTAGAGAAGATTGATTTATCTCCACTCAAGTGATTGCTACACTCAATGTCTAAGTACCATAAATTTTGGTGATTTTTCTCATTCATATGGTTAGCCATCGATAAAGACATTTCCCCTTTCTTCTCTATAAAATTAGATTTTTTTACCACCATTCCTATTCAAATTAGTTTAATATTTAGATTTGTAATGTCATACTTGTGACACTTAAAGCATTTAACTTTTGATTTGTCCACCAGCATTGGCTTGTAAAAGGTTGAGTAATTGTTGTCATATCATTTTCCTCTTCTTTAAAAATTAGAAAAGTAATTATCTTTAAATTTCTGGTGTGAAAATCTAACATTATTATTGTTTGTGCTTCTTCCACTTCCCTGTCCACCTCTTTGTAGATAGAAAAATGATTATTAGATGAAAACTGTAAAGCTTACTCTTTCTTGTCTTGTCAATTCAATTTTTGCTCGTGAATTAGGAAGGAACTTTGCAATTTATCAAAGAAAAGTTTATCAATATCCTTAGCTTCAACACATTACAACACTGAATTTTGGTGTCAACGATCAAAGAGTTTTCTCAATGATAGTAATATCCTCTGTTTTATTTATATGGATTCACATCTTGTTAATGATTGCCATTGTTCGAGAAAATTAATGTGATTGACTCTCCCATATTCATACTAAGCAACTTGAATTATTTTTGAAGTGTTTAAAGTTGTTGTCTTTTTACTTTAGTTGTTATATGATACTTTTTTTCCACCGAATCCTAAATATTCTTAGAAGTTTCCATACAAAGAATGGTTTCCAATATTGATAGGTCAATTAATTAGAAATGATAATTCTTTTCTTTAAAATTTTTCAATCGTTGCGTTTTTATCTCTGTTGTATCCACATCCAATATTGTTGATCTAGATGACGATTCAATTATTTTTTAAGAAATGATTTGTCAATACTCCTTTGACCATAAAACATTCTCCATTAGCATACTCCAATAATTATAATGATCATCAAAGCATGGAATGGCAGGTTGAACAAAATTATTAGAAGCCATGATAAAAACATTTATTGGAACTCTTGCATTAAAGAAATTATTGTCAATGCTATTTGTTTTTGTGGAAGAAGTCAATATATTGAAGGGGCTGATCAGAAGGTAGCCAAAAGCAAGGGATAAGAAAAAAGAAAAATAGAGAAGAAAATAGAATAAGACAAAAACAGAAAGCAAACAACGAAAAATAAAAAGCCAACAAATACAAATAAAAAAAGGGGCATCAGGACTGAAGGAGCTAATGCGTCAAGCTTAAAACTTTTATTTGGTGTTGTTAGACCAATCTATAATACCTTGAAGCCCTATAAGTAAATTAGTTCCAGTAACCATGAATAACTCATCTTTAGACTTGAGTCAATTCAAGAAATGATATAGAATCAAGGGGAAGTTGTCTTCGAAGGTCACATTTCTATCATTGAAGATAACCTTGTTCCTCATAAGCCATATACTCTAGCTAACACAACAAGAAATCATAGACCAAGCCTTACATTTAAATTTTCCAAATACTAGATTGGGCCACTAATGTAATAGATCATCCACACAGCTAGGAAGACAACCACTAATACCCCCCACCAATCCAAGAATTCCATCCATACGTACTGTCAATGCTACTTGTTCAACTTATAAGCTTTTGTTCAACCTGGAAGTTATTGCTGCTGGTGTTGGTTTTTGTTTTGAACTTAGGATGAATTGTTTTAAGAATTTTATCCCAAGTTTCTGCTACTGCTGTTCAACTGAACAACTGTTGTTTCAATTGTACTATGTTGCTGCTGAGAAACTGCAACCAATTATACTGTTGCTTGCTGTTGCCTGATCAAGGAGGCTATTGTTTACTTTGAAAAGAGACTGGCGCTGCTGTGCTCGAGATCTGCTGGATGCTGCGTTGAAATTAGTTTGCTACTATAATTTGCTGGATGACCAAACCTATTCAAATTTAAAAAGGTTTGCAGCTATGATGGAGGCCTGCTGTCACATGAATTGAAGCTGGAATCGCTGACTGCTACAACTGATTTATCTGCTGCTGCTTGCTGGAGAAACTATTGTTGTGTCTTGTTCCAAGCTGCTGATATTAGAGAGTGATTTTTATGCTGCTGGTGGTTCATTCTTGGAGTTCTGTTGCCTCGTATGTGCTGTTGGAATTGATAAAAAACTGATGCCGTGGAAGGGGTTGTTGTTGTTACGTAACTTCGACTGCTGCTACGTACGTCTTGTTTTTCTTACTTCCTTGCTCTTCTAAATTCTAATTAACCTTGTTAAATAATATTTATGTAGTCTTATTTATTAAGGGTAGAATAGTACTTTCAGTTTAACCTATATATACTTTATTTGTATTTAGGTTAAGACAATGCATTCATAATAAACAGATTATTCAGAATTCTAGCCTCCTTTTTGTATTTGATCTCAATTATTTTAACATGGTATCAGAGCTGGTTTTATGAAACGAGACTTAATCCCGAACACAACTTCGCGGATCCAAAAATTTTTGGAGTGAGATTTTGTCTTCCGTTTCTGCAAAATTTGGTATTTCGTCAGTTTCTGCAATTATTTTGATATTTTGTCTTCCCTTCAGCTTTTTCAATTTGGTATTTCCGTTCAGTTTCTGCAAATTTGTTTTGTGTTTCAGAGTAATCGTATAAGTTTGAGAAGATATTTGTTTAGTTTCTGCAATCTCTATTCAGTTTCTGCAATTTGGTATTTTGTTTTCCGCTGCTTTTGCATTCTGGTTCTCTGTGATTGTTGATTATGGCTACTGAAAGAGATGATTCGCTTCAGTCTGTGAGTGTGAGGTTGGATGGGAAGAACTATTCGTATTGGAGCTATGTAATGAGAAATTTTCTTAAGGGAAAGAAGATGTGGGGGTATGTTAGTGGAGCTTATATGATACCTAAGAATATTGAGGAGGGGGATTCTGCTTTGATAGATATATGGGAAGCAAATAATGCAAAGATCATTACTTGGATCAACAATTCTGTTGAGCATTCGATAGGTACGCAGTTGGCAAAGTATGAGACAGCAAAAGAGGTTTGGGATCATCTGCAAAGGTTATTCACGCAATCAAATTTTGCAAAACAGTATCAGTTAGAGAATGACATACGAGCTCTTCACCAGGAGAATATGAGTATTCAGGAGTTCTATTCTGCCATGACAGATCTTTGGGATCAATTGGCTCTTACAGAATCGGTAGAATTAAAAGCATGTGATGCTTATATTGAACGTAGAGAGCAGCAACGATTGGTACAATTTTTAACAGCACTTCGCAGTGATTTCGAAGGACTTAGAGGTTCAATTCTGCATCGTTCTCCACTGCCTTCTGTTGTCAGTGAGTTATTGGCTAAAGAAATACGTCTTCAGTCTTATTCTGAAAAGGGAATTCTTTCTGCTTCAAATCCTTTTGTACTAGCAATACCTTCTAAGTCATTCTCTAATCATCAGAACAAGCCTTACACAAGGGTTGGCTTCAATGAGTGCAGTTTCTGTAAGCAGAAAGGTCATTGGAATGCTCAGTGTCCTAAGTTGAGACAGCAGAATCAAGCTTGGAAGTCTGACAGTCAGTTTTTTTATCCTCTAATACCATGTTAGAATCAAAACACACAACAAGTATTTATAATCTTCTAAGCATTAATGATTGATTCACCACTCTTAAAATTATGAATATATTGGCTTGAGATTATATATACCACTAACAATTATAATCTAATAAAAAATCTAATTAAATAAATAGAGATTTTTAACACAAATCATTTTTCATCAAGCATTTTTACATGCACTAGGAAACTAGGAAAAAGAAGGGAAACAAGACAGCTCGTGCAGCTTGGGTAGAAGAAGAATTAATTAAACAAACCAGGTATTTAGCTCAATTATTTACCCTACCCTTCTTGATTTTTCCTATGAAACACATATTTTCAAATCTCTCTCGATCTATCTCTTCACTGCTTTCAGCGACCGAAGCCAGTGGGACTCGGCAAATCGGTCTAATTAGAATCTTCCTTTAGGCTAATTACCATGCTACACACACCGAACAGCTATATATATCTATTCATGGAATAACTATACACACAAAGACATCACATGCATGTACCCAAAAATAAACATATAGCCAAATGAAGTGTAAGTACGTAGGGCCATTACACAAAGTAACATAAAATTCTTAACTAGATTCTA
>Ga0307508_10003877_pt1 | contig 14878 bp, 15 predicted proteins | sample 9_EM_MG_FD_203089 | JGI IMG/M metagenome (GOLD analysis project Ga0307508, IMG submission 203089) | Populus trichocarpa ectomycorrhiza microbial communities from riparian zone in the Pacific Northwest, United States - 9_EM | ecosystem: Host-associated > Plants > Roots > Unclassified | place... | reverse complement strand
CGACGGCGTCGACGTGCTGCGCGCCGTGCAATGCCGCGGCGATCGCGAGAATGCCCGAGCCGCAGCCGTAGTCCAGCACCCGCGTCCAGCCGCTCGATCGGCCGGGCGATTGCAGCGCTGTCCAGCGCAGGCACATGCGCGTGGTCGGGTGGGTGCCGGTGCCGAACGCCAGGCCCGGGTCCAGGCGGATCACACGCTTGGCCTCGGGCGGCGGCTCGTGCCAGCTCGGCACGATCCAGAAATCGGGCGTGATCGGCACGGGCGCGAACTGCGACTGCGTCAGGCGCACCCAGTCCTGATCCTCGACCGTCACGATGGACTGAATCTTGATCTCGTGCGCCCAATCCTGCGCCAGCAGGAGCGTCGCCGCATCAGTGGCCTGGGCCTCGTCAGTGAACAGGGCCCGCAACAGCGAGCGGCGCCAGCCCGCGCGGGGCGCAGGCATGCCGGGTTCGCCGAACAGGGCGTGCTCACCGGCCGAGTCGGCGTCGGCATCCTCGACCGAGACCGAGAGCGCTTCCAGCTCGTCGATCAACGCATCCGAGGCCTGCTCGACACAGTCCTCCGGCGCCAGCAACAGCAGTTCAAACATGGACATGAGAAAGATCAGCGCTTGTGACGACCGAGCCAGCCTTCGAGGTAATGAATGCTGGTGCCGCCCTCGATGAACTTGGCATCGACCATCAGCTCGCGGTGCAGCGGGATGTTGGTCTGGATGCCTTCGACCACGGTTTCCGACAGCGCGATCCGCATCCGCGCCAGTGCCTGGTCGCGGGTGTCGCCGTGCACGATGATCTTGCCGATCATCGAGTCGTAGTTCGGTGGCACGAAGTAGTTCGTGTAGGCGTGCGAATCCACCCGCACGCCCGGGCCACCGGGCGGATGCCACATCGTGATGCGCCCGGGTGAAGGCGTGAACTTGTACGGGTCCTCGGCGTTGACCCGGCATTCGATCGAATGCCCGCGCATCTGGATCGCACGCTGCGTGAACGGCAGCTTCTCGCCGGCCGCGATGCGGATCTGCATCTGCACGATGTCGATGCCCGTCACCAGTTCGGTGACCGGGTGTTCGACCTGCACCCGCGTGTTCATCTCGATGAAGAAGAACTCGCCGTTCTCGAACAGGAACTCGAAGGTGCCGGCGCCGCGGTAGCCGATGCGCTTGCAGGCCGCGGCGCAGCGCTCGCCGATGCGCTCGATGGTTCGACGCGGAATGCCCGGCGCCGGTGCTTCCTCGATGATCTTTTGATGGCGCCGTTGCATCGAGCAGTCGCGTTCGCCCAGCCAGACCGCATTCTTGTGCTCGTCGGCCAGCACCTGGATCTCGATGTGGCGTGGGTTCTCGAGGAACTTCTCCATGTAGACGGCCGGGTTGCCGAAGGCCGCGGCGGCTTCGGCGCGCGTCGTCTGCACCGCATGGATCAGCGCCGCCTCGGTGTGCACGACGCGCATGCCGCGCCCGCCACCACCGCCCGAGGCCTTGATGATGACCGGGTAGCCCACCGCGCGCCCGGCCTTGATGATCTCCTTCGGATCGTCCGGCAGCGCGCCTTCCGACCCCGGCACGCAGGGCACGCCCGACTTGATCATCGCCTGCTTGGCCGAGACCTTGTCGCCCATGACCCGGATCGAGGCCGGCGTCGGGCCGATGAAGGTGAAGCCGCTGCGCTCGACGCGCTCGGCGAAGTCGGCGTTCTCGGACAGGAAGCCGTAGCCCGGATGGATCGCCTCGGCGTCGGTCACTTCCGCGGTCGAGATGATCGCCGGCATGTTGAGGTAACTCTGGGCCGACGCGGCCGGGCCGATGCACACCGCCTCGTCGGCGAGCTTGACGTACTTCGCGTCGCGGTCCGCCTCCGAATAGACAACGACCGACTTGATGCCCAACTCGCGGCACGCGCGCTGAATCCGCAGGGCAATCTCGCCGCGGTTCGCGATCAGAATCTTCTTGAACATGGATCGCGCCTTATTCGATGATGAACAAGGGCTGTCCGAACTCCACGGCCTGGCCGTTCTCGCACAAAATGCGTTTGACCGTGCCGGACTTGTCGGCTTCGATCTCGTTCATGATCTTCATCGCTTCGATGATGCAGATCGGCTCGCCTTCCTTGATCGCGTCGCCGACCTCGGCGAACGGCTTCGCTCCGGGATTGGCGGAACGGTAGAACGTGCCCACCATCGGCGACTTCACCGTGTGGCCGGATTCGACCGGCGCCACCGGCTCGGCGGCCACGACCGGCGCCGGGGCAGCGGCCACCGCCGGCATCGGCATGGGCGCGTACTGCGGTTGAGTCGGCGCGGCCGGATCGGCCTTGACGATGCGCACCTTGCCGTCCGCCTCGGTGATCTCAAGTTCCGAAATGTTCGACTCCGAGACGAGGTCGATCAGTGTCTTGAGCTTGCGAAGGTCCATGGTGTTTTAAATCCTGTCTTCTGACGGCGATTGAGCCGTGTTCGGTGTTGATCTCGTCGAGAGCCGACGCATTGCAGGCCGCGTCGATCACAAGGCAATCACGGGCAGCTTTGTGCTCACTGAGGCACGATGACAAATACTTTACGCGATTTGAACGAATTTGGCGGCTGTTGACAAAAACGGAATCTGCGGGCTGGAATCGTCCGCGATCACCCGATCGCGGCCATCCACCGCGCCAGATCCTCCGGTTGAATCACGCCGAGCTTGCGTTCGGCCACCTCGCCGGCGGCGTCGAACACGACGCTGAACGGCAACGCGCCGCCCGTGTTGCCCAGCGTGCGTGACAGCGCGACCCCGTCGACGCCCGCGAGGCCGATCGCAAACCCCACCGGCCGCTTGCCCAGGAACTCGCGCACCGGCCCCAGATTGTCCACGGCGATGCCGACCACTTGCCAACCACGCGCCTGCTGTTCGCGGTGAAAGCGATCCAGCAGCGGCAACTCGCTGACACAGGGCGGGCACCAGGTCGCCCAGAAATTGAGCAGCAGGGGTTTGCCGCGCAGATCCGCCAGCGCCAGCTGCCCGCCGGTTGGCGTCTCGAAGCGCAGGGCCCAGATCGCCGCGCCTCCGTCAGCCGCGTTGGGGCGCGAGCGCCACCACGCCACGCCGGCACCGGCGGCGGTTGCGGCGAGCGCCGCGCCGGTCAGCAGCGCCAGGCGGCGCTGATTCACGCCGGCTCCGACATCAGCTTGCGCAGCCCGGCCAGGTCGCCGCGTTGCGAGCGACCGCCGGCGTCCGGCTTCAGACCGCCGCGCAAATCGTCGAAGTCGAGCACGGTCAGGTGCACGGTGACCCGTTCGCCGAGCTCGGCGCTGGTGTGGGCCAGGCTCAGCACGTCCACCGGGTCGCCGCGCGGCCCGGGCCGGCTGCCCACGTCGTAGTCCACGCGGCGATCGATCAGCGCCAGTTCGGCCGCTTTCGAGTCATCGCAGTAGAGCTCCAGGTGCACGTCGTTCAGCCGCGTCGCCGTGCCGCGCCAGACGGCGCCGGTCAGGTGCGGGCGAAAGATCGCCAGGCGTTCCATCCAGATCGCGGCGACCGCGCGCAAGGCTGCCAGTTCGCCGGGCTGGGTGTCGGCACAGAAGATCGCGAGGTAGTCGCGCACCTCGTCTTCGACCCGGTCATTGCCCGGGAGCTCGGACGATCGCGTGCCGTGGCGCCCCAGCACGCGTGCCGCGCGACGCTTCGCCGGCCCGTATTCCATGCCCTCCTCGACCACCAGCCGGGCGGCGGTGGCGGCAATCTCGTCGGTCAGCGTGGTGGCCATGGCGTGTTCCAGCGGCGCGATTGTGCGCGCATCAGGGCAGCTCGACTGCGCCCATGCGCGCGCTCACGGTGCCGGCGCGGCCGACCACGTAGGCCGAACCCGGCCGCTTCTCGAAGCGTTTCGGCGCCGGCAGCATCACCGCGAGCTGGGCGGCCTGCGTCGTGCCCAGGCCGCTCGCGTCGACGCGAAAGTAGTGCCGCGCCGCCGCCTGGGCGCCGAACACACCTTCGCCCCATTCGACGTTGTTCAGGTAAATCTCGAGAATGCGCTGCTTCGACAGGCAGGCCTCCAGCATGAAGGTGACCGCAAACTCCTGCGCCTTGCGAAGCAGGCTGCGCTCACCGCCGAGGAAGAGGTTCTTCGCGAGCTGCTGGGTGATGGTCGAGCCGCCGACGAGCTTCGGGTGCGCCGGCGTCACCGGCTTGGCCGGCAGCCTGCTGGCCGCGACCTTCTGCGGGCGCCGTGCGAGCTGTTCGTTGATCCTCTCGACACGCGCCTCGGCCTTCTGGTTGCGCTCCCAAGCCTTCTCGAGCGCATCCCATTCGACCCCGCTGTGATCCGCGAAGCCGGCGTCTTCGGAGGCGATCACCGCGCGCTTCAGACTCGGCGCGATGCGCTCGTAGGCCACCCATTGCTGGCTCCACAGCAGCGAGTGTTTCTCGGTGATGAGCCGCCAGGCCTCGGAGCGCTGGAACGTCGTCGATTGCGGATCGACCACCGCCATCAGCGCGACGCGCGCCAGGAAGTAGAGCTGCAAGGCCAGCGCCGAGAGCATCAGCAGCAGCACGATGCGGACGATGTGCTTCACGTCGTCCGCCGCGCGTCGTCCATGCGGGCGCGCAGCGCTGCCAACACCGGTGCGGTGTCGGGACGCACGCCGCGCCAGAGTTCGAACGCCGCGGCGGCCTGTTCGACCAGCATGCCCAGCCCATCGCGGCCACGCGCACCGTGCCGCGCGGCCCAGGCGAGAAAGGGCTGGGCGGCCGCGCCGTACATCAGGTCGAGCGCGAGTGCGCCCGGCGCGAGCACGGTGTGCGACACCGGCACGCCGGCGCCCTGGAGGCTGCTGGCCGAGGCGTTGAGCACGATGTCGAAGCCGTCGCCGCACGCGTCCAGCGGGCTGGCGCGAAGCTCGGCATCGCCGGCCACCGGCGCGTGGCGCTCGACCAGCGCGAGCGCGTTGGCCAGTGTGCGGTTCGCGACCACGACCGCGGTCGGGCGCGCCGCCAGCAGCGGCCCGAGCACGCCGGCCGCGGCGCCGCCCGCGCCGATCAGCAGCACGCGCTTGCCGGCGAGCGCGACGCCAGCATTGCGTTCGATGTCGTTGACCAGCCCGACACCGTCGGTGTTGTCGGCGAGCCAGCCCTCGGCGTCGAAACGCAGCACGTTCGCGGCCTGCGCGAGCCGCGCGCGGTCGGTGAGCCGCTTGCCCTCGCGGAACGCATCGAACTTGAACGGCACGGTGATGTTGCAGCCCTTCGCACCGCTCTCGGCCAGCGCGCGCACCGCGTCGGCAAAGCCGTCGAGCGGCCACAGCAGGCGTCCGTATTCCATCGCCTGGCCGGTCTGGCGCGCGAACTCGGCGTGGATGAAGGGCGATTGACTGTGTTCGACCGGATTGCCGGCCACGACGTAGCGGTCCATGGGCGTCAAGGGATCAATTCTGCGGGGTCGCACTGAGCGTCGTCTCGAGGCCTTCCTCGCGCGTGAACTTGAACTTCGACGTGATCACGAGCTGGTCGGCGCGGCGCCGCATCGCCGCATTGAAGGGCCCGAACGGCGCCGCGGCCCGCACGATCGCAACCGCGCGGCGGTCGAGAATCTTCGAGTCCGACGGCCGCACGACCTCGGTGTCGACGACGCGGCCCTCGGCGTCGACCGTCACGTTCATCGTCAGCTCGCCGTACAGCTTGCGGCCCTGGCTTTCGGGGAAGTTGCGCGTGCCGCGCTGCTCGATCTTGCGCCGCAGCTGGTCGTAGTAGAGCGCGTAGACCTCCTCGCGCGTCGCCGGGCTGATGTAACGTTTTTTCGGGCGGGCGTTCTCTTCGTTGATGCGCTTTTCGATCTCGGCCAGCAACTGGATCAGCTGGCGGCGGCGCTCTTCCTGCGCCTTCTCTTCCGGCGTGCCTTGATCGCGCTGCGGGTCGGGCGCGGGCAGGATCGCGAGTTCGCGGCGGATCTGCGCAAGCAGCTGCTGCTGGGTTTCCTGCAACTGCTCGATGCGCTTGTGCGACTCCTCGTTCGACTCGCCGGTCTCGACCAGCGCGCTCGGCGGCAGCGGCGAGGTCGCGCGGCCGGTCAGCGCGTCGCCGCCGCCGGCGAGTGCGGCCTGGGCGATTGCTTGCGCCTTCTCGGGCGCTTCGCCGGAGCGCGAGTTGACGAGGATGACCTCGAGCGGCGTGTCCTCGAAGATGCGGTTGAAGCTTGCCGGATCGACGATGCGCAGCGTCAGCAAGGCCGCATGCACGCCGACCGACACGATCAGCGCGAGTTGCAGGGTCGAGAGCTTGCGCAGCATGCGGCCAGCCAGCGGCGGGATCAGGCGGCCGACGCCGTCTCGGCCGACGGGCTGGTGTCGCCCTCGGTGCCGTCGCCCGCCACGTCGATGGCGAGTTGCAGCGGGCCGGCGTTGTCCGCGAGGTCGTCGGCGTCGGCTTCCGATTCGGCCGGCGCGGTGTCGTCGAGACGCGCGATCACGTTGGCGTGCACATCCAGCGTCAGCAGGTCGGTGCCGGTGATCTTCACGCGCAGATGCGCGCCGCGCGGCAGCGCCTCGGCGCCGAGCGCACGGAATACCAGCGGCAGCGCGTCGGCGCGCACCAGGCCATCCTTCATCGCGACCGCATCGAGTTCGTGGCGCTCGTCCTGCGCCAGCGCGCGCAGCGTCCAGTAGCGCTCGATGCCTTGCTGGAAGCCGTTGTAGGCCGAGTACGCAGCGTCGAAGCCCGAGATGATCGCGAACAGCTGCACGTCCTTCGGCTTGAACGGCGCGGCCAGCGCGGCGGTGCGGCCATGGCGCGCGCACGCGATGATCTGCCACTGGTTCACCAGGTCCACGTAGCGCCGCAGCGGCGATGTGGCCCAGGTGTACTGCGCCACGCCCATGCCGGCGTGCGGCGCCGGGCGCGTGCCCATGCGCACCTTCACGCCCGGGGCCATGCTGGCCTGGCTGCGGTAGATGCCGGGCACGCCGCAGTCGTTGAGCCAGCCGCCCCAGGTGCTGTTGGCCAGGATCATCGCCTCGGCCACGATCAGGTCCAGCGCCGTACCGCGCTGCCGGGTGCTGATCAGGACCCGTTCGGTGCCCTGCGGTTCGCTGCCTTCCATGCCCTCGAGGCGGAAGTTGTAGTCGGGCCGGTTGAAGTTCTCCGGCTTGCCGCGCACGACTTCGCGCTGCGCCTTCAGGTGGCGCGCCAGCCGGAATGCGAACGCGAGTTCGGGAGCGAATTCGTACGACGCCGGGGCCTCGCCGGTCAGCGTCGCCTCGGTGATCACGTCGTCGAGTTGGTCGTGGCGCAGGTTCGCGGCGATCGGCACGCGTTCGAGCCTGGTTTCGCTGCCGGTGACCGCGAGCGTGGCCTCGTCCATCGAGACATACAGCGACACCGCCGGGCACTCGCGTCCTGCGATCAAGGTATAGGCCTGCACCACCTCGTCCGGCAGCATCGTCAGTTTGTGGCCGGGCATGTAGACGGTCGACAGGCGCTCGCGCGCCACCTTGTCCAGCGGCGTGTCGGGCGCGAACGCGAGGCCCGGTGCGGCGATGTGCACGCCGAACGTGACCGTGCCGCTGCCCAGGCCCTGGACCGACAGCGCATCGTCGATCTCGGTCGTCTGCGAATCGTCGATCGAGAACGCCTGCACCGATGCGAGCGGCAGGCTCTCCTTGATCGCCGGCGCGGTCAGGGCCGGGAAGCCGGTGCCCTTCGGGAAGTTCTCGAACAGGAAACGCCGCCAATGGAACTGGTATGGCGAATCGATCGCCCCGGCGCGCTTCAGCAGGTCGAGCGGTGCGGTCTGCGAGCGGCGTGCGGCCTCGACGACGGCCTTGTATTCGGGCGCGTTCTTGTCGGGCTTGAACAGCAGCTTGTAGAGCTGATCGCGCACGGACGCGGGGCATTGTCCGGCCACCAGCTCGGTGGCCCAGGCGTCGATCTGCGCCGCGAGCTGCTTCTTGCGCTCGATGCCGAGCAGCGCGGCCTTCACGATCTCCTCGGGCGCCTTCTTGAACTGGCCCTTGCCGCTGCGCCGGAAGTAGTGCGGCGCCTCGAACAAGCGGAACAGCGCGCCGGCCTGTTTCTCGACGCCGGCACTGGCCTCGAAATAGTCGCGCGCCAGGTCGGCGAAGCTGAATTCATGCTCTGGCGCGAACTCCCACGCCAGGTCGAGGTCGATCTCTTTCGCGATCGATTGGCCAGCCGCGATCAGCTCGGCGGGCAGGGGCTTGTCGAACTTGATCAGCACATGGGCTGTCTTGACCTTGACACGTTTGCCGGAGTCGAGCTCGATCTGCATCGAGGTGTCGGCCTCCGTCATCACGCGGCCGGCGAGGAACTTCCCGGCGTCTTCGAAGAGGGCATACATGGCGCCATTGTCGCTCGATGAGGACCACCCCCGATCGCCGGGTACGGCGATCGACCCCCGAGGGGTCCGGGCCGGCTTGGGGCGGCCCGGCACTCGGCCCGGCCGCGCATCGTCATCAATCAGTAAGTTCGACCGCGCCGGTATTGCCCATGCGACTTTGGCGCCAGGCCCGCGCTGCGCGCGAGCGCGGCGAGCGACGCGCCGGCATGTGCGTGGCAGATCGCCAGCCCGAGCGCGTCCGCCGCGTCCTTGCCGGGCAGGCCGGGCAGCGCCAGCAGGCGCTTGACCATTTCCTGAACCTGCTCCTTGCGCGCCTGGCCGTGGCCGACGATGGCCTTTTTCATCTGCAACGCGGTGTACTCGGCCACCGTCAGTTGGTCGGACACCAGAGCTGTCAGCGCTGCCCCGCGCGCCTGGCCGAGCAGCAGCGTGGATTGCGGGTTCACGTTCACGAACACAATCTCGACCGACGCGCAATCCGGCCGGTAGCGTGCGGTGACCTCGCGCACGCCGTCGAAGATGATCTTCAGGCGCAGCGGCAGCGACGTGCTGCCGACCGACTCGGTCTTGATCGTGCCGCTGGCGACATAGCGCAGCGTCGCGCCTTCGCACTCGACCACGCCGAAGCCGGTCGTGCGCAGGCCGGGGTCGATGCCGAGGATGCGCATCATGCGGCCGCGGGCCGAGCGCCGGGCCGCTGAGGGCCACGAAGGGGCCCCACGTGGCCCTTGGCCGGCCCGCATCCCCTCGGGGGATCGGCCGACGTACTCGTTGGACGAGGGGTTGTCATCTAAATACCGAAGTACCAGCGCACGGCGTGGAAGAACACCGGGGCGGCGAAGCACAGCGGTGCGACGCGATCGAGCAGCCCGACCGCGCCGGTAACCGACGCCTTGCCGCCCCAGCTGCGCACGCCGGCGTCGCGCTTCAAGGCCTTCATCACGAACTCGCCGAGCGTGCCGCTGCCGCCGGCGATGAACCCCATCAGCACCGCGGGCCAGGGCTTGAACGGGGTGGCCCAGTACAGCAATCCGCCGCACAGCGCGGCGGCGAACGCGCCGGCGAACCAGCCGCGCCACGAGAACGTGCGGCTGATCGCGCGCGCGACCGGGCGGCGGCGCAGGCGCCGGCTCGCGTACTCCTGCACGATCTGCGCGACCGCGACCACCGCGACCAGCACCAGCACCAGGAACGCGCCGCGGTCTTCGTAGTCCGGCAGGTCGAGCAAGAGCAAGGCCGGCGCATGGCTCATGCCGTAGACACAGACCATGATGCCCCACTGGATCTTCGCGGTGCGCTCGAGAAAGCGCTGCGGGTCGTTGCCGAGCGCGCTGACCACCGGAATGGCCAGGAACACGTAGACCGGGATGAACACCGTGAACAGATCGAATTCGCGCGTCGCGACGATCACGTATTGCAAGGGCAGCACGACGAAGAACGCGAGCAGCAGGCTGCGGTGGTCGCCGCGCCGGGTGTGCGTGAGCGTGACGAACTCGCGCAGCGCGAGGAATGACACGACGCCGAACAGCAGCGTCGAGACGAAGGTGCCGGCGATCCACGCGACCCAGAACAGCACCGCACCGACCCACACCGCACGCAGATCGCGCTTGAACTGCTCGTGCATGGCGAGCTGTTCGTCGCTGCGGTCGCGCAGCGTGCGGCTGAACGCGATCACGGTGACGACGGTCAGCAGCCCGAACAGCACCACGAACAGCAGCCCGATCTGCTCCGACACCGACAGCGCGCGCAGTGAACCCATCAGTGCACCGAGCGGAGCGCGAGCACCGCGTTGCGCGCGCGTTCGAGGAACGCGCGCTTGTCCTCACCAGCTTGCAAGCTCAGCGGCGCGCCGAACGTGACCGAGCACAGGATGGGCACCGGCACCACCTCGCCCTTGGGCATCACGCGCTGCACGTTGTCGATCCAGGCCGGGATCAGCTGCACCTCGGGGAAGGCCTCGGCAAGGTGGTACAGGCCGGCCTTGAAGGCCGCCGGGTCGCCCTTGTTGCCGCGCGTGCCTTCCGGAAAGATCACCAGCGAGTCGCCATTGCGCAGCGCATCCATCAGCGGCTCGAGCGGGTCTTCGTCGGCCGAGCGCTCGCGGCTCACATACACCGCGTTGAAGACCTCACGCGTGATCCAGTGCTTCAGCGGTGACGAGGTCCAGTAGTCGCGCGCCGCGATCGGGCGCGTGATCGTGCGCAGGTCGCGCGGCAGCGCGGCCCAGATCAGCACCCAGTCGAAATGGCTCTGGTGGTTCGCGAAGTAGATGCGCTGCTCGGCCTTGGGCGGCGAGCCATACCAATGGCCTTGCGCACCGGTGATCAGGCGCGCGATCGTGGCCAGCAGGAGGCCGGCGGCCTCGGGGAGTTTCATGCGCGGATGGTAGCCGTGGCCTCAGCCACCGCCGGGCCGTCCCAAGGCGGCTGAGCGCCCCCTCGGGGGGCAGGAACGAAGTGACGTGGGGGCACTCATTCAGTGTCGGAAATGACGAACGCCCGTCAACATCATCACGATGCCGCGCTCGTTCGCGGCGTTGATCACTTCGTCGTCGCGCATCGAACCGCCCGGCTGGATCACGCAGGTCGCGCCGGCGTCGATCACCACGTCGAGGCCGTCGCGGAACGGGAAGAACGCGTCGCTCGCGACCGCCGAGCCTTGCAGCGTCAGCCCGGCGTTCTCGGCCTTGATGCTGGCGATGCGGGCCGAGTCGATGCGGCTCATCTGGCCGGCGCCGACGCCCAGCGTCATGCCGTCGCCGCAGAACACGATCGCGTTGCTCTTCACGTACTTCGCGACCTTCCAGGCGAACAGCAAATCGTCGAGTTGCTGCGGCGTCGGCTGCTTCGTGGTCACGCATTTCAGCTCGCCACGTGTCATCTCGCGGTTGTCGGCGCTCTGGATCAGCAGGCCCGAGCCGACGCGCTTCAGGTCCTGCGCGTTGCGGCCGCTCTGGCCCACGGCGGGCAGCGCGATCTGCAGCACGCGCGTGTTCGGCTTGGCCGCGAACAGCGCCAGCGCTTCGGGCGTGAAGCTCGGCGCCATCAGCACCTCGACGAACTGCTTCGCGGCCAGCGCCGCACCCGCGCCGTCGAGCTCGCAATTGAACGCGATGATGCCGCCGTAGGCCGAGGTCGGATCGGTCTTGAACGCCTTCGCATACGCGTCGGCGGCGTTCGCGGCAACGGCCACGCCACACGGGTTCGCGTGCTTGACGATCACGCAGGCCGGCGTATCGAAACTCTTCACGCACTCCCACGCCGCATCCGCGTCGGCGATGTTGTTGTACGAGAGCTCCTTGCCCTGCAACTGCGTCGCGGTGACGAGCGAGCCCGGCGCCGGATGCAGGTCGCGGTAGAAGGCCGCGCTCTGGTGCGGGTTCTCGCCGTAGCGCAGGTCCTGCAGCTTGACGAAGCGGCCGTTGCTTTGCGCCGGGAACTCGCTGCGCGAGCCGTCCGCGTTCAGCGACGAGAGGTAGTCGCTGATCGCGCCGTCGTAGTTCGAGATGCGGTTGAAGGCGGCGACCGCCAACGAAAACTTGGTCGCGCCGCTGACCGCGCCGTGGGCCTGCATCTCGGCCAGCACACCGGCATATTGAGTCGCGTCGGTCAGCACCGCGACGTCCTTCCAGTTCTTCGCTGCCGAGCGCACCATCGCCGGGCCGCCGATGTCGATGTTCTCGATCGCATCTTCGAGCGTGCAGCCGGGCTTCGCGACGGTCGCCTCGAACGGGTACAGGTTCACGACGAGCAGATCGATGGTCGCGATGCCGTGTTGTTCGAGCGCGGCCATGTGCTCGGGCACGTCGCGCCGCGCCAGCAAGCCACCGTGCACCTTCGGGTGCAGCGTCTTGACACGGCCGTCGAGCATCTCGGGAAAGCCGGTGTGGTCGGCGACCTCGGTGACGGGCAGGCCCGCATCGGCCAGCAGCTTCGCGGTCCCGCCGGTGGACAGGAGCTTCACGCCGAGCGCGTTCAGCGCGCGGGCGAATTCGAGGACGCCGGTCTTGTCGGAGACGGAGAGCAACGCGGTGAGGTGTGTCATTTGATCAGCTTGTGGTCGAGCAACTTGCGGCGCAAGGTGTTCCGGTTGATGCCCAGCCATTCGGCCGCGCGGCTCTGGTTCCCGCCGGCGTGTTTCATCACCACGTCCAGCAACGGCTTCTCGACGACGCCGAGAATCATGTCGTACATCGCTGCGGGCTCGACACCGCGCAAGTCCTTGAAGTAGACCTCCAGGCTGTCGCGAACGCATTCTTCGATGTGCGTGGCTTTCTTCATGTGATGAGCGCTTTCTCTTCTTCGTCTTCTTTTTCGATGCGGCCGGCGCACGGCAGCAGGGGATGGATGTCGGCGAGGGCGTCGAACCAGTCGCCGACCGCGCGCACCTGGTCTTCGACGTCCTCGATCAGGTTCATGCGCGCACGAAATACCTCGCCGCCGGGCAGCAGCCGCACCGCCCAGCCGATGTGCTTGCGCGCGCTGCGCACGCCGGCGTAGTCGCCATAGAGCGCGTAGTGATCGAGCAGGTGTTCCAGCAGCCAGTCCTTGACCTGGCGCACCTCGGGCGCGGGCAGGTGCTCGCCGGTCTCGAGAAAGTGCGCGATCTCGCGAAAGATCCAGGGCCGGCCCTGCGCCGCGCGGCCGATCATGATCGCGTCGGCGCCGGTGATCCTGAGCACCTCGCGCGCCTTCTCGGGCGAATCGATGTCGCCGTTCGCGACGACCGGGATGCCGAGCGCCGCCTTCACCGCGCTGACCGTGTCGTACTCGGCCCGCCCCTTGTAGCCCTGCTCGCGGGTGCGGCCGTGGACCGCGATCATCGCGACGCCGGCCGATTCGGCGGCACGTGCGATGCGCACCGCGTTGCGCTCGGTCTCGCACCAGCCGGTGCGCATCTTCAGCGTCACCGGCACCTGGCGCGGCGCGCACGCGGCCACCACCGCTTCGACGATCTCGAGCGCGAGCGGCTCGTCCTGCATCAGCGCCGAGCCGGCCCACTTGTTGCACACCTTCTTGGCCGGGCAGCCCATGTTGATGTCGATGATCTGCGCGCCGCGATCGATGTTATAGGCCGCGGCCTCGGCCATCATCGCGGCGTCGGTGCCCGCGATCTGCACCGAGATCGGCGCGACCTCGCCATCGTGATTGGCACGCCGGCTCGTTTTCAGGCTCGCCCACAGGTCCTTGCGCGAGGTCACCATCTCGCTCACCGCGTAGCCCGCGCCGAGGCGCTTGCACAGCTGTCGGAACGGCCGATCCGTCACTCCGGCCATCGGGGCGGCGAACAGGCGATTCGCCAGGACGATGTGGCCGATCTGCATGAGGGGGACGTGGGCGCGAGCGTGCTGAAAAAGGAGGCAGAAGTATAGCGGCGGCGGCACGTCGCCATTGTTGGTCCGGAATGCGGCGTCGCCTGCTCATAATCCACCCGAATGGAAGCGTGGCTCGAATCGATGCTGACAATGCTGGCCTTGCCGAAATTCGGCCTGAGCACGGTGTTCGTGGTTGCGTTCGTGTCGGCCACCTTGCTGCCGATGGGCTCGGAGCCTGCGGTGTTCGGCCTGGTCAAGCTCAGCCCCGAACTGTTCTGGCCCGCGGTGCTGGTCGCGACCGCCGGCAACACGCTGGGCGGCGCCTTCACCTGGTGGAACGGCTATGGTGCGGAGCGCGCCTACGAACACGTCAAGCACGCCAAGCCGCCCAATGCACGCGCACTGCGCTGGCTGCAGCGCCTGGGCGCAAAGGCCTGCCTGCTGGCGTGGCTGCCGATCGTCGGCGATCCCTTGTGCGCGGTCGCGGGCTGGCTCAAGCTGCCGTTCTGGCCCTGCTTGTTCTACATGGCGATCGGGAAGTTTTTTCGCTATCTCACGATGACCGTTGCGGCGCTCTGGCTCTGGCCCGGTCAGTTCACTCCATGACATGACTCACGACAGGGAGACCTCGATGGGGACGGCCTACGACGAACTCAAGCGCATCTGGACGCAGCTGCATCACTTCAGCCACCTGCAGTCGATCGCCGGATGGGACCAGGCGGCGATGATGCCGCCCAAGGGCAACGCCGCCCGCGCGAATGCGATGGCCGAGATGGAGGGCCTGCTGCACCGCCTGCGCACCGACCCGACGCTGGCGACGCTGCTCGCGAGCGCGGAGGGCGAAGCGCTCGACGATTTCGCGCGCGCCAATCTGCACGAGATCCGGCGCGACTGGCGTGCCTCGAATGCGCTGCCGCAGGCGTTGGTCGAAGCGCAATCGCTGGCCGCCGCGCACTGCGAGCACGCCTGGCGCAGCCAGCGGCCGGCCAACGACTGGGTCGGCTTTCTGGAGAACTTTCGCGAGGTCTTGCGCATCGGCCGCGAGGTCGCGCAGCGCCTGTCCGACGCGACCGGCCTGGCGCCGTACGACGCGCTGATGGACCAGTTCGAACCAGGCACGACCAGCGCCGAGGTCGATCGCGTGTTCGGCGACCTGCAGCAATGGCTGCCCGGCCTGGTGCAACAGGTGCGCGAGCGCCAGTCGCGCGAAACGGTGCTGCAGCCGACCGGCCCGTTCGCG
>Ga0307508_10003876_pt1 | contig 14879 bp, 19 predicted proteins | sample 9_EM_MG_FD_203089 | JGI IMG/M metagenome (GOLD analysis project Ga0307508, IMG submission 203089) | Populus trichocarpa ectomycorrhiza microbial communities from riparian zone in the Pacific Northwest, United States - 9_EM | ecosystem: Host-associated > Plants > Roots > Unclassified | place... | reverse complement strand
GGAACGATGAAGTCTTGTGTGTATTGTCTTGTCTTAGAGAGAAAGGCAGGAAAAGTGAAAAGTCTGAATACACGTATATGACGCGATTCTACACGTGACAAAGCAGAACGAGTGAGATATTGCAACACTTTTATCGGCGAGCGCCCGAGTGAGAATTTGTGATCCGGACCGTTCTTTCTCTCGAGGCGGCTGCGTGCCTTCGGAGAGATACGGGTGAGTCGGACTTGGATTTCCCCGAGGTGTCTGTACCTCTGAGGGAACGTGGGTGGATTCATTGGTCATGGTCGGGGTGTAGATAAGATAGATGAGGTTCCGTTTGTTTCGCTGCATGCGTGATGCGGCCGAGCGGGGCGTGCAGCTGTGTCAAGAAGCTGTCTTCTCCGATCGTGGTGGAGAGTGTTTCTCCGATCGTGGTGGAGAGACGTGGTCGCCTAGCTGTGCCCGCTCGTTTGCACAAATTGTTCTTCCTTATCTCCGGAGTTCTAACTCCTTCGGCCGGTGTCTCGACCGAAGGCTAGACTCCGTTCCTTATCTCCCGCCTAGACTCTTTGATCCTTCAGCCACGGCCTGAGCCTCCTTGTCCTCAGTCACTGGATTTTCTTCTATCTAGGCTACGTACTCGTGATATGACGTCCACGTGTAACAGGCACCCCACACCGCAGCTGCCAGGCACTCTTGAGGGGGCGGAGCTGTGTACGCGCCTTGGTGATGACGGAGCAGCTGCGGCGCCCCACACCGGAGCTGACGCATGCGCTCGGGGAGCTGATGTTCATGCTTGGTGATGCTGGAGCTGCTGCGGCACCCCACACCGGAGCTGTCGTACACTCTCAAAGATGGGATTGCTGCGTTCATTTGGAAATACGGGAGCTACTGTGGCGTCCCCATACCGGAGCAGTCGCGCATGCCTTATGATGGAGTTGCTATTTACGCTCAATGCTGACAATGGACAGATTTTCTTATGGATCGGCCTGGAAATCGGCCTGGTATCCAGGGGAAGCTTCCGCTGAAGCACATGGCGGGTGGTTGAACAGGTTTTCTTTCCCTCTGCTTTCTTTCTTTGGTGGATGCACTCTTTCTCCTATGTCCGTGGTTTTCCCATGAGGTTTTTTACACGGTTATGAGTTTTAACGAGGCATCCGAGGATACTGGGATTTTTCAATATTTTTCCACCTGCTGCTGTTTGTTTCTGTACTGGCCGTTTCATTTTCTCCTCCTGTGGTCCTTTGCATCTTCCGTACGAGGGGAAGTGTCAGAATAAGGTGACGTCCGGAGATGAGGAGGCGTCCGGTCATGAGAGACCAGAGGTGGCGTCCGGAGATGCGGAGGCATCCGGACATGACTGAGTCCCGAGCACCGGCTCGGGGGGCAGTCTTCCGTCCTTTGTCCTGACGGCCTTCCTGTATATAGAGAGATCTTGTGCCCGCATAATGCTGCGATACAATCCTCACCTTTTATCGATCCATATATTCCAACAGAGCACATCTGGATCCAATCCTTGCTGTCCGTGAACGAAATAGATTTTACACCCCGCCTCTCGAATTCCTTGGTCAGCGACACGACACGCCCTTCTCCATATCCGATCAATTCGACTCCCGGAGCTGCGGTGCCTACTTGAAAAGCTGTAGCACCACCTATCAGAGTTGCTGTACGCGCTTGAGGATGTGGCCGCTGTGCACGCACGATAGTTGCTCGGAGCTGGGGCGCACATGGCGATGCTGGACCTGCTACATTACCGACACTGGAATTACTTAATGCACTTAAGGACATGGCTGCTATGATTGACCCGATCGGCTTTAGGATCCTCTGCCCGTTCCCGGGGGAAGCCTCTGGTGGACTGTGCTGTTGAAATAATGGTTATTTCACATTTCTTTCTTTGGAGGATACACTCGTTCCCCTATGTCCGTGGTTTTTTCCCATGGGGTTTTTACACGGTTACGAGTTTTGATGAGGCATCCGCGGATACTGGGTCTTCACTATTTCTTCCTCGCTGCTATTTGTTGCTATTCATACTGTTTTAAGCTATACTCGCTCTGTTCCCTACTTTCCTTCTCTCCCTCTCTGTTTCTCTCCTTCTCTCCTTTGCATCTTCCATACTAGGGGAAGTGTCAAAATGTTGGACGTCCGGACATGACGCCGGAGATGACACCGGAGACGCTGTCTGGAGCCCAGTCACTAGACGAACCAGCTCAGCAACCTTCTGTATATACAGAACGTTGTGTACGTGACGTTGTATTAGTATCGAATTAATGATCTTCATCGCTATCTATCGATATTATTCTGACAGGAACGACTGGCGCGAAGCCACCCAGCGCAAGGACCCGTGGCGAGTGATCGTGAGGTGGTTCGGGGGGAGGGGGGGAGCTACTTAGGTAGGTAGGGAAGAATCCCCTGACCGACGGCGAAGCTTGAGGAATAGCATAAGAACAGGGAGCCAAACAATTGCCGCTGCCGTGAAAGTCAGCCGGCAGGCCGCTAGAGATATTGAGGCGCTGGTAGCGGTAATCTGGAATGACCGCCAAGGAACTGCGGGGTAGTCTTTGCAGTAGCGGGAGCCAAACCGATACCGAAGCTGGAGCGGGCACTCTTCGCCCGATTATCTAGCGGAGCACGGCTGGCCTTTCCGACATGACGAATACACCCAGGCCCGTGCATATCCCACAGTATGCAAGAAGAGCGGATGTCAGACCTGCCGCTTTCTCGAACTAGGTATGTGGAACGTGGGTGTCGGAGTGCCGGGGTCGATACAGAAGATAATGACCTGAAAGATTAATACAAGATCGCGGGAGAAACCTTCTCTCTCTAGAACGGGCTTGCCAGACTCGCCAGTGGGAAAGGATGGAAGAGTGTATCGCGAGCCGGTGTTCATACGCTCGGGCAGGTGTTGCCTCCGGACTTGTCGCCTCCGGTTCGCCATCTGCAGACACCCATAACACTGACGGTAAGTATGAAACGACTCATGCAAGGCCCTGATGAAGATCACGAAATGAAAGGAAGGTGGAGTCAAGTGAGAATGTGACGGGGTTGTCGATACCCAACAAATGGCGGATTCTGACTGGCAAGTATGTTGTACAGGATGAAGTGACAGAATCAACAAAGCCCGTGCTGCAACCCGCTAAGTATACACAACTGGCAGACATATTACCCGCAGAAAATTCCCCCTTCAACATCTACCTCCTTTCCTCAGCGAACAGCAGGTCTTGCGGCGAGCAAGCATGCGACGGTTCCCGACCATGATAACTACGACCTCCCTATCTTTAAACACCCAACCCACCAGCGGTGAACGCACACCTGGAAACGTCTAGATTGTCAGAATATTTGGCGCCTGGAGATTCCGGATTTGAGGCGACATGTCCTGAGATGACACCTGCTCGCGCGACAGTCTTTACCAGGTCACATTTTCGACTCCCAGTGTTGCGATGTTGAGCGGTGAGATCGGTGGCCCTTCGACGAATATTCGGTAATATTGTTAGCGATTTGAATGCGGCACCATCGAAACTTTGTACTGACCTTCAAGTGCAGAATGAGTCGCAACCCAAGATAGTGAACTGACAACTGCCGCATGCGTTACTTCACGTTTTTCTGTCACTTCGCTCACGCACCTACACCCTTTATTCTCACTGCAGCCCCTCGATGGACAGTTACAACCGCTAGTAAAAGCCTCGCACCATTTGTCAATCTGCAATACCCATTTGCTTTGCCAGGCTCTTGGTTGGGGTAATGTGATCGGCGTTCGCGAAAACAGCGGGGTGGCCGGTTGTCGTGAGGTGGGAAAACAGTTGTGACTTGAAAGACTCGCAACCGAGTCTGAGAAGGAGGCTAAATTAAACCCTCTTTCGCCGCGTCTGGTCACCACTGTGGCCAAGCAGATTGAGTGTTGGTAGCTTGACTGCAGGCTTCACGATGGGGATGACGTTGGAAAATGGTCGAGGCGACAGGTTGAACAGTGGGAGTGAGGCTTTTACTAGCGGTTGCAACTATCCATCGAGTGGCTGCAGTGAGAATAAAGGGTGTAGGTGCGTGAGCGGAGAGAAGAAAAGGGTCAGGTAACGCATGGTTGGGGCGGTGGGGGCCGGTCGAAGCGGGGCGACAAGACAGTAACAGCAGAGGTGGCGCGGGCGCATTCCACAGGGCAGCCAGTTCGCCATTTTTGATTCTACGCACTCCGCAACGCTGCCATCACGCCAGGGTCAGTACGCAGTTCCAAGGGTGCCGCACTCAAAACACTAATAAAATAACCGAACATTCGTCAAATGGCAAGAGATCTCACCGCTCATCACCGCAGAATACATCGTAGCAAGGGACAGCGTAGCAGGCAGACGCCGATGCCGTGGCGGCCAATCGTGAGGTGCAGTGCGTCTTCGGCGCTCCTGGGCGGCCCGGGTGGTCCCGCGAGCTGTTCCGCTGGAGACAGCAGCGGTACTAGCGACGACCCACACAAGTCAGCGATTTGGAAGTGTGAGACGGTGTTTGCCTAAGCAGCGGAGCGGGTAGCCAAACTAATGCAGATGCCGTCGCGGGTGGCAGGCGTCGTACGGCACTGGATCACCAAACATGTGGGCAGCAAACGTGGAGTGGAGCAGGTGGTGTGGTAGTAGTAGCAAGAAGTAGCCCCCTTGAGAGTGTGAGTTGGTGGGCGCCTAGCATGGGACCCGGTACCATAAAGATGCAGCAGTCTTGGTTGGCGAGCCCGATTTGGAGAAGGAGATAAGGTGATAGTACTAGCGATAAACCACGCCCGCAGGCTCCGGTGAAGTAAGGTACAGGGAGTCATCATCGGGGACAGGGTCGCCAAACGGGTGGTTGGGGGACGTGAGGTGTCGAGCGAAGTGGTCGCAGTGGTAGAACGGAGGGAGAAAGCCCTTTCCCGCCTAAGAGGTGAGACCTCGGGGATTCCGTTGAGTGCACTGCATCGCGGAACAATTGCTGATACGCCTCGTCGGCGGACTACATGGTGGAGAGGGGCATGGCACTGGGGGTAGTAACGACGTCGGGAAGTATGAGATAATGTATGCAGTCGGGGACGAGGATACCGGCGTCGTGGATGATATCAGGTAAGATCGATGAGTACGATGTCGATGAGGATGCCGGCGGCGTGGATGATATTAAGACACGATGAGTACGATGTCGATGATATCTCGACATCTGTAGCCATAATGTCGCTAGGCGGTAGACAGCGAGGGAAACACGAGATGCATCGGTAGGGGATTTAGGGGATGTAGAGGTTGAGGGCGTAGTGGAAGAGATGGCGGTGGAGCGGCAGTGTGGTTGTGAATGTGGTTGCAAGTTGTTGGGAGGTGGTTGTGGAAAGGTGGAATTACGATCGTGCAAGGATACGCAGCTTCAGCAGCCAAGCCGAACTACTGTCTTGGCACCATGTTCGCGGCACCGCCCCCCAAAAATGTTGGGGTACATCATCACTACAGTACCGCGTGAAAATGAATAGAATACGAGAAAATAAATAGGCCACGAGGATTTCATACGAAGAAGGGCCTCTCTAGGAGTTGATTCACCGGTACTGTAGCAGCTCCACGTCGAGGGTTTCCGGCTCCACTAAGTGGACTGCTTTCCGTCCTTCCAGCGTTGGCGAGCGCGTTTTTGAGCATCTGCCCAATGGCAGTTAGGGCACAGACAATCTCCCGCGCCTGGTCTCCGTGGGATACGCTCAGTCGCCAGCCCAAACCGCCCTGCCTATTTCCAGCTGCACTGTCGCTGCCAGGAGTCCTGATTCCATCGAGAGAGCACCCAGGTTGGCGGTTCGGAAGCAGCCAGTTGCTGCTCTTGCTTCCTGGTTGGCCAGCAACTGCAGCTCGTTTGCCTGGCCCATGGTGCCCCAGCCGTGGTCTCCCTTCTACTACAGCTCCGATCCGAACATGGCGACGGACACAACCGTAGGCGTGGTGTAGGTATTCCGGCGGAAGAGGGACGACAGGGTGGGTACCTACTTGGCAATAGAGATTCCGACGCAGACAGTGGGAAGTTGTACTATAACACGACAAGTATGATGTCAATGAGGATACCAGCGGCGGGTATATCAAGTAAGTCATGACGACTACGATGTCGATGAGGATACAGGCGGCGTGGAAATCAAGTAAGTCGCGGCGAGTACGATTCGAGAGGATGCCGGCGGCGTGGATGATATCAAGTAAGACCCGGCGAGCACGATTCGATGAGGGTGCCGTCGGCGTGGATGATATCAAGTAAGACGCGACGAGTACGATATTATGCGGATACCGGCGGCGTGCTAGATATCAAGTAAGACGCGACGAGTACGATGTCCATGAGGAAACCAAGGATGGCAGATTGTATCGCGAGCCGGTGTTCATACGCTCGGGCAGGTGTTGTCTCCGGACGTGTCGTCGCCGGTCCGTCATCTCCAGTCACCCATATTACAGACGGTAAGTATAGAAAGACTTATGTTAAGTCCCTGATGGAGATCACAAAATGAAAGGAAGGTTGGGTCGAGAGAGAATGTCAGCGAGTTGTCGATACCCAATGATTGGCGGATTCGGGCCGGCAAGTATAAATAGGATGAAATGACAAAATCAACAAAGCCCGGGCTGCAAACTCGCTAAGTATACACAATTGGCAGACAATTTGACCGCAGAACTTAATTCCTCCTTCAATGTCTACCTACTTTGCGCAGCTAACAGAAGGACCTGCTTCGCCAAAGTGCATATGGGTAACAACCAAGAGGCCTACGACGCAGAGTGTGCCGCTCTTGCCCATGCACTGGAGCTGGCAGCGCAAAGGAGCACAACCCCGGAACGAGTCACCATCTTCTCGGATGCACAGGCCGCAATCAGGCGGATGGCTTCGGACGAACCTGGCCCTGGACAACAGTACGCCCTTCTGGCGCGAAAGCACATCGCCACGCTACGCAGGGCTAGGAAGGGCGTTGTCGTCGAAATTCGATGGTGTCCAGCCCACAAGGGAGTCGCTGGCAACGACAAGGCTGATGGGTGGGCAAAGATCGCAGCAAGGGAGCCGGAAACCCGTGGGGTGCAGTGGCTAAGCTCCTCAGGACGGAGGGAATTGCGGGCGGCACCACTCCCACGTTCCCTCGCCAGTCTCAAGCTGGAAATCTCGGAGAAAAAGTGGGCAGAGGCACGTCAGTGGGCTGGAGGTCGGGCCTTGAAAACGAAGTACCGCATGCCGAAGATCCAGAACCCCGATGGCGCAGTGGCCGACAGCACCAAGAGGCTCGCCTCGAGGTACTACCAGCTGAAGACAGGACACGCCTGCACAGGTCAATACCTGCGCTGGGCCAAGGCCCGCCCCGATGCCCAGTGCTGGTGGTGCAAGTGCCCCTCGCAAACGAGAGACCACCTCTTCAAGGTGTGCCCGGAGTGGAAGATGCAGCAGAAGATTTTGTGGGCGGAGGTGCTCAAGGAAACCAAGAGGTCGAAGAGCAGGTGGACGGTCCGGGACCTGCTGGCCGATGGGAGGTGTGAGCGGGCAGTGTTGGACTTCCTCTCCTCGACGGATGTGGGAAGACTGGCCCCACCGCTGGAGGAGGAGGATGCCGTGAGCGCGGTATCGGAGATGGAAATGCAGGAGTGGATGGAGGTGCAGGTTGGGAGGGCTGAGGTCCCGGGCGGGGCGGAGGCTTTCCTACCCATGCCAGACTTCATGGCATCGGCGGGAACGGAGTAGCGGACAGACACGGCTGTCCTTTGTTGATTTCCTTTTTTCATTCGTTTGCGGCGGGGAAACGGACTGTACATACCTCTCTTCATGATCTAGCTAGGTCGCACACGAGTAACTAATGAATAAACAAAAAAAAAAAAAAGTATGGCGGCGCAGTGCAAGCATCCCCGTGACCTCCGCCCAGGCCTTACACGCGACACAGTCTGACTGGATGCTACATCCGCTGGACAACGAACCGGACCACGCCTAGAGTGGCTAGCGTGGCTTCTAGAGTTTGTGGGGCTTGGCACAGGCATGCACTTAGCGCTCAGATAGGGCAGTCACCCACACTAGCGCTAGTGCGGCGTCCTCCCTAAGAGGCCGCCGCTCCTCTTCCTAGAATGGATCATGTTTCTTGCTATCCCTCATTCCCTCTCTCCTTTCCCTTCCTCCTCTTTTCTTTTCGTATCTTTTCTTTTCTTCTTCCTGTACGCACGCACCTAGACACAGATACTTAGACAGAAGAAAGAGCATTCTCACAGTACAGTATGTCCCCTACCATACATACCCCGAAGTTTCCATCACTAACACCTTCCCCACCCTCAGCTCCCTACCACCAACCCGCCCTAAAACCATGCAGAACAACCCGCCCCCCCCCGCCTCAAGCGTAAGTACACTCAACCTTAAAACCCTTGTTTGCTCATCACCACGATGACCACGTCCCCTACTATCTTGCCTTCCGGCCTTCCAACTCACATGGCTCTCGACAAAGAGTGCAGTATCACTAGTTTGTTGATGCTGATACTGACGGGAACACTGGGAGATCAGCAGAATACGGGTGCTTCGGAAATGACAGGCACTCGCGAAGAGACTGGCGATCGCGAGAAAGTTGACGCAGGCAACAAGACCGATGGTGATGACAATCAGGAGCCTGTAAGGAGACACTCCACTCTATTTCCCCTTTTCAGATCGCTAACGTAGGATTTAGGATGTCACTGTGACTGGTGTTGCCGGTCCATACGCCACTAGGTCAGGGTCAATGACGCCGCAATTTCCGTATGCTGCTTTCCCAAATATGGCGGGTGACGAATCTACTAACGATTTCAACAAGGTCGACATCTGTTGGCGACCTGCAGGCCCTGATCCAACGCGCCGTCAACTCACACAACACCAAGTACTATTCGGACGTTCTGGCTGTGTCGATATACTTCTCCGATGACGATACCATGGCAAAGGGTGATGCTGATACTTTCGCCAACTTTGCGGCCCGCATCGGCGTTAAGCACGAGCACTTACTGCTAAGTGATCGACATCCCGAGTTCCAACTTCTCGGCTACCTGTACACCTCACTCGTTAAGTTCGCTATTGCGGGCAAGTGCCTGCTGTTTCTACACTACGCCGGCCATGGAACGCCTGAGGAAGGCCAATACCACTGGTACGCGAATTCGGGCAAAAACTCACGCAAGGTTCGCTGGAGCATCATCCGGGATCGGCTTTTATTGTCGGAAGTCGCCTCCGACAATGAGATCTTTGGGAACCTCGATGTGGTCTGCATCATTGATTCGTGCCATAGTGGACTGGCCACTCGCGGCAACCCGATGACGACTCGCTCCATTAACATCATGGCTGCATGCAACGGGGCGGGGATGGCGAGATCCCGGCAGGGAGGGATTACTTTTACCCAGAGATTCGTTACCAGCTGCTTGTTCCAGCTCAAAAGCTGTGGTACAGGAATGCTGGACATTGCTGCGATCGGCATAGCTTTGAGTGGCGATTCGGCGGCCACGAAAGCGGTCTGGGAAGTACTCCTTGGAACCCCGATCACCCTACAGGTCGGCGGTGGACAGTTCGCGGCGGTTGGCAGCGGTGGCCCGGACACAGTGCCTGTGATTCTCTCCGTTCACGTGGATACGAACGTGGAAGGCGTCGCCATTTTCATTAATTGGCTAAAGACCTTGAAAAAGGACTTTAAAGCGTTCGACATCGAGGTGGAGTTCGGATACCCTTCTTCGTCCTATATACTAGGCCTCGTGTGTTCCCCTGTTCTGGGACACTACTTGGAGCTTCTGCCCGGCGCTCTCACGCTAGGTCATAAAGCTGGGAAGATCCAGGTTTTCGAGAAGGCTACCATCCGATCCAAATGTCCTCCTCTGGGTGACCGCACCAACTCTAAGCGCAGCGCCAACATCCTGGAGCAATAAGGAGGATGGTGTACGTCGTTGGGTTCCTGTTTCGCACAGGTCCATGGGGCGTTTCCGATATTTGGAGCTGGTGCAGGTTCCGTTGTCCAAGTTGTGGAGGTAGACTGAGAATGTGGCGGGATGGTTTTGCTGCGTACTATTGCTTACTTTAGTAATGGGAGGGGTTCAGGGAGGAAATGGTGCGATGGTTTCGTCAAGACTGTCTATACACTGTATTCTATCTGGAAGGTCAAAAGTCTGCGACCATGTGACTGAAAGTGCAATGCTGATGATACATTGTAGGACCGACTATGTAGATAAGAGAAACAAACCATAGAAGTGTCAAGACACACCGAAGCTGACACATAGAATTTGTTTGCGGTGCTGAAGTTTGGCTCCTATGTAGGCGAGATTTTTTGGCGGCATTAGCAACGGGTTAGTAGCCCGGTTTCCTTGCTGCGGTTGCCACTAGATTATGCTTCCTTGGGTCCGCTTCCTGACGCGTCCTCGACGGTCTCGGGCTTCTGCTCCCAAGACTACGACTGTACAACTATCTGACTGATGTGAGGCACAGTATTCGCATCGGCTTGGTTTCCCGGTTTCCCTACTACGGTATCCGCTTCATCACGCTTCCACAGGCATCCGCTTCCTGACACTTCCTCGCCGGTCCCGCGCTTCTGCTCCAGCGACTACCACCATCTCCTTCACGTGGTTGCCGCTCTCAGCTTCGGTATTGGCTTTGTTACCCGCTTCCAAGGTACGGCGTCCGCTAGATCACCCTTCCTCTGCTATCTACTTCCTCGAACTTCCTAGCACTGCTTAGAGATCTCGGCCTTCTTCGCCCGCGAATACCGCTGCACCTCCACCTGACTGTTGCAAGGCATGGCATCCGCATCACCATTGGCTTGGTTACCCGCTTTCCCTACTGCGGTATACACTAGATCACGCTTCGTGCGGTGGTGTAGGGTGACGGCCGGAGATGGGAGGGCACCAAAACCCATATGGGCTAAAAACGGGAGGTCTACGATGCGGAGCCTGCCGCCCTTGCCCGTGCACTGGAATCAGCATCAAGGAGAAACACGATTTCAGAACGGGTCACCATCTTCACGGACGCGCATGCAGCTATTAGGCGGATGGCATCAGACGAACCTGGCCCCTGGCAGCAGTACGCTATCCAGGCGCGGAACCATATCAGCGCGCTACGCAGGCCAGACCCGGCATTACCATCGAGATCTGGCGGTGCCCCGTGCACAAGGAAATCGCCATCAACGAGAAGGCCGATGAATGAGCAAAGATTGCTGCGGAGGAGCAAGACACCCACGGGGTGGAATGGCTGGAGTACTCGGATCGGACGGAGGTACAGGCTATGCCCCACCCACGACCGCTCGCCAACCTCAAGCGGGAGATCTCCGAGAAGAAGTGGGTGGAGGCCGGACCGGAGAAGGCGTCCGGAGATGACAGCCGCCCTTGTCTCCGAGCACCGGCTCAGGAGACAGTCCCCCGTCCTTTCCCCCTGGCGAATCCCTCGGGCCCGTTGTATATAGAGGGGATGTTCCTCCTTCGACTTTGTATCAATCAATCAATTCACTACCTTCGTCTCTATCGATCCCTATATTCCAACAGGTTATGAGCCCGGATTGAACGCTCTACCAATCCGCAACCTATCGATAGTCGAACCCGCCGATTTTTGCACCCGCCTCGCTTCTGCACCTCATCCCTGCACTCTCGTTTTTAAGCCTCAACTCCTGTCAGCCTCATTGCCAAGCTTTAGTGCCTCCAAGATCCGAACCTTTTGCAACATGGAATCCACGAAGTTCACCTGCAAGCACGGCTCAACAGAGATGCTCAACGATCGCAAATACCACTCCTGGAAGCGCTCACTCAAGGCCTTTCTGATCGCAGAAGACGTATTCGGAATCGTAACCGGAACGGAAGCACCCCCGAACGCGGGCGCGACTGCTCAGCTCCGTGACTTTCGCCGCCGCTCTGGACGGGCCTATTCGCTGATATATGCGTCATCGGACGAAACCACGCGATCCCTCATCGATAATCTCCCCAGCGAAGAACCCAACCACGTCTGGACTGCTCTGCGTCTGGCATTCGGTACCTCAGCCTCGCTGTCTGGGCGACTTACGACCGTTCGCCGTTTTCACAAGACTACAATGAAGCCGGGCACCTCAGTCTCGGCGTATATCCCCACACTAAAGGATATTCGTCAACCGCTCGCTGGCTCCCAAGAACGTATCTGAGATAATGTCCTAATCGGTCACCTCCTTTCTACGCTCCCGGAGACATTCGCCACCATCGCCGGCATCATTGAGAACAAGCCCGCGGCTGAACTTACTCTGGATGCCGTCACCACAACACTGATTCACGCCAAAGCCTCAATGGCACTCCGCAACTTCCAAGTCGGTTCGAACCTGAACATCGCCGGTACCACCACGCAAGCGCTAGCAGCAATGACTCGACACCGTGGCAGGCGAGTGGGACACGGCAGCTACAGAGGTTGGAAGCCTTACGAAAGACCTAGCGATTCGCAGCTAAGATGTTTCTACTGCACACGAGAAGGGCACAAGGAAGCCAACTGTCAGTTGAAGCAAGACGCAGAATGACTCAGAAAAGAAAGGTGGTCTCAGAAAGCCTCTGCACAGACTGCCCGGGTGAACTTCGGGGACTGCCCGAGTGAGGTTGTGGTTCCCGGCTTATAGCCGATTGCAGGTATGTTTTCTGAGCCCCAAATGTTCGGGCGGAGCTGTGTGCGCGCTCGGTGATGCTGGAGCTGCAGTGGCGCCCCATACCGGAGCTGCTGTCCTCGTTCAATGTTGATGGAACTGCTGTACGTGCCCAGTGATGGCGGAGCTGCTGTGCGCGCTCGGTGATGCTGGAGCTGCAGTGGCGCCCCATACCGGAGCTGCAGTCCGCGCTCGATGTTGATGGAGCTGCTCTCTACTCTCAATGCTGACAAATGGACAGATCATCCATTGGATCGGCCTGGGAATTGGCCTGGTATCCAGGGGAAGCTTCCCGTGAAGCACAGGCAGATGGTTCAACAGGTTTTCTTTTCCTCTCTCTTATTTCTTTGGTGGATGCACTCTTTCTCCTATGTCCGTGGTTTTCCCATGAGGTTTTTTACACGGTTATGAGTTTTAACGAGGCATCCAAGGATACTGGGGTTTCACTGTTTTCCTCTCCTCTGCTACTGTTTGTCGCTATACTGCCCGTTTCGATTGCTCCTTTTCTCCTGTGTTCCTTTGCATCTTCTGTACGAGGGGAAGTGTCAGAATAATGGGCGTCCGGAGATGACGGACCGGAGGCGACATGTCCGGAGATGACAGCCGCCCGAGTCTCCGAGCACCGGCTCAGGAGACAGTCTTCCGTCCTTTCCCCCTGGCGAGTCCCTCCGGCCCGTTGTATTTAGAGAGAATGTTCCTCCTTCGACTTTGTATCAATCAATCAATTCACCATCTTCGTCTCTACCGATCCCTATATTCCAACAAGGTGTGTCAGGGATGTATGATGCAACAGAAGATTCTGTGGGCAGAAGTGCAGAAGGAGACCGGGAGGCTAGCGAGCAGGTGGACGGTCCGGGATGTGCTGGCCAATGAGAGATGTGGGCGGGCGGTGCTTGACTTCCTATCCTCCACAAAGGTGGGAAGGCTAGTGCCACCTCTGGAAGAGAGCAAAGGTCTTGCGGATGGCAGGCATGCGGGCATCCCTGACCATGATAACTACGAACTTCCAGGCATTTGTCATCTAACCCACCAGCGGCGAATGCGCAGATGTAAACGACAGGATTGTCAGAATATTTGGCGCCCGGAGAGTGCGGATTTGAGGCGACACATCCAGGGCTGACAGCTGCTCGTGTATACGAGCACCGGCTCGCGAGACAGTCTTTACCAAGTCGCATTTTCAATTCCCAATTTTGAGATGTTGAGCGGTGAGATCGGTGACCCTTCCAGGAATGTTCGGTTATTTACTTAGATAGTGTTTGAATTTTGAATGTGGCACCCTCGAAACTTTCAACTGACCTTCAAGTGATTGCAAAGTCACAGAATGAGTTCCAACCGAAGATAGCGAGTTGGCGGCCGCGGATTTGCCCACAACTGCCACATGCATTACCTGACGTTTTTACGTCACTTCGCTGCCGCACCAACACTCATTGTCCTCACTGCAGCCCCCCGACGGACAGTTGCAACCGCTAGTAAAAGGCTCACCCCAGTCACATTAGGATTCCCATTTGCTTCGGGATGGACCTGGTTGCAGTAATGTAATCGGCGTTCACGAAAACAGCGGAATGGCCGGTCTTAATGAGGTGGGAAAACCGTTGTGACTTGAAAGACTCGCAACCGATGGAGACAGGACAGTCAGGGAGGGAGCCTATATTAAACCCTCATTTCGCCGTGTATGGCTACCACTGTGGCCATGTAGATTGGGTGTTGGAGCTTGACGGTAGGCTTGACGATGGGGAGGACGTTGGAAAATGGTCGGGGCGAAGGGGTGAACCGTGGTGGAGTGAGGCCTTTACTAGCGGTTGCAACTGTCCATGGAGGGGATCAAGAGAGGTGAATGAGTGTTGGTGCGTGAGCGGAGAGAGGGAAAGCGTCAGGTAACGCATGTGCAGATGCGGGCGCATTCCACGGGGCAGCCCGTACGCTATTTTTGATTCTACACACTCTGCAACGCTGCCATCACATTAGGGTCAGTACGCAGTTCCAAGGCCGCTGCACTCAAAACACTAATAAAATAACCGAACATTCCTCAAAGGGCAAGAGGTCTCACCGCTCATCACGGTAGGCTATGCCGCAGGAACAGACAGCGTCGCAAGCAGACGATGATGTCGTGACAGCCAATCGTGAGGTGTGGTGGATTGCGCCAGCAGCGGTAATAGCGACGACGTAAGCTAGTCAGCTATTTAGAAGTGTAAGACAGTGCGTGCCTTAGCGGCGGAGCGGGTAGCCAAACCAAAGCAGATGCCCCCGCGGGTGGGAGCCGTCGTTGGGGACTGCATCACGAAACATTTGGTAGGCAATTAAGGGGTTGTGAAGGCGATGGTAATGGTGAAGGGTCAAGCTC
>Ga0307508_10003875_pt1 | contig 14885 bp, 10 predicted proteins | sample 9_EM_MG_FD_203089 | JGI IMG/M metagenome (GOLD analysis project Ga0307508, IMG submission 203089) | Populus trichocarpa ectomycorrhiza microbial communities from riparian zone in the Pacific Northwest, United States - 9_EM | ecosystem: Host-associated > Plants > Roots > Unclassified | place... | reverse complement strand
GCAATGATCATCTCCCCGCACTCCCTCCCGAACTCTGGCTCTGCGTCTTCCACCACGCCGCACACGTCCCCGGCACGCTCGTCCCCGACATCTACGCCCACGCCAGCCTCATCGGCCCCATCTACACGAAAACCTGCAGTGCCGCCCTAAGAGAGACCCTCATCACCACACGCGCCCTCGTCCGCGTCTGCAAACAGTGGTGGCACCTCGCCGTACCCTATCTCTACCGATCCGTCTACATCGGCAGGGCGCGCTGCCTGCCTTCGCTCTCCAGCACGTTGGTCCGTTCTGCCACGGGAAATGGCACCCTTGTCGGCGCGCGACCCCTGGGTGAATACACCCAACGACTAGACATTGCCATACGCGACCGCGCCGAGAACGCAGACGCCGAGTTCGACTCGCTCGCTGCGCTGATCACGTGCATGCCCCACCTCGCTATCGTCTCGTTCGCCGTCACCTCCAGCTACGCTGTGTCAGAACTTCCGAACAACATTATGGACGCACTTCAGTACTCCGCCGCGTCGTTGCGTGTCCTCGATTGGTCCTCGACCCGATTCGAACCGTCCGCCTCTCGGATCGTGCATTTCCTCCCCAAGTGTACCCAGCTCCGTATCCTGAACTGTCCCCGGCTGGTTTGGTCCAAGGAGCTCCAACACGGCGGTATCCCATCCACAGTGACCACACTCCGTCTCCATGCCCTCATCCCAGTGCAAATCGTCTCTACCTACAAGCACTTTGATCCCAATACCATCCGCCGTCCCGGGCCCTCAGCACTCCAGGAACTCATCATCGACCTCAACCGGGACGTCCATCACTGGAAAGAGTTGCTGCACGTGTACAGCGACCAACTCGTTTCCGTCCAATTGTACGTGCCGAGCCTGTATTCGATCAACGTCGACGGCCACTTGCAGCTCCTAGCGCAGACATGTCCTCGCTTGCGTCGTCTCACCATCACGTCCGACCGCTTCTCCTCCTTCATCCACCCCCTTCTCGTGATCCCGTCCATTGCGTATCTGGGACTGAGAACTACCCGGACGCAATCCCCAAAACCAGACTTCGAGACGCTGTTTGCATTCTTGTCGGAGCTGCGGTCGAGGGTGCCCTCTTTGCAGGTGGTACAGCTCTTGAACGAGCACAACGTTCAGTGTTTGCTCAAGACGCATACCAAGTTTGCTGTGCGCGCGTTGCGGCCGTTTATGGAAGCCACTTCGTTTAGGGTTGAAGACAAGGAGGGTGTGTTATTGACAGGTAGGGACCCTTGGTCGGGTGGTCATACTTGGATTGATCGGTTTGAGGCGAAATTAGACAGGCTGAAAGCGCTTGGATATCTGTGACGGTCGTCGCTGCCGAATCGGCCTCAATTCGCTCGGTGTACTCATTGTAGGCATGAGCTATGAATGGCTATGTGAGGTCGTCCAAGCGCTCAAGAGCCTCGACACGTCTTTTGGTCTAGTTTGGACCTACGAATAGGCTCGACGGCGTTCGAGAACACGAGCGCAAACGATGGAAGGGACACATGTCTCATAGGGACTTGCACACCGCTCGCTTCAGCCGGAAGGTCTCAGGAAGAGGGATGATATTTATGAATGGAAACCAATATGACCCAATCTGTTGCGAACCCGAACGCAACTCATGCTCGCTCAGAACTTCGGGCAGGCTGATGAACCTCCGCCAGACGCCCTTGGACGGCCGCCATGACAACTTAGTTGAGGTCGAGGGCAGTGCAGCCGAGGTTGACCTTCCCGTCCTACATTACAGGGGACAATCATTAGCACCGTTCGTTTCCACTCGTGCGCTCAGAAAAAAAAAAGGACAACTTACGAAGTCGTTCTTAGTGCAACAGACAGGCTTCTGGGTGCACTGAACATCACCCGTGTTGGTCACCGTAATCGGGACGCAGTTGAGAGCGAGGAGACCATCGGTGTCCGGAAGGGCTAGTCCGAGCTGTCCGCCGAGCTCGGTGAGCCTTGCGGGGGTCGCCTGCAGCGTTTGTGGTTAGCGCGAAGAACGACAGCACGAGGAGCGGGGAAATCTGACAGTTTCGGTGCTGGCGCAGCATCGCATTTTACCATTGTCGCATTTGGGATGTCCGTTACGAGCCTCGAGCACGCTGGGTGTCGCGGCGGCGACTGCAACGAGAGCAGCGACGGAGAGGAGGGTAGAGAAACGGGTGTACATGGTTGTATTGAGTGAGTGAGTGAGTTGGGTTTTCCGAGAGGCGATGGGATGCTTTTTTGTTGATGGTGAGCTGTTCTACCACTTGCCTTTTTATACGGCGAGGAGGGCCGAGTCTTGTCCTTCCACTGTCCCCCCTCACCCCAGCACACATGCCAGCCGGGCGTTCTTGGTAACAAAAGTCAACAAGGGGAACGTGTCATGCAACTTGCCAACGTCGTTTCCGTCTTGGCATGGCATATAATTGCCGCCCTTGGTTATCGGGCCAACGGAGCGAATTGAATGCTGCGGAGAGGACGCTGCGGAGAGGACCTTCCCACAGTAGTTCGGAGGGAACATGCAGTGAAACGGTCGTCCATCGCGTGGAAGCAGTTACATCTTAGCACCACTCGACACGAACTGCGGACGAGCCAATCTCTCAAGGTGGCCCACAACTTGTGGACAAACCGAGATGGGAACGACTGTGCGATCCCTGTTGCCTGGTTAACCATGACAAGTGGAACACCATGTTCACTTCGGGGTACGTCTGAGAGCATGGACCTAACGGAACTGTTTGGGACGGACTCGAGATCTTCGTACGGCCAGCACCAGAGGTTCACGACAATAGACAGTAAGTACCCGTAACCTCAATAATGTTTTCTAAAAAACACTGTTTCAGAAATGAATCTCAAAAAGTCATGACAAACTTGAATAGTCTGCATCACTGACGTTCTCCGGCGAGTGTTGAGTACTATCTGTCCGTGTTACCACACCCAGATCCTAGTCCGAGACTCGGCGACGCCGTTGCGGGTCGAAGGCAAGAGGGAGGTGCCGTTGGCAGGTTCGAGGACTCACCAGCCGTGTTGGCCCGTTGGGCGGACCTGTCACTCGCTCTTATCGGTGTTGGGCGTGATTAAACACACTGAGAATATTTGAATATTTGTGACGGTCACCAGGGTGCAGAATGTGTGTCGCTCGAGCTCCACGAACGGGAATTCGGAGGCACAAAACAGTGCACAAGGAGGCTGATACTACGATGGCACTGCAAGGATGCTCATCAAGATATTTGACAACCTTTGAAATTGCTTGCCATGTCTTTGATCTGCTAAGTTTCACGACACACAATGTATCCAAACCTACAGGAAATCAACAGAATTCGTGCATGTCCAAGCGTAGCGTTTACAAGTTGATTGTGGCACTATATTGCCGAATAGCCTCCTCCGGGTCTTCCCAAAAAATAAAGTGGTTTCCTTCCGTCTGGATTATAAACTTGATGTCTCTCGCCCTTTCTGCATCGCTTCCGTACAGCTCCTCGGGAGGATTCTCTGCGTACTTGCGCAACGTCCACAACAGCCATATCACCACCCCTGGGCTGGTCCCACTGCCCATGTACCGTACTCGTACATTGGGCAACTTTTCAGCGTGGGCTTTATCAAACAAAGCGCGCTTGGTGAGTGCCGCGAACACGGTGGTATCGCAGGATCGGAGCTTTCGATCGCAGCCATTATACGAAAACGCATCTAGACACGTGTATTCTGCGCGTTGTGAGTAGGAAAGGTCATCCATTGAGTGCGGGATGTCAGAGGGGTGGCTGAACTCGAGGTCGTCGGGGTTCTCCGAGGTAACGCTCTTGTGTGTGTAGTGTGCGGTCACCCAGTCGAAAAAGGCATCGAAACGCTTGCGATCGTCGGTCTCGGACCATAAACCGATGTTGTATCCAGGTGAGTTGGGAATACCCAGCGCGAGTGCTGTGGAATCTGAAAGCATGGCTGTGAGGGCAATATCTAGGGGAACGTTTGAACAACGGTCTCACCGTGAAATAGTATTGTATGGAGGGATTTTCTAAGCGTCAACTGGGTGTCTTCTGGTAACTCGTCGAGATATGCCAACACCGCAAGCGCGTGTATCCCTCCGAGAGACCAACCGATGAGGACGATGCCACCAGCGTCGAGGTTGTTGGGTTCAGGGTCTGATAGTGGGATGCCCTGCGCCGTTGCAAAGTTGACGAGGAACGTCGCGATTTCAGCACCCTGTGCGCGCAAAAACGGTTCCGCATCTTCGATCCTTTTTTTGAGCCCTATCCCCGCCAGTTCGTCATCACGGAAGCCACTCGAAGGCGCGTAGCCGCGTCTGTAGACGCTGACGATGCGGAGGTTGTGCGCGTGCGCGAGGGGGAGGAGTTTCTCAAAGACCGCTGCACCACCGTAGCAGGAGTGAATCTGAGGACATCGATGCCAATCGTCAGTCAATGATGTCAACGTGTCAAAGAGAGAAAATAGGGATCGAACCTCCGTTAAAGCCAAACCCATGAATGAAGACCCATGTCGTATAGTTGGCGGAAGTTGGTTGGCCGCTATCCAGGTATGCGTAGTCGACATCAAAGACGCGGAGGGACTTCAACGCTGCAAGAGACGGCATCTCGTGACGGACCGTGCTATCGGAGCACTGCCACAAACGGCGGCCCATTTTGGCCATAACAGTACTTGGCCACATTAGAATTACATTGAAACGTAAATACTGATTGTTTGCCTTCAATTCCAAGGTTTCGTTGGATTCGATGCTGCATAAACATGCGAGTTTACGAGTGCGCGAACAATCAACACACAAAGAGCGAGCGAAGCGAATCCTCCAATGCACCCAAAGCAGGCCGTTACTTTGCCCTCCGACCTCCAACACATCGAACGCGTGCTGGCTTGAGACCTTGACTGGGCCAATGAACCTCTACCGGACGACAATAAGCTGTCCCTGACAAGGCAGCGGGGAAAAGGATAAAGATACCAAGGTGAGGCTACCGACTCGCGGCGAAAGAAATGTGTCGTACGTCTCTGTTTCTCTGTTCCTGTGCGATGGTGGATGTGCATTGTGTTCATGGTAGAACTGCTTCCACCGGGAATACGGTTAAGGTTAGATCTGGAATACATTAAATATGGTACGCTACCGATGATGGTTGGTCGGTCAATAATACTTGCTATCATTGTTCCGCTTATGGCCCCATCGACATGCTGATCGTTATCACGGCCTTTAGATGAATCATTTCTTTCGGCGGGATGATTTGCACTCGACGCGGGAGTATATGGCACGTCCTTCTGCGACAGCCGCTGATCTTTTATTCGCCCGTATGTCACACCAATATGATCCGAGCTCCTCTGTCTCTCACGCAAATTCTAATACCGAACGATGATTTATTCATTCTGTTGCATCCATCACAGGAAGAAATACTTGAAAAGCCACCGTGATGGCTTAGTTCAGGTCGAGAGGAGTGCAGCCGAGGTTGACCTTCCCGTCCTACGTGACAGAGGACGATCATCAGCACCAATCCTCCTCACTCGTACGCTCAGAAAAGACGGAGGTCAACTCACAAAGTCGTTCTTAGTGCAACAGACAGGCTTCTGGGTGCACTGAACATCACCCGTGCTGGTCACCGTGATCGGGACGCAGTTGAGAGCGAGGAGACCATCGACGTCCGGAAGGGTTAGCCCGAGCTGTCCGCCGAACTCGGTGAGCCTTGCGGGGGTAGCCTGTACCATGTGTGATTAGCGCGAAGAACGGCAGCATGAGGAACGTGGAAATCTGACAGTTTCGGTGCTGGCGCAGCATTGCATTTCACCGTTGTCGCATTTGGGACTTCCGTTCTGAGTAGGATTTCCGTTCTGAGTAGGATTTCCATTCTGAATGGGATTTCCGTTATGAGCGGGATCCCCGTTATGAGTCTCAGGCGCGCTGGGTGCCGCGGCGGTGACTGCAATGAGAGCAGCAACAGAGAGGAGGGTAGAGAAACGGGTGTGCATGGTTATAGCAAGTGAGTAGGTTGGGTTGCTCGAGAGGCGATGCGTGCTTTTTTGTTGATGGTGAGCTGTTCTGCGACTTGCCTTTTTATACGGCGAGAAGGGTCGAGCCTTCCCTCCTTTACTGCACCCCTCTCGCCACAGCACACATGCCAGTCGGGCGTTCTTGCCAACAGAAGTCAACAAGGAGAACGTGTCATGCAACTTGCCAGCGTCGTTGCTGTCTGGGCATGGCATGTATTTGCCGCCCTTGGTTATTGGACCAACGGAGCGGAATGAGTGCTGCGGAGAGGACGCTGCGGAGAGGACTTTGGGCCCGAACTTCCCACAACCGTTCGGGGGGGGCGTGCAGTGAAACAGTCGTCCGTTGCGTAGAAGCAGTTACATCTCAGCACCACTCGACACCAACTGCGGACGAGCCAATCTCAAGGTGGCCCATAACTTGTGCATAAACCAAGATGAGAACGACTGTGCAATCCTTGTTGCCTGGTTAACCATGACAAGTGGAACACCATGTTCATTTCGGGGTACATCTGAGAGCATGGACCTGACAGGACTGTTTGGGACGGACTCAAGGTCTTCGTAAAGTGACCCGGCGTGTACATACCACAATATCAGTTCATGTTGACAGGCAGACGATGCACCCACCTGCGATGAGTTCTGTGCCCACTTGCAACCTGGTGGCAGGTCCGAGTCATACAAGGACATCGTGGGAACCTACCAACAAAATATCGGGTTTTCGATCGTGAATTCATGCCAGTGAGGGGCCCCGCAGTGCCCAACGTGTAATGCACTCCACATGAGAGGTATGACCTCGTTGACATTCATTGTGGATTAGGTATGTTCTCGTTTGGGTTTTCTCGATCGGTGGTGGGCTTGACGTGTGCTTTGAACTTTCAGTTTGAACGTCACCATCTCTGATACCTATATTTCTTTTCTGATATCTCGCCCTGCCTCTCTGCTGCAACTTGACACAGCGGGGCAGGAATTTGACTCCACACATGGTTCACTGAAATCACTTTCGCTCTCGCAACTCGCAAATGCATCAAGACAGACGACTCACACCCCACCAACCCATCTTGCGATCGAGCCTGGAATGGTGCCCCACTATGTCCGAACATGCGAACACAGAGGGTGGCTTTCCATCTTTTGCGTTCTCGGCAGAAAGGATGTGGAGGACGCAAGATACCAACATCCCCATGCCTGTCCCATCGCTCATATATCGCATTCGCATGTTGCGATAGACGGGTTTATACCTCATATACATAGACGGGCTGATCACCAGACTACACAAACGTGGTGATGTCGCAAAACAGAAGCTATCGATCGCAGCCGGCGTACGAAAACACTAGATCCGTGTATCCGACACGCGTTGCGCATTGCAAAAGGCCGTGCAACGAGCGCAGGGACGTCGGGGTGATTGAATTCGGGTTGTCAAGGTTCTCCGGAGGTGACGCTCTCGTGTGTGTCAGCTCCCGGATCGAAGCGTCCCTTGCGGTTGCTGAATTGAAGATCGACCATCGAGCATGTCGAGAATTCGTGTGAGTATTCTGAGATCAGTCCGCTGCTAGTCAGATTAGTCCAGTGGTTTTGGTAGAGAGTCAGCAAGCCGTAGTAGGTGGCCATCGACTTGGCGCCGCGTCTGTGAACTACCGGCCAAGGGTCGTGACGGAGACGTATGGGTCAGGATCCAGAATGAATCGTGGCCACCATGGTCATTGTTTCTCGTATTGTAGCCAAGTACTATAGTACACGCCAAAGGCTAGGTACTACCATTTCCAGATTGTTCTTTGTGTCAGAGTCAATGCAGCTATGTAGCAGGGAATAGTGGGACATCATCTCGCTGAGAATGGAATCGGGAGAGTATGGTTCACGAATATCTGGTGCGCTTTTTTGGGGGGAGGTCAGGGTTCTCCGACCTCGCGCAGTGTCTATTGATTATAAACACCATCACGTTTCGCACTTGTGGAGGCGCAAGTTCTGCCGCTGAGAGCAGGTCTTCGGATGGGGGCTTATCAGCCAAAGAGAGCAAATAATCAACCACGGCAACGTATCCCCCGGTGATTGCAACGTGGAGTGGTGTATGACCAGCGTCATTGCGGGTCCGAGTGTCACAGCCAGCATCGGCGAGAACCCTGATGACATCCACCACCTCCAAAATAACAGGCACGAGGTCACCTTCTATCGCAGTGAATAAAATGTCGAGAGGGAGTGGTGCGTTCAGCGAAATGAGGTGCTTTACAATCCTAGCACTCCCCTGCTTGACGGCGATGTGAAGAGGAGTGAACCCTTGAGTATTCGGTGTTGCCAGATCGCAACCACACGCGACAAGGGTTGTTATAACCTCCAGAACCTCTGGGTCGTCACTGGGGGAGGTCATTATTGCATGGTGTAACACGGAGTCCCCATTTGATTCCTTCGCGAGAACGTTGGCTCCTTGATCGATGAGGAAATGAATCATTTCCGATTTTCCGGGAGAATCCGTATACGATCCTCCCGAAGACAGTGCGATGAACAATGCATTGCAAGGCAAAGACGCGCGAAGGGAAAGAAGGTAGTGTGCGAGAAAGACATGTCCACGTTCAATGGCGATTGCAATGAGCGTTCCTCCGCGAGAATCAGCTTGGAGGGGATCGCAGCCGTGAGCACGTAGGAACTTCGTTGTCTCTAAAGCTCCATCTTCCAGAAAAGTGCGCATTATGGCAGTATAGAGCAAAGAGCATCCACTCTCATTATAAGCGAGGACATCAACGCCATTCTCGACTAGGACACGGATCATTCGTGGGTCATCCAGCATGTATCGCAAGTTCCATGTGATGAGCAGGTCAGAGGGGAGAGGTGCACCAAGGGAAAGAAGATAACGCGTCAGAGAGACATACCCTCGTTCGACGGCAATTTGAACAGGCGTCTTTCCGCGATAATTGGATTGGAAGATATTGCAGCCGAGAGCAACCAGGAGCTTTGCTGTCTCCAAAGCTTCGCGTTCCATGAAAGTTCCCAATGAAATATGGAGCAAATAGTCTCCGTAGCTAGTGGGTGTGAGGACGTTGACCCCATTCTCAACCAGGTCGCGGATTATTCCTGCGCGGTCCTCTCTCCTCCAAAAGCTCGAGGTGGCGAGTAGGTCAGGAGAGAGAGAAGCGCCAAGGGAAAGAAGATAATGAACAACAGAGACATGTCCTTGTCGGAGGGCAATGCCAAGGGGTGTAACTCCGCGGGGATTTGCTTGGAGGGGATCACATCCATGAGCGACTAGAAGCTTCGCTATCTCCAAAGCGTCGTGTTCGCCTAAAGTTTCCAACACAATATGGTGCACAGAGTCTCCATCGCTACTGTGTGCGAGGGCGTTCGCTCCATTTTCAATGAGGTAGCGGAACATTCTTGCGCAGTTTTTAGACTTCCGCGACCTCAATGTGAAAAGCAGGTCAGAAGGGAGAGGAGCGCCGAGGGAACGAATATATTGCACGACAGAGACATGTCCTTGTTCGACGGCGATGTAAATGGGTGCACATGGTTCTCTGCGATAGTTCGATCGGAGGGATAGTCTTCTGCCAGTGCGAGAGTTGGCTTGGAGGGGATCACAGCCATGAGCGACTAGGAGCTTCGCTGTCTCCAAAGCATCGTGTTCGTCAAACGCCGCCAATACAATATTGAACACAGAATCTCCACCCCGAGTGCGCGCAGGGACTTCAACACCATGCTCAACCAAGAAACGAATGATTCGTGCGTCACTCAACGTGCGTCGCGAGATCGATGCGATCAGCAGGTCAGAAGGGACAGGTACACGGAGGGAAAGAAGATAGCGTGTAACAGAGACGTGCCCTCGTACGACAGCGACACAAAGGGGTGTTGTTCCACGGGAATTCGCTTGGCGGGGATCACAGCCATGGGCGACTAAGAGCTTCGCTGTCTCCAAAGCTTCGTGTTCGTCAAAGGCCGATAATACAATATGGAGCAGAGAGTCTCCATCCCTAGTGCGTGCGACGGTGTTCGCTCCCTTATCAACAAGGTGGCGGATCATCCGTGCACCATTCTGCGCGCCCTGAAGGCCCGATGTGATGAGCAGGTCGGGAGGGAGAGGAACGCCACGAGAAAGAAGATAATGTACAACGGAGACGTGCCCGTGGTTGACAGCGATGCGAAGGGGTGTCTCTCCGCGAGAATTGGCTTCGAGGGGATCACAGTCATGAGCGACTAGCTTCACTGTTTCCAAAGCATCGTGTTCGCCAAAGGCTGCGATGGCAAGATGCAGCACAGAGTCTCCACGGATATTGTGTGCGAGGGTGTTAGCTCCATTCTCGACCAGGTCGTGAATCATTTGTGCTGCATTCTGCATGCGGTCCAAGTTTAATGTGGTGAGGAAGTCGGAAGGGAACGTGATGTCGAGGGAAAGAAGATAGTGTGTAACAGCAACGTGCCCTTGTTGGACGGCAGCGCGAAGGAGAGTGTCTCTGTAGAAAGTGGCTTCAAAAGGGTCATAGCCGAGTTGGATGACTCTCCGAATGATGACGATGAAGTCTTCCTCGTTAATATTGTTCTTCAGAAAACAATTGAAAAGGGCCAATGGTCTCAAGAACACTTGCGCTAGAGGACTTTTGGCGGCTTCCGCAAAATCGTCGCTCTGTAACAAAATCTTTACGATCGGTGATGGGATCTTGCTTTGATCATAGCGGTGGTAGAGCATCGCAAATGTATGAAGGGGGACAGGGCTCCTTTCTCCGACGAACAGAGTCACAATGTCATAATGGTGATTCTGAAGAGCAACCGTTATGGGCAAAGCCTGACAAAATCCATCGGTCTCCCACCCGCTGAGGTTCAATTTGGCGCCTCGCGACAGCAAGGTTCGAGCATGTTCATATTTGTTGAAGTACGCAGCATACACCAGCGGGTTGGTGCCTTCTTTGGGCCTGAGCCCGGTACGACGAAGGAATTTACGTAGGATCGAATCTGTGCCAAAAGCCACCAGAATGTAAAATGTGAAGTCGTGTTGGGACGTCGGCCAGTTTGGCGTGGTACATCTCATGAGCCGATTAGCCGACAGGCACATATTGTCCCACATCCTAGAATGGGATTGGGTGTTTTCTTCGAGTATTTTGATATCGTGCAGAATTGATTGTATTCGCGGCCTAAGGTGGCTAAAGTGATCGGGAGCATGGTCGAGCACGTAGTCGCGAAGAGGCTGAAACACGAGGCGTGGATGATTCATTTGTCCAGGGACGTGGGAAAGTATATTGGTGGGCGGACCGGATCTCTGAGGATGATTGAGGCATATAGAAATGTAGCACATGCATGACCGCACAAGATGTAAGTGCGCAAGTTCCCAATTGACATAGTAACGCGGTAGTTTGCGGCGGATCAATTCACCCATCAGGTACTCCTGCGCAACAGCATTCAGTTGTCTGTAGACACAAGACAGTTGTTGGGGCTCACCTTGACGCTGAAATGAGAGAGGATAATAAGGCCCGTCCTATTTATGTAAGTCACTAGACTCCCGCACGCATCCAATAAAGCACCATCATGCATCGGCCGGAAGTCCGAATCAAGTGTTCGCGTATCAAGGTCGATCGAAAGCCCCTCCATGAGTTCGTCTAAGCATAGAGGTCGCAGCGCCGCCACGAGCCAGATTAAAGCTCGTTGAACCAGCTGTCCTTCCCGAGCATTCATGTCGATTGCAAGAAGAATTCTCGCATAGGTTTCATCAAGGCCCTCTGGGAGGCTGTTGAGAGCATTCCGGACTTCTTTCCGAGTTACACATCGGTTCAGCGTGTCTATGGAGCATTGAATCCAACGGAACCTTTCAAGCAGTCAGTATGGACATTTCGATGTAGAACAAGAGTACCTACATGCCATCCGCCTTCTTACACAAGATAGAACGGATCTCTGTCTTGAACTCGGTGTCGAGACCTCTCAACCGCTGACGAGCATCTAGTTCTCGGGTAACATGCAGTTCGATATCAGCAGACAACTCGTCTGCCGTGTCATCCATGGAGATGAAAGGAAGACCAGACAGGTCATCCATGATAGCATGCAGTGGCCGGCTGGTCACGAAGAGCCGAACTTGACTCTTGATCACCATGAGAGCCTGGAGAATCGCCGGAACATCCTTGCATTCGTCAAGGGCATCGACTATGAGCAGAGGCTTCTGAGCGAACAATCCTGCTGCATGGGATGCGAAACCAGCGAGCTGCTTCGCGTTGATCCGCGTCGCACCACCCCTTTCTTGAGCCCCAACCAGGTCATCGATAAGGCTTCTGGGACCGATACCACTCCCACGAAGTTGACGCAACAACTGGGAGAGAATCGAACGCATTGCCTCCGCAGCAAGTGTAGACCGTTCTCTCCGGAAATCACAATAGAAAAATGTCAGAATCTCCCCATCGCGTCGCGATTCCTCGAGGGAATTGATAACAGACGACCTACAGAGCGTCAGTACCAACCGGATACACAAAACGTCAACATACGCCAATACGGATTTGCCTGCCCCAGCTACATATGATCCATCAGTAAGGAATGTTCGTCAAGCCTGAGAACTCTTACCTTTGCCTCGCAACCACAAGAACGAATTCCCACCATCTCTCCACATTTTGTATTCCGTTGTATCGAACAACCACTTGCAGGTATCTGGTTGCCGAAGCGACAATGTAACGTCCTGTTTTTCAGCACAGTTCAATCCATCCAACCACTGCAGTATCTCCTTCAATTTCTTCGCTAAGCAGACGTCAGGCAAATCACACGTGGGTGCGTATGAATAATGCAATCACCATCCTCATCCTTGTGCTCTTTGTCAACATTAGTCTCGGAGCTCGTCATTGTAATTGCAAGTCCACCACGGGAGTGTTGGAGTGTTGTCTCCGGAATGGTAGGGCTAAATGCCAATCAGAGCACGCTCTATCGTACCATAAAACATACCTTGTACTCGTCTGAGCGGGACCTCGCAAATTTCGCTCAAACGGGGTACTTTCACCCTGGATGTTATGGAGTCGAGCCTGAGATTGGGTTGCATCACTCCGCTGTTGGACGCCCCTTTCATTGTTCCTGGGTAGTAATGTAGGCCATGCACAGGTGATGCAGATGCAGAAGGAACACACCAGATGTCAGTCGTGAATAACAGACGAAAACATCGTTTGCGCGAATCGAAAAGGTTGACAGCTTCACTGATCTTGTCTTTTGTGGGTGTCATACCTCTTACTCTCATGCTGGTGGATGTCCGTAAAGACGCGTCTTCTTGGAGCAACCTTTCCATCTGATCCAACGTCTCGCAGCACATCCGCGGTTCATCGCTTATAAGCCAATCCTTCAGTCTCTCGTCGAATGAAGGAGCATGCGGAAGAGGCGACATAGGAAGGGTACTCGTTAGACACTCGCAAGCAACGGAGATTTTTTGCATCTCTTCTTCCAGTTGAAAATGGGCGCGTTCGACATTGGATAAGTCCTTGCGGTCGGCGTGCTCGTTGGCGGCAGTGACGACTCGGTGCGTGGCGGATGCGATTTTGTCGAGAATCTTACGAGAGCGGTCCATAGAGCGGTGGTGGGCAAAGGAGACTAATTGATCTGCCCTCGAACTGAAACGTGAGAGTTGCGATGCACCCCAGCCCAGCCTGAGTGCCTGTGCTGTGGCGGTGCACTCCGGGGTTCTCCGAGGTGAGACCCGTTTGCCATTTCCTACTACACTCAAATCCGTGCGCAGCTCTACTGAAATTTCCACGGCTATAGATACTTAAGTATTGGTCCACGATGTGGCACTGTCGCTGCTGCGGTTTTTCATGCCATCGCTTACTACGCTCAAATCCCTCCGCGTCCTCGATGTCGACTACGCATACCTGGATAGCGGCCCACCAAGTTCCACCAGCTATACGACATGGGTATTCATTCATGGGTTAGGCTTCAATGGAGGTTCGATCCCTATTTTCTCTCTTTGACACGTTGACATTGACTGACGACTGGCATCGATGTCCTCGGATTCACTCCTGCTATGGCGGTGCAGCGGTCTTCGAGAAACTCCTCCCCCGCGCGCACGCGCACAACCTCCGCATCGTCAGCATCTACAGACGCGGCTACCCGCCTTCGAGTGGCTTTTGCGATGATGAGCTGGCGGGGATAGGGTTCCAAAAGAAGCATGCAGAACCATTTTTGCGCGCACAAGGCGCTGAAATCGCGACGTTCCTCGTCAACTTTGCAGTGGCTCAGGATATCCCGCTAGCAGACCCTGATCCCAACAACCCCAACGTCGGTGGCATCGTCCTCATCGGTTGGTCTCTTGGAGGGATACACGTGCTTGCGCTGTTGGCATATCTCGACGAGTTACCAGAGGACACCCAGTTGACACTTACACAATATCTCCATACGGTATTGTCTCATGGTGAGACCGCCGTTCAAACGCTCAAACTTCACCCAGATTACTTATCGCCATCACACCCATGGCTTTCAGATTCCACAGCACTCGCGCTGGGTATTCCAAACGTGCCCGGATACAACAGTGATTTATGGTCCGAGACTGACGATCGGAAGCTCTTTGATAGCTTTTTCGACTGGGTGACCGGACACTTCACGCACAAGAGCGTTACCTCGGAGAACGCAGACGACCTCGAGTCCAACCACCCCTCTGACATCCCGCATTCATTGGATAACCTTTCCTACGCACAACGTGCCGAATACACGTGTCTAGATGCATTCTCGGGTACCGGCTGCGATCGAAAGCTGATGTTTTGTGACATCATTGTGTTCGCGGCACTCACCAAGCGCGCTTTGTTCGATAAAGCCCGCGCCGAAAAGTCGCCCAATATACGAGTGCGGTACATGAGCAGTGGGGCCAGTTCAGGGGCATTGATATGGCTGTTGTGGATGTTGCGCAAGTACGCAGAGGGTCCTCCAGAGGAACTGTATGGAAGCGATGCGGAAAAGGCGAGGGATATCAGGTTTATAATTCAGACGGAGGGAAACCATTTT
>Ga0307508_10003873_pt1 | contig 14893 bp, 16 predicted proteins | sample 9_EM_MG_FD_203089 | JGI IMG/M metagenome (GOLD analysis project Ga0307508, IMG submission 203089) | Populus trichocarpa ectomycorrhiza microbial communities from riparian zone in the Pacific Northwest, United States - 9_EM | ecosystem: Host-associated > Plants > Roots > Unclassified | place... | reverse complement strand
CGCCACCGTCGCGTCTACTCCTCCCCCCATGAATGGCGCAGTGCCCCCAAAGCCACCTCCACCCGGCCCCGCTCCTCTCGCCCCGCCGACCGCACCCCCAATCCAGCCCTCCGCCACCACCCGCCCCCCGCCCCATCCACCCACCCCGAACGGCACCCAGAAGGCGAGGAAAAAGAACGATGCCCCCGTCGATCCTGCCGCCATGTACGAAAGTCTCAAGAACCGCATCGCAGCCCTCGAAGAGGAGGAGGTTCTCGAGGAGGAGGAGGAACGGCAGTTTGGTGTGCACTTTCCCTCTCCCTCTCTGCCCCTCTTCTCATCTTCCCTAGCCGAGGAGGCCGTCAAGTCGGTCAGAGGCATGGGTGAGAACGCCGTCCACGCCAAGTACATCGAATTAGTATGTGTCCGAGACGAACGCTCGCTGCCTCACCCATACCCCGCCGATATAGTTTGCTGAGCTCAAGCGGCTCGAACGGGATCATGCAAAGGAGAAGCAAAAGCTCGTCAAAGACAAGGACGCCGGTTCGCCCTCCCCCGTCTCTTGTGCCGTTGCATGTCTCTCACCCGATACTCAAAGCCAAAGGCCAGCTAACAAAGGCAAACCAGACGAAAGCGAAAATGGAGAACCTGGCACGAGAACTACAAAAGGTGACCCTCTACAGCGCCTCCCAGGAAATCACTAACGACCCGTGCAGGATAACAAGCGGCTTCGGGTGCGCACGAATTCCTGCATCCATTTCTGGATATCTTATAATCACCTAGGAAGACAGCAAGCGCCTAGCACAGTGTGTAGAAGAAGCCCAGGAGGAGGTATGTGGGACCCGCTCGAGTCTGTCTGCTTACTTGACATCCCGTAGATCATGCAAATGAAAAACGACATGGCTAAACGAGTGGACAAGGCAAAAATGCAAGACATGAAATACCGCGAAATGCCGGATATAGTGGTCAAGGTCGTTTGTCGATATCGTGCAGAGCTTTTCTTCAAAATTTCACGCAAAACCAAACTTTCCAGACTTTTCAATGCCTGGACAGATAGAATGGAAGGAACGGCCGCGAAAAAAGGTGAAGGGAAAGCCCCTACGGGTACTGGGGCCCATCCGAATGGACCTGCGAAATCGGAGGTTGCGAGTACACACTGCTGGAACTCCACCAGTACATCATCCATGCAGTTTATATTCTCGCATAATGGGCGGACCCTTGATGCAGACCACACTCCAGAGGAACAAGGCATAGAAGACGGCGACGAGATTCTTGCTGTGGAACTTATGGACCTTACCGAGGGTTCCGGTCTGGATGCCTGGGTAAATTGGCACGAAAAGTGCAGAGTATGATCTCTCACACAGATTTCTAGGACGAGCTACCTGAACACCGACGCCAGAAACTAAAGAAGAACTGGACAGAGGACCCTATGGAGTAAGTTATGAACCGACCTTGCTTGTAGTCGCTTTCTGAACCTTTTCCTAGAGCAAAGCGTTCCCTCGAGGACATTTTCGATACCGTGTACGTTTAATACATCACCGTCATGAATGCTGCCTTACAAAGGTTCGACAGTGTGCGGGAACGCCTGAAAGAAGTTCTCCGCCAATACAAGCTTCGAGAGCAACATTTCGAGTGTGTAATTCGCTCGAAAGAACTCGAAGTATTACTTTCTCGCGCTCGAGCCGCAGAGCAAAAGCAACTTGCAGACGGCGAAAAGAGTCGAGCCGACAGGGCTGATGAAGAGGTCAGCTATTTTATTACGCTTTGTTCCTATGGTCTAACAGACTCAGGCTCGACGTCTTCGAAAGGAGCTTGAGGATGCACAGAACAACCAAACTATGCTCATCGACAAGCTCATCACATGCTGCAAGGAGGTGAGCATGGTCTCGTCGTCCAGCCTAGCTCCTTGTTAACGAACAAGCAGCCGAATGCGGAGCGCACGCAGCGCCTCTTTGCGTCACTTCGAGAAGAGCTCGAGAAGCGAGGTAAGGCGTCAGACAGTAATAGTGTAGGCAGCTGAATGTACGCAAGCGGGTCCGTGCAATACATGTCAGGCAAACAATCTACCCCAGTTCCAGCATACGACAACAGGTGTGGACACTGTAAAATTGGGGGATGACAAAGGGGAAGTATCTATACAAAGAAGTGCTGTACACGGTTAAAGTGATTGTTATGTTTTACAACAACGCGTCCAATTCCTCCACGTTCACAACGTAACCGGATTTTGTGAAGGTCTTACCCTTAACAGACTCCAATCCTTCTCCCGCATAGGAGACAAGTGGCGAAAGCTCGATCTCAACACCTTCCTTCAAATGAGCACCAGCACTTTCCAAAAATCGTTGGTGCTGATCCAAAAGGTCGCGGCGACTGGTCTCTGGATCGTCTGACCCAGTGCCTGGCGCATTCTTCAGGGGACTGAACTCCTCCTTCCGAGCGACCTCGAGAACGGCAAAATTCTTTGTGAACGGGAATACGTCGAATACAAACAACTCGAGCTTCATGCCGTTTGGCTTACTAGGTTTGACGATGTCGCCGGTTTGCAAGTCAACGGTTGGGATCTTCTTGCGTGCAATGTGATAAGCGAGCTCGTGCTCGAAAGACTCGACGGAGCGAAGGAAGGTGGTAGTGTAGAAGTGATTAGCGATGTTGCCAGCATTGAACAGGAGTTCCCCGGTCTTTGGATTCCGGAGTTCAGCTTGCTCCTTGGTGATTTCCGAGTACTCTACAACACTGAACTTGTCTCCCCGGCGAGCAACGACGCCGACCGACTCCGTTGGCGAGGTCTTTGGCACCACCTTGGCAGCGCAGTCGGCCCGTCTGGCTATGCAATACCCAAGGAACACAGGATCGGCAACCCTGACCAGACAGTTGTCGACGCAGTAGGCATGAACATACTGGATGCCGCGATCAACCAAGTCAGACAGGACCGTACGTGACTTGTCGGTTGGGGACAGGGGAGCGCGGGTAGCCGCATAGAGACCACCGTTGCCATCGGGAGCAACAGCAATACGAGAGGGGGTTTCGAGCAGGATTTTACCCTCCATGGTGAGGCAGGGCAGCGTACCTAGAAAGCAGGTAAAATCAGCATATTGACAGGATGTATACGATTAAATGTTACCTTGTTCGAAAATGATGACGTCTTTCGCATTAAGACCAAAGTGGTCGTTCTTGGCGAAGAAGGATTCCGTCTCGCCGCGAGTTGGGCCGCTGGTCATCACGTACCAGGGGACCACGACGGAACCCTTGGGTTTTCCAAATTGGGCCTCGGCGACCGTCTGGAGACGAACGATGCGTTCAGCTTGGTACTGGAATAGGGACTTGTGAGAGGGGAGGCCGATGTCATAACAGCCCTTGGGAGCAGAGCTACCAAGCCTCGTGCCCTGACCACCTGCCATCAAAAGGACGCCAACTTGACCATTTGCAACGGCCTGGAGACCGATTTGCCTCCATTCACCCGCTTTGGTAGGGTTAGCGGACACGGACTCGCACGCCTCAACGGGGAGGGGCTCGATGGGGTCGGCAACGCGATGAGGATCGGTAGCATTGGTTTCGGTGGAGGTGGCCTTTTCGTAAACTCTGTTTACCCGTTCGACGTTGATGCTCTCGAGCTGGCGGGTGAGGGTATTACGCTCTGCGTCTGTAAGCTTTGACCAGAAGGTGAAGAGATGGTCCTGGCCAGCAGCCTGGTATCTATTGCGGGTATTTTCAATGACGGTCATCACACCGAGGTCACAGATGGTATACGGAGAAGTGGGGAGAGGGAATGAGCACGAGTTCAGACGATGAAGGAGATGGGCCTGGGTACAGTATGCCTGTTATAGTTGTGCATTCCAGTTCGGTAGCACCCGAATGGCAACCCTCAGCCGACACGTAAAGTGTACTATGCGTCGGCATCGGTACGGAAATCCTACTACTCAGGCTGCCAGTGGTAGTAGGCCGTGTGGTCACTAAATAATTGCTCATATTGACCGCAAGGTAACCTCTCGAAAGTTTGATTCTTGAACGAACGCCATTATGCCCGCGGTTACTCCATGATCGGCGACACTGGCAGGTAGCTGTTGTTGGGGAGATCGGGATCCACCCTCAACCTCCGCCACTCAACGTCAGCTGGTAGAAGTTGAACCCCACCTAACGGCGAAATTCGGATGTGTAAAGGATTTCCAAGCGAACTCGTCAAACGTACGTTTCGTAAATATCCTTCTTTTGGCGCCGTAGCACCATGCAACAGCGACCGAAACTAACTTGAGTTCTGAAGCTTTGAAGCTCAAGTTCTGGTTGCAACCCTCCAAATATTCAGAAGCCGCCTGAGTGGCCCTTTAATAATAATGTGGCGCGACGGGGAAGGCGTGAATTTGACTGCCGCATCATCGACTCGGAATAGAGTAGCTATAGCTGCTACTTTTTGAAGCTGACCGGGACCAGTGGCGTTCTTGACTAGGTGACCATAACGAGTCAAGGTTATGTTATGGTCACGACCATTTCTATACTTCTTCGTCACCCTCAACACTAACATCAAGTCCATAGTACTGTACGTGCCTGTTTTCCATAGAAAACCGGCGGCGACACACTCCCAGATTTCCTGCATCTAGGCTTACCCTATTACCCATTAACATCGGAAGAAATCCCCCAGAGAAGTCCCCGCGGATGCCTTGGCGATTCCCCAAGTTGTAAGCTGTTGAGTAACCGTATCACCTTGCCCTCTTGCTGCTATCGGAAATTGTCGTATGGTATTCTCGTTCCCCACATGACGCTTCTCCTAGGTACTTGTATAAATCGGGTGACACCTCAACCCTACCCGAGCGACAGTTCTGTGACAACTGTTGGTCCCGAACACGGCACAAAAAATTGTCAATGCCGTACATTCTCATGCTCCATGTTCGAGCCCGAATCATCACGTTCGGACTCATGTGACCCTCGGAAATGCATCGCCTGAGGTGATCATAATTTATTGATTCCCAATTACGAGCCGTACCAGTCGCGTCTATAAAAGCAGTCACGTCAACTTATTTCGTTGGCATCGTCCGCCTTTCTTTTTCTCCGGGTCTCCCATCCGTTCAATGCAGCGACTGTTTACCTCTGTGCTTATAGGATTTTCCTTGGCAAAATGTGTGTTCTCATTCACACCTGGCTTTCCTTATGGATCCGAGAAAGTCCGTGGTGTCAACCTTGGTGGGTGGCTCGTGCTTGAGGTGTGTACGCTATGTCACGAGTGTTCTCTTCAATGTTATAATTATTTACTGCATAGCCATGGATTACTCCAAGCATCTTTGACAACACTGGAAACAGTGCCATCGTTGACGAATGGACGTTTGGTCAATACCAGGATCACGACACGGCGTTGAGTGTTCTGCAGAACCACTGGAATACTTGGATCACCGAGAGCGACTTTTCTGCCATCGCTAGTGCAGGGTTTGGATTTACCTCTTTAGGTCCTAGCGCTAGTGTTTACGATTTCCTCGTAGATTGAATCACGTGCGCATTCCGATTGGCTACTGGGCATTCGAAGTTGGTCCTGGGGAACCGTTCATCCAAGGACAGTTGCCCTACCTACAGAACGCAGTGCAATGGGCGGCGAACCACGGATTAAAGGTCATCATCGATCTTCATGGTGCGCCGGGGAGCCAGAACGGGTATGTACCTCTTATGTTCCATGTTGCGTGACACCTAATTATCTTCGTCTTAGGTACGATAACTCTGGCCAAAAGTTGCCATTCCCTACCTGGCACTCGAACCAAACTAATATCGATCGGACTAACAAAGTCATCCAAACGATTGCCTCCATGTTTGCTGGTCAGCAAAACGTCGTGCCTACCATCGCACCCTTGAACGAGTGAGTTCTCCGCGTGCGAGACTCCAAAGAGTTACCCAAATTTTTGACATCAGGCCCGCTGGATACGATGGCTCTGCCGTTCTCAGTGCTGTGAGGCAGTATTGGCAGGATTCCTGGGTGGACATCAGGTAATCCCAATATCTTGACCACACACCACTGTTTATCTGGCTCCACAGAAATACGGGCCAGGCAAGCAACACTGTTGAGCTCATCCACGACGCATTCCAGCCACTCAGCTATTGGACTGGCTTTATGACCCAGCCTAACTATGACGGGGTGGCCATGGATACCCACATTTATCAAATGTTCTCTGATGCCGTGAGTACACCTAAGCCACAGCACTTCTACTTACCAAATGCTATTGTTAGGGTAATGAGATGTCTGACCAGGACCACATCAATGCTGCTTGTCAAACTCAGTCCTCTCTCGCGGGCTTTGATCTTTGGCTTCTGGTGGGTGAATGGACACCTGCCATGAACGACTGTGCCAAGTACTTGAACGGGCGTGGCGTCGGTTCACGCTATGCTGCGGACGTCGGAAGCTGTGACGGCGTTACTGGTAGTGGATCCACCTTCAGTTCGAGTTACAAGACGTTCCTCCGACAGGCTTGGGAGGCACAGGTTATTTCATACGAGAAAGTCACCGATGGTTGGCTGCAGTGGACGTGGAAGGCGGAGGATGCTGATGAGTGGTCATACCAGGCTGGCCTTCAGTACGGATGGATACCCCAGAACCCCACTAACTACATATACCCGAACATCTGCGGATAATTTTGTTTCGTGTCATTGACAACTTCATAGTTTTAGAAATTAATGGATTTCAAGTGACAAATATCATTTAGTGAGGTGTCAAGGGACGAAGTAATACAGCAAGCTCGAAATTGCATCCAACTCAAGCTCCTGCGACCCCGTATTTGCGAAGCGTAGCTTGCCAATCACCAAGCTCTCTTCTGCCCATCGTAACTAAAGTCGCTTTGTTACCAGAATGCAGGCCAAAAAGACGATTTGCGACTCGTCTGACACTCTCGGGGTTGACCTTATCAATTGCTGCTGTCATGTCTGTCACGGGTATCTTGCGTCCGTGCACGAGGATCTAGGACAAATCGATTAATCTATTATAAACGCGCCAGAATTTTCAGTCCTACCTGACGACCGAGGTCCTCAACCTCCACTGCCCTACTCTCCAGTGCCATCATCAAGCTGGACTGGAGTTGATTTTTCGCGCGCTGAAGCTCTATTTCTGGCACGCTTTGGTGAATCAACAGACTAATCTGGTGCACGAGATGGGGGAGAATCTGGGTGGGTGTATTACCCCGCTGTTTTGGAATGTCAGGTACAAAGGACGCCCACAGTCCAAAAAGTGATGAATCTGTGTAAATGTGGTGGAAGGATGCGCAATGATCTATCTGAGGGAAATGGTTGAGGATGTGCGTATATAATCGGGAATACATTCCCTTTCCAGGACCACCTAAGAAGGGTGAGAAGCGAACCACACAAGGAAAGTGAACCTTGCCTGCTGAGAAGCTGCCCCCACCCCCAAGAAGCACTTGCATTGTCGCGAGTGCGTAGATGTCGTCGTCATGAATACCAACACCCTCGAATGCGAGGTAGAGGTGATCAAAGTCTGTCGTATTACTCGGGATGTGCTTGACACCACCAACGTAATGTGACTGCGGGTTCATCAGAGGGGGTGCGTCCCTTGAAGCAGAGGTTGGGTATAGGTATGACGATGCCGCACGTGTTAGTGACTTGTATATTGATGGCGACGGAGATGGCAGGAGATGAGGTGGTACGGTTTGAACGGCGGACGACCGTGGAGAGGGGGGTGTAGGAGATAGCAAGGGTTTGAGCGTCGAAAAGTGCTTGTCGACAAGTTCAACCAATTGCTCATGTTGCATTCCAGCGCCCGCTATGACCATACGCTCCGGACGGTACCAGTCCGAGATACAGTGACGGAGGAGGTCACCGGTGATAAGACTGATGCGGTCATCCGGACAGACTAACGGGTTCCCGAGGCCATTTCCGCCGTACGCTATGCCGTGGAGTATTTCGGGTAATATCATTTCTGGCTTGTTGCTGATTTCCCGAATTTCATAAAGAGCAGCATCTTTCTGGATCCCTAGTTCCTCCGACAGAAAGGCAGGATTTAGGACAGTGTCAGATATCAGAGAGAGTGCTAGAGGAGTTGCCTGGTCAAAATGAGAGGACTGATACATGATGGATTCTCGGGAGGATGAGCACATGATTTGACCTCCGAGTCGGTCCATCGCCGCAGCCATGTTGGCTTCAGAGCGAGAATGCGTTGACTACGAGTTTGAGTGTTAGATACAGACAACCTTGTAGCAACACAAGGGGCACCTTGAAGGCCATTCTGTCTAAGAAATGGCTTGCTCCCGATGTCGACGAAAGTTCATAGCGAGACCCAGCGTCGATGTAGAGCCCTACGGATGAAAAATGACCAGGAGTAGACTCTGTAGCGACCCGAATCTTGTTGGGGAGTGTGGTTATTTGCAATGGCGGCAGCGATGCTTGGGATAGCTGTCGTTGGTGCAACCGCACCTTTCCATGGCGTATCACTGAACCTGCGGCTCTCTTCATGGGACTTTGACAAGTTGTCAAAGAGCTTCTCACGGTGATACGAGTTCAAGATTTGTTCCTTTATGTAATGACTTCGCATACAAAAGTCAACGAAGGAAAGTAAAGGGGTATGGCTCGCGGCCCTAAGCTGTAATACAAGTGCTGAGATATGAGGGAGTGCGGTACCACCATGGATGTCATTCCACAAAGGAATGGTTATGAAAAAGAAGACCCCACCGTGGTTCGAACACGGGACCGCACGATCTGCAATCGTATGCTCTACCACTGAGCTATAGAGTCCTCGTTCAAGGCCCGTCAGCCAAAACTCATGACCCTTTGGGAATGTCTATACAATCTAGAATCGTCCGAGGCTACGTTGATTCTTCCCCCACTGTCCACTTAGTAAACTCTAGAACCTCTATTCCTCCCTCTTCACCTTCTTTCGTCATCCCACGTTCGCGACCCCACTGGCGCAAGGCGGTGCCGACAGTGATCTGTCCTCCGGTCGCCATGAATGGCTGGTTGTACAACGATGTTTCGTCCGTCGTGGATTGGATGGAAGACGTCTCAAAACCGGTGATCTGACGAGCGACTGCACGCTCAAGTCGTTCAAAGTCCTGCACAAAGGTTTCCGATGCAAAGTGATTCGCAAGATCGGAGGCTCTCAAAGCAAGCACAGCAAGTGTTCCAATACGACCGTGAGACCCAGAGGATCCATGCGCGTACGAAGCTAGCCGTAAACCGAGGGTCCCAGAGTGACCTTGGAGAGGGCTATGAACCACAGCAACTGCCCGCTTCAGCAGCACTTTTTCGCCGACTTTTGCAATTAGATCCTGAATGGAACTAGACACCGTGGAACGTGGTCGAATATTCGAGTCCACTTGCGAGAGGAGAGGGGCGTCATTAAGGACGTGCAGTGGGAAGGGTTGGATGAAGGTGGGTGAATGAACGTGTTCTGTGAGGAAGGCAGTGGTGTGTGCAATGTCGGCAGCAAGTTGGGTGAACAGTTTGTTTCTTGCGACAAAATCAGTTTCGCAGTTCAGCTCGATCATGGCCGCCCGCAGTCCACCACCATTTAGCGTTGAGAATGACCTGCCGGAGGAGAGTACGCAAACACTAACGAGTCCCTCCCGTGCTTCACGTCCAGCGATCTTGGCAGCCTTTTGAGCGCCAGAAGTAGTCAGATCCTGCTGCAACCACTCCAGCGCTGCCTCCAAATTGTTCCCGCTTGCACCAAGCGCTTCCCGAGCCTTGGAAATAGGGACATCCGTCAATTTTCGGAGCTGAGCAACCAGCTGTAACGCGGGCTTGGAGCCAGTAGAATACATGAGGAATTTCGACGTGCGACGCATCAGCAGCGTTTGCTTGAATTCTCGCCGAGTCAAAGGCAGCAACATGGCGGTGCCGTCCAATATGAAAGGTTGAGCGAGGGGAAGAGCAGAAAATCTTGAGCAAACGCACCGCTCACGTGACTCAAAAATATCTGGGTTGCGAGATGGACCAAGTCATTCACCTCTTAAATGGACTTCGACTTCAAGGTTCCTTCCACCATCCCTCAGGACTTACTGCTCATTCAAGACCTGATAGGGACCCTTCCCCCTCTCACGGCAGCTGCAAAGCATGTTCCGGATACGCTGGATTCCAGTGATGATTCCATTGCCAGCACAGACGGTGAAGCAGAAAGTGAAGATGAGGTAGAGGCAGATCTTGTTCTTCGTGATGACGACAGCGGAATGTCGGAGTGAGCATGTCAATGAACACTTATCAAAAGGCATATTAACCCTAATCGCCAGAGTCGCATCAGATTCGACATCGTCTTCGGACTCAGAACTAGACGCAAGTTCATCCTCTGATTCGGATGAGGGCCGTGAATACGTGGCACCTCAGCGGAAAAGACCTATGGATGACGTTGAGGATGAAGAGTCAGGCGTGACGGGAGCTGCTATCTATCTGCAGACCAAGAATGAGATGGTCGACGCAAATATCATGGTTCCCACCATTTCTGAAGTTGAGCCATGCGACACACTGGAGAAAGTCGGGGAAATTTCAAGTATTGTCGGGGATGTTGTGATTGTGAGGGGTCTCCCCATGGATCATGTGAACCTTTCGTCCGAGCGTGCTCTTGATACCGAATCCTTGCTTGTATTTGAAGATCGGAAGGTTCTTGGATACGTGAGTCACTTCGCTTTCCGTACCAGTCTATGTCGACTCTCACCTGTGGTGCCAGATACACGAGACGTTCGGTCCAACGTCCCAACCACTCTATCAGGTCAAATTCAACCAACACTATCCGCTGGAGACCGACAAAATTTGGTTGTCCCGCGAAGTATTCCATGTTCCACAACGAAGTCACTTTGTGTTCGTAGACCAACTCAAAAGGCTACGTGGCAGCGATGCCAGTAATATCCATGACGAAGAGCCCGCAGATGACGAGATCGAATTTTCTGACGACGAGAAAGAAGCTGCCTTCAAAGCCCAGCGCAAGAAGAGGTGAGCTAATCACAATATTCAGGATTCTCGATGACGCGTTGTTATAGGCGTGGACGTTCTGTATCATCTTCTAGACAGTCTACCCCAGCGCCTTCTCGGATCCACATCGACAACACGGTTCAGGACATATATCGTGGCTCCAACCCATATGATGCTCATGGCCCTTATGATGATGACTATCATGTCACAGGACCATCGCGACCACCACCCGTACCATATGACGACCCGTATGCTGACGTTCCCACTTCAGACGTTCGTATACCCTCCATGCAACTGAATGGTGAACCCGGAGGAGAGCCCGATTGTGGTGGTCCTCAGGCATCCCGCGGGCGTGTTTCTAGCCGGGGTACACGTGGAAGGGGAGTTCGGAATCGTCAGTTATGGAATACCTCAAGGCGAGGATACCATCACAACCCCATCTCATCCCAACGAACATTCGACTTGGATTCGGATCGGGCCTCGCGTTCGGTTGAATGTGCGACAGGGTATGGACAAATTGTAGATGGGGTTGCACCGCATTCCCTTGTCCGACCAGCTCCAAATACTTTGCCTTCTCCTGAGACGAACAATATTCAGGATTACCGACAACCTTTTATCCAGCCACACATTAATCCGAGATTCGCATCTATGTTTGGATTTGACTTGCCATCAGCGTCCATGATTCCAGGGGCTTCTCAGAATGCGCAGGGTCGCACATTTATGCCGCACCATTGGGTTGACACGTGGACCACGCACGGTAACGCAGGTTCTGAAGGTGAAGGGGATACGTATAGACCGATGTAGTCCAGCATCCGCAGAATATCGAAATGGATTTATTGGCAAGCACCTCACTCTCAGAACTGCCCAAGTTGACAAACATTAATGGCACGACTCACCAAGGAAATTCTTTGCATCAGTTTTTCCCTCGAACTTTGAAATGCGTGTCTATTCCTGGATTCGCTGTCCCATCTAGGGCATATTGCGTAGCCTGCAGGGCATACGGGCGGCCTTCGAACCGTATGCGACTAGGCATCGGGACACTTTTGGGAGCTAAGCGGTCTAGCCAAGTTCATTGAGCACTCATTGAGTGCTTAAATACTTGTTTCATGTAGAGGCTCGCTATTCTGCTTATACTAATGTTGTCCTTTATCCTGTCAGCTCAACTTTTCGGGTTGTTGCGAGCGGGCAGTAGTATCAGCTCTGGTTGTTCTACATCTGGTCCGGCCCCTTGTCAGGCTACACCGTCAAACACATGCTGCACCGAATACCCTAGCGTATGTTGTTCATCTTGAACACATCGCTGCTGACTTGCTTTATTTTATCGTAGGGTCTATTATTGCAAACTCAGGTATTCTCTCCCCTAACCATACCCTTTTGGAACTGACTCTAATCCCGGAAGTTCTGGGACGCCAACGTCGCTGGCAGCCCTGTCGACAACTGGACCATCCACAGCGAGTGACTGTTCTGTAGAGCAATATCATCAAGTCTTATACAACTGTTAGGCTTGTGGAATGACAAGTGTGTTCGCCAGCAGCGATGCACACACCTCGTGCTCATCGATTGCCCCTACTAATAGCTGCGATGGCACATACGAGGAGACCTGTGACCCATTGCGTGACTACGATATCTCTCAGGTGCGCAACTTCTTCGACATAGTTACAAAGGGAGCGTCGAGGTGACCTCGTCCAGCTTCTCTCAGGCCAGGGTGCTACTTCTACGCTGGAGTACACGCAACAATACTGGTTGAACGACAATGGTAGCAACGAGGAACTTTTGGAATGTACGCCGTGTTCCAACGACATGGATGTCTCGCTGACCAGCAGTCTAGCATGAATGGTAAACGCATGGCACATGCTTTAGGTAGTAACTACATTGTCTCGCTCCCATATGGTCTCTGAAATCGAGTTCCCGACAGCACGTTTGAGCCCTCCTGCCTCCCACCCGGCAGTCTCCAGGGAGCCGAGGTAGGTTGCTGATCAGTCCGGGATCGCACATGACTGACTTCGTTCCGCAAAGGCCGTAGCATACTGTCAGACAATTGTCAAACTGTTCCAGACTCTCCCTACGTACACTTGGCTCGCGGACGCTGGTATTACACCTTCCACATCTCAAACCTACGCGTTGTCGGATATCCTTTCCGCGCTTCAGACGGGTTCGGGAGGCGTAAGTACCTGTTTATAATGTGGAGCATGTGTTTGAGATTTGTCTTGCTCCAGTATTCCCCTGTTGTCGGCTGCTCGGACGGTAGCTTGAACACAATTAGTTGGTACTTCAACCTGGAGGGATCAACCATCGATGGCACGTTTGTTCCCATCGGTGGGTACAACTATTTCCCATTTCAAACTCTGGTGCTAATAATCGCATAGACGCCCCAGCTAGCTCTGATAGTAGCTCTTGTCCATCCAGTGGTGTTCGGTACCTCTCCAAATCAGGCTGAAACGTGTGATAGTCAGCTCCTTGTATCTCAAGTGAACAGACATACTATAGGGTTTGCAATGCCGGCTAAGCATTTCGTGCGTATCATTGGTGTGAAGTCCTGAAAGAGTCAATCCTCAAACGAGTCTGGACATAAGGATCTGTCTGACTTCGATGGCATTGACATGTCTCCTCCTATCAACCACCAGTGCCTTCATCTAGACGTTCTGGGCCGGACGTTTTCCATCAAAAAATATGCTTCAACCGATGAAATACCATCTGATGTTCTCCGTGGACTGAGTGTTCCCAAGGCGACATCGGGGATCACCTCCATCACTCGAACGACGGAAGAGATTTCCATTGTCTGTGAGGCCGAAAAGGACGAAGGAGAGTGGAAATGCATCAAGATAGCGGGTCCGATGGAATTTGGTTCACATTTTCGCCTGGCCGCGTTTCCCTGTGTGCTGACCGGACAATAGAACTGACGGGCGTGATTTGCGCCTTCACTACACCTCTGAAGGATGCTGGAATCCCTGTTTTTGCGATTTCTACTTGGTGAGTGGCCTGCTCGCGTCGCATTCACATCTCCACTACATGGGAGCCTAGGAATACCGACTATGCGTTGGTGCCAAAGGGGAGAATCATGGATGCGATCTATGCCCTGAGTGCTGACGGCTGGTTGTTCGTCGAGGGTTCGTCCGTCCGTCCTTGATGCCACAGGGTGAGCAACGGACTGGTCGACGCTTGGCGAAGTCTTTTTTCTATGAGGTAGTCGACCTAGCTATGTAGTAGTTGCAGCGTAGTTTGAGTAGCCATGCTCGCATCCACAACTTGCACCAGACGCGATTTCCTCCACGAGACGAACCGCCTGCGCTGTGGCCCACTGGTGCCAGCCGCCATCTTCGATCTTGACTTGAACGTTGCACCTCGGGCAACGTTCGCGTTCGTCATCAGCGTTGTGGAAACGCGACCACTGGGAAGCGCCGGAGACGTCCATGGCGGACCCATCCCATCTAACAACTCCACACCCTCGCCAAAAGCGTGTGCTACCCACACGTTCTCGTCGCGGTGGCCCTGGGATAGGAAGCTGTGATGTGGACCTTATGATTCTGGACGCACAAAACCGTCGATGTTCGTGTTTCTGGTCTCCTTGTCGTTTGACGCTCATCCTTGCTGCAGTCGACAACGAGCCACTCATTCCTGCCGATACACCTTTCTTGCTGACAACGAATTCCGCGCTACTGCAGCCCACGTCAAAATCGGCGGGCTTCGGGCTCAATACTTTTGCCAATCAGCGTTACTTCGACCGGGCTGATGTTATAAAGGCATATCGAGAGCAGCTGAATATTCAGACTCCCGCGTTTTCCATATTGTCTGAGGACGCAACCGTCGGAGGGCGTTTCAGGCCTCGGTCATCAGGAGAGGTGCGTAACATCCAGGTTTGGTTATGACGTGTAATCATATTCGTCTCGGGTATCCCTAGCAGGACATCGCAGATACCTCCGATGCGGCATACGAGAAGCGGCACCGAAAGTATGAACTTCTTGAAAAGCGACAACGGCTGCGCGAGAAGGAGAAACTTAAACACGAGCAGTATAAGCTCAAGGAACGTGTCGAACAGCTC
>Ga0307508_10003872_pt1 | contig 14893 bp, 19 predicted proteins | sample 9_EM_MG_FD_203089 | JGI IMG/M metagenome (GOLD analysis project Ga0307508, IMG submission 203089) | Populus trichocarpa ectomycorrhiza microbial communities from riparian zone in the Pacific Northwest, United States - 9_EM | ecosystem: Host-associated > Plants > Roots > Unclassified | place... | reverse complement strand
CTCAGCCCCACAAACGAGCACCTCCTCGACTGCCTTTTATCTGGCTTGTCACTCAGATTTGAGTTGACCTACACCAACGACATGTATGCAAACATTGTTCATGGCCTAGAGGAGGGACGTTCGGAAGTTACGGTAGTGGGTTCCTGCATACAACTCCTCCTCAGTGGTTCTGCGATCACTACAGGGCTGGCTGACCCCTATAGAAGGTCTTCGAAAGAGGTTGCAAAGCAGTTGAAGGCTCAGAGAGAGAGGGGCATCGTGAAGGATCCGCGCGCGATTCAGGTACTGGAGGTATGTTATTTAATTCATGGTATGGAACTGGGATAATCTGACACGCTGTTATAGCTTGCAATTTCCCATGCCGATGCTGGCCTCACTACCTATGAGGGTGATATCTGGAGGCTTCTGTTCTAAGTCAGTAAGCAATTCTAGAAATATTTGTCTTTTCTTACCATTTTCGATATTACGCCGCCTCCTTGATTTGTACCATGACATTGACATCACTGCTTATAATGTACCCATCGTCTGCCCAAACCAGAGATGACTACCCATGGAGCATCGTCGTCAGAGTTTCCAATGTTTCGGTCGGCTTCCAGACAGGACTCCAGAACCCAATGCCAAATCAACATTTAACAGATGAAGTACATGAGAACGTAATTCACTGGCAAACACGAATGGGGAGGTGGTACAGGCTGGGCTGGTGAGTGAGTGAGAACACCCACAATTTGTAAGGCCCAGCATTTCTCACAGAACGCAAGTGGTGAGGGCCCATGCTCGCAAACTGAGAAGTTCGCTTGTGAATGAGAACACCCCCCTCACAATGCAAGTGTGAGATCCCACAAAGTACGGGGTACGTTGAACCTCACGCACCTCATTAAACGGCCCGAATGGATATGCCCACTGAGATGATCCACTGGATGGTTTGGTCCTAGGGGAGATTCTTGAATCTTGTCGGAAGCCTTATTACAGTGCTACAGTAGTGAACCACTTCGAAACTAAGAATACCTGTGCATATATAAATAATTCTAGGTCATGCAGCATGCTACACTGCACCTTGGTCTAGTGAAAGGCTGACGTCTGGGAGCCGCAAACGCGCTGGTTCAAAACGATTCTGTAATTTCACTGTCGCTAATGGACTTATGCCGCCCCTGGTATTACTTTCAGTCTCCATTACTGATATATAACACACCGTATGTAATGCTGCAATTTTTTTCGTACAAGCTGTCGTACTGTTTCGGCCGCGAAGGTCAACTCCGCCAAGTTGATTTTGGCATTCGAAGTGCTGTTTCGCTTCAATCGACCCTCATTGGCCGACCGTGACGGCAGCAAATGCAAGCACAATTTCAGCAGCAGCAGCAGGAGCTTTTTGCCCCGAGCCGTCGTTAGAAATTCCGAACTGCAAGAGCAGCGGCATCGTGTCCTTTGCTGACTAAGCAAACACGTTGAGGCGAACGATTCGTGAATTGCATCCACAATTTGTGCTTCCGTGGCCATGTCTACGGCCTATCCAACTCCTACCGAACTGTCCCCCACAGCATTTAAGAATACCGCGTCATTGTTGCGCATAGTTGCACTCGCGCTCATTTCAGGTGCTGCAATCGCTTCTCGTTTATTCGCTGTCATAAATTTTGAGAGTATTATCCACGAATTGTATGTTTTTAACATCTATCAACGTCTCCTTCATCTAACTTTGTCCACAGTGACCCATGGTTTAATTAGTGAGTGGTGTTAGGGTTTCCAGACCATTGGAGAAGCTAACGTTTGGAATGGAAGTCGTGCGACACGAGTGTTGGCTTCGAAGGGTTTCTACGTACGTCTTATTTGCTTTGGACGAGCATTTCAACTGAACCTTTTCGCAGGAATTCTGGAACTGGTTTGATCCAACAGCATGGTACCCTCTTGGCCGTGTTGTTGGAGGTACAGTCTATCCAGGATTAATGGCCACCAGCGGCGTTATCTACAATGCCCTCCACGCCATTAATCTCCCTGTCGATATTCGCAACGTATGTGTATTACTCGCACCTGGTTTCAGTGCGTTGACGGCTTGGGCGACATACATGTGAGAGAATTCACGGATTTCCGAACCCCATTTCACTCATTTCAAATCAAGGTTCGCCAAAGAAATGAAAGATCCCAGTGCAGGCTTACTCGCAGCTGCTTTCATTGGCATCGTTCCTGGTTATATCTCTCGGTCCGTTGCAGGTTCTTACGATAACGAGGCCATTGCCATTTTCCTTCTCATGTTCACTTTCTACTGCTGGATCAAAGCCCTCAAGCAAGGAAGCGCGCTATTTGGGACTGTCGCTGCTGTGTTCTACTTTTACATGGTAGCTGCATGGGGTACGTGCCAATGCAAATCTTATGTTTTAATTCCTGAGTTTTCTTTCTTAAAGGCGGGTATGTCTTCATCACAAATATGATTCCATTGCATGCGCTAGTTCTCATATTAATGGGCCGCTTCTCCGATCGATTGTACGTCGCATACTCGACCTGGTACGCCATTGGAACTTTGGCAAGCATGCAAGTACCTTTCGTTGGGTTCCAACCAGTTAGCACAAGTGAACACATGGGCGCCCTTGGTACGAGAGGTCTCACACTGCGGATTAACGAGTACTGAAAATGGTCCAGGTGTATTCGGACTTCTTCAAGTAGTAGCATTTGCTCAACTTGTTCGAACCCACGTATCGTCACAACAGTTCCAAAAGTTGCTCCAAACTTCTGTGATTCTCATAGGGTTCCTAGGAGCGCTTGCTTTCGCATTCTTGACTTACAACGGAAAAATTGCGCCCTGGACGGGGCGATTCTACTCGTTATGGGATACGGGCTATGCGAAAAAGTGAGTATTTGCTTAATTGTAGAGGTCATTCTCTGACATTTTGGTTAAGATACATTCCAATCATTGCGTCAGTGTCTGAACATCAACCAACAGCTTGGCCTGCATTCTTCATGGATCTTCAATTCTTGATTTTCGTTTTTCCCGCTGGCGTTATCCTTTGCTTCCGAGAACTTCGTGACGAGCATATATTCGTAATCATCTACGCGATTATGGCAAGCTACTTTGCAGGCGTCATGGTTCGGCTTATGCTCGCGCTTACGCCGGTTGTGTGTGTTTCTTCCGCCGTTGCGTTGTCAAGTTTGCTCGACACATTCCTTGATCCAACTGAACCAGACGCTGAGGAGGAGCCTAAGGTCGCCGTTGAAAACCCCACTCCACAAGCGCCGCCTACCACGCAGAAGAAATCAAAAAAAGGGACTTTGCCTCGTAACGAAATTGTCCCGACCAGCGTCACTCCGAAAGCTGCTGCACCACGACAAAAGGGCATTTTTGGACTCGACGTTCGATTCATAGTCGTCGTTAACACCATTGGCATGTTATTCTTCTTCGTCTTCCACTGCACCTGGGTTACTTCCAATGCCTACTCTTCACCTTCCGTCGTCTTGGCCTCGTCGAACCCTGACGGAAGCCATCATATCATTGACGACTTCCGTGAGGCTTACTACTGGCTACGACAAAACACGCCTCAGGATGCCGTCGTCATGAGTTGGTGGGATTATGGCTATCAGATTGCAGGGATGGCTGATCGGCCAACCTTGGTTGACAACAACACATGGAATAACAGTTCGTTGTGTTTAGTCTCTTGTTTTCTCAAAACTGATCATCGCTTCCGTCTATTTCAGCCCATATTGCAACTGTAGGAAAAGCGATGTCAAGCTCTGAGGAAGTTGCCTATCCTATTCTAAGGAAACATGACGTCGATTATGTCCTCGTCATTTTTGGCGGCCTCATCGGCTATTCTGGTGACGACATTAATAAGTTCCTGTGGATGGTCCGCATTGCTCAGGGTGTCTGGCCTGATGAGATCCAGGAGACCAACTACTTCACGCCTAATGGCGAGTATCGAGTTGATGATAGGGCAACTACCACCATGAAGGAGAGTTTGATGTACAAGATGTCATACTATAGGTTTGTACCAAACTTCAGTTTGTTTGGCAGATACCAGAACTCATTGTTGTTCCTTTGTTCATCTAGATTCAATGATCTCTTTGGAGGAGGACAAGCCACAGACAGGGTTCGCCAGCAAACCATGCCTAAAGTTGGACCAACACTGGATTATCTTGGTATGTGGTCTGTAGTGGTCTTTATCTTTTCACTCACTCGCTATGTAGATGAGGCCTTTACCTCTGAAAATTGGATTGTAAGTTTGATCAGATTCCTCATAATTCAGATTTCTTATTGGCTTTTTTTAAAAAACTTTAGGTCCGAATATACAAAGTCAGGACCGAAGACCCACTTGGAAGAGACATGAAAAGTGCGAACTCGTTTGCGCAGGGCAAGAAACGGAAGCGAAGTAAACCTGCTGCAAGGAGGCGGGCTATTGTAAAGTGATGTATACATAACAAAAATGCGATCTGGATGTTCCAGTTCCTGCCAGGGCAGCAGTTCCGCCAGAATTAGACTAATATCCCTTGCTTTGAATTCCTAAACTCCTGACATGCCCTGTCCAAACTAGCCATGAACCCTTCGTCGCCTTGGAAAACATGCTCGACAGTTTTACTGTACTTGACGTGTAGTTCTTGTACACGATCCAAGATTTCGACTTTGGACCGCATAATAGCATGTCTGACATGTTTTTCAAACTTCTCCCTCAAGGGCTGAAGCCCATCCGGTATCCTCGCCAACAACACATACATCTTCTGCAAGTCCTCTTCCTCGTCAGAGTCGACGTTTTCGTTATTAAAGGAGACCTGGACACATAAGTCAACAATGCATTTAAGGTCGATCACTTCTCCATTTCCTTGATTTTCAGTGAGTCGAGGTATAACGATCATGAGTTTTTGATGGATGGGGATGAAAAAGTTTTCTTTCCATTGAATGAGGGCGAGCTATGAATGGACCATAGACAGTAGCCAATCCGTGAATTCGAAGGGATGATGAAACCGTATTTGTTGCACGAAAGATGCAAGATGGGGTACGAGCACCATAATCAAAGGGGCGGTGATGATGAATGAATGAACACACAAGTATACTTGAGAAAGAAGTAAGAACTGACCACATAGACGGGATAGATGTGCAACCGGCCTTCGGCACGTTCTGCTCTAACCCAATACCGGTTAAGGTACAAGAAAATTCGTTCGATCACGCTGGCGGCTTTGGTGTACCGTAGCCATTCTGAGGAGTAGGATCGAACAAGATCTTCGTCTTGGAAAGGTTCGGCTAACTACGTACATATAGGGTTGTGGAGAAGCAGAAAGAATGTGATGTGGCAGCTTACGTCTCGTAGTCTCTTAACATGGAGACTAAAACATCGAATGAGAAGGTGGTACAATTCGGAGCCCGGAAGACCTAAGTAATAAGGAGAATTCCATGGACCATATTTAGTTACCTTTTTGATAAAAAGATGGTGGAAGCGTTTAGCATTACTTGCCAGGCTGTTTTGTAACCCCCAAAGGCGCCGTTGTACAATAATTATACACCGCAGTGGAAAGGATCGTGTTCTATCCAAAGGATCAGTAAATAAGTGAGATTCCAATGATTTGTTTTACGTTCATAAATACTGTGAAATAGGGATCGGATGTTTGTAGGTTTCTATTAGCCAGGATGTAATCCAGGCCTTCTTCGAGGAATGCCAGCCACCCAGCATGATCCTTGAAGCCAGGTGGCGTTATTGATTCTAATGCAGAGTACGAAGTTATCTGGATCATGAGACAGTGATGTGGTCGGTGTAATCGTGACCTGTGAGAGGTGCTAGTTTGGAGTTTTGAAAATGAAGGTTTGGACCGAACTGCACATGACCCTCTTGCACTCGTCTGTATGCTGCATGGATTCAGATGGGCCGTTTGGTTTAGCTGACCGCTTTCCGAATTCACCTTCGTCCTGGAGTTAGCCAAGCCTATGTCAAGCTCAAGGCTCTCCACATACGAGTTCTAGATCTTAAGATAGAAACTGTGGTGGGCTGGAAAATAGTTGCATTTTCATCTGACGACAATATAATTACTTTTTGCATCAACAGTTATCGCTTTCCACCAAATCTGATGCAAACGGGAAAATGTATCGCTCCAAAGTCACTCAATGCTCCTGCGGCTTGGAAAGCACTGTCGTTTCAATAACAATACAGTCATTTGATGCTTGATGCATAATTCACCAGAATGTGCTGGATACTTCTAAAACTGTTGTGGCATTGAAGCCTGTGTCATGACTTGTCCGGTGTTATTCCATGTTTTTGGTAAAGGTCGGAGAAGAGAAGCTTTTCAGCTTTCTAATTGTGTTTCAATGTAAGTACGGCGGAGGATGCTTGAAAGACATACCGTCAGATAGTCCCGGGTTGGGGGGAAAAAATATGGAAAACCAACAAACGTATGTTCATAATGGGAATTGTCGTGTCTCGCATATGTAAAGAACGTAATAAACTGTTTTCTGTTTCCCGGCTCTTGCTGAATCCTAAAATGATAGCTGTGGATGAAGTGTTCACCAATCACGAGCGACGACACAATCTGGTTGGGGTCCTGAGGAGAAATCAAAGCTTTAGCATAGGATGAGTGCATGTCGTGCTCCTCTTTGATGGAAGCGACACTCTTTCTCTCTCATGAGTAAACGACGCAACAATCCAGTAGCAAGCAACATACTTTAACACCATGTGATGAAATCGTTACCTCTACATCCGTCGGATTGAAGTTGCGAGGTTTCCATCGGCTAAGCAGTGCATCGACTCTTTCCTTGACACATCTCGCATTCTGCTGGCGTATGAGAAACAGACAGGAGCAGCAGAGAACAAATGAGTTCATACACTGTCTAGATTTGCCATCTCCGAAGAGATGCTGTTCTGTGGAACAAGAGAATGAAGGTACTTGGTCCATTTCGCGGCATGCTGCTCGTGAAACCGTCCAGTGGAATCAAAATCCTTCGAAGAACATATTACATAATGCAGAACAAACTAGACAAATGTTTTGCTTTCACTTACCTCGCGCTTCAGTGTCTCTAAGAGAAAGTACATTGATGATAGAGAAAAGTTCCAAGTCTCCACACTGGAAGGGGATTCCTTAGGTTTAGCGGCAATGTGCCTAGTGTATGGGACTTCCAGAGACTGTAGAAACTTCTTCAAGGTGTTATTGAGGTATCCAAATCGACAATGGTAGGCAAAGGTCCCAAATTCCTCCGCAGCTATGAGTGGGTTGGGTGACAGAGAGTCGGAACGGGACATAAACGAGGACTTACTACATATTTTTAACCTGATTTTCTGCATAAAGATATAGTTTGCAGCTACTTCGTGAACCCGTGCAAGATCAAATGGCAGAGATCCCCTTCGAGTGGGATCAACAAGGAAGTCAAAAAATGATTTGTGTAATATTCGGATGGTGTCACCATCAATGGAAATGAGGGAAAGAATGGGCCTGACAAGTAAGATGAGGTCCCCATCTTTCATGGAAAGTAGCATTTCAATGGTGCCGCGGTTTGAAGAATACGATGATTGAGTAAACAAGCCGCTGTACGCCTGACTGTGAAGGAAGACAATCCCGAGCACAAGGAAAATGTCCTTAAGTTTCTTCGGGTCCTTGACTGCCTCGAATATGAGCGTGTACAACGTGTCAAGTTGCTCATAAGGTTTCCCTTCGTCAAGAGCAAGAACGGAGTGAAGTCGGTCATCTGGCCGATTGTCAGGACACTTGATGTATTGAATTACAGTCGACGCGTAGACGAAATGCCCGGAGGATCGCTCAACAAGCGTGGTGAGAGCGTTGCGAGGTGGCCAGTCAGGAGGTAGGTACTTCGCCAGACAGTGGGTGCGACGGATCTCTTCAAATTCCATTTTAAGAAATTTGAGAATGTCCATATCAGCATCAGGATCTTTGCTAAGATTATATCGGCACTGTATTTCCTTCAAATTTTGGTCGTGGTTAAAGGTGTCCATGATGCGCGACTCGGGACGACTTGCGACGAGAAATCGAAGAGGATAGGGAATAGATTTAACACCTTGGAACTCGGACTGAGGGACAATGGCTTCAGCGATTACCTGTAGTAAATTGCACTGGATATCGGGATCTTGACATTCGTCCAGCCCATCGATGATGATAAGTCGCGGACCGACAGAGTCCACGAGAAGGGAATCTCGTTCCTTCAGCTTCCAGAGCGGTTTGACGAGTAACTCTTGGATTTGAAACTGGTAATTCTTGTTGTACCAGTCCCAATGTCTACTGACCGCATCCTCAACAAAGGGGGCAAGTCCTTCGAAAGTATTGACCAGCTGCAAAATGAGTGTCGGTAACAAAATATTGCCATCATTCCTTGACGTGTCGCTTCTGAAGAAGAAGAAACTGGCTAAAAGCTCCCCTTCCTTCTGGTATTTCTCCGCAAGTGTTTGACAAAGCGCGGATTTCCCTACACCCGCACCGCCATACAACCAGAAGACGCTCGCTGGGCGCGCAGCATCAGAACTGTCGCTAAGGATCCACTCCTCTATTTTTTGAATGATCGCAAGCCGTGTGGATTCCGTGCATCGAGGAGGTTGAAAGCGTGCGCTGGAGTCGAATGCAGCACTGGGAGACTGACGATCTTTGAGCGATTCTAAATTGATATTCAGATCAATATGAGCGATGTCAATGAACCAGAAACATACGCAGTGGGTTTGAGCTTGGAGCGTACACATTGTTGACTGTTCCTGCCACATGCTGGCCATAATTGTGGTATACGCCGAAGGTAGTTTGATGCTGACTGTAATCATTGCGATTCAGAGGAGGGGTCGACATGGTCTTGCCCAAGAATGGAAATTTCATTTTGACGTGCCCCTGAATGTTGCAACGTTGAACCCTTGGCAATGACCGAGAAGCCCAAAATTACAGTATTAACGGGAAATTGACAAGACCGAGACCCCAATCTACTAATGTCAGGGCATAGCATTATCCGCTATGTTCTGCGAGTTCTGGAGTGCGTGCAAGGGGAACTCGGCGTCCTAAACACGCATGTGTCAGTCCCTGTCAGGGACGCAAACTTTTGTTCACCGCACACCAAAGGAATCGGCTTATATTATGTTGGCTTTTACCTCCTTTCTTTTCCATCATGCGGTGCAGTCCTTTTGCTCTGTCTGCTCTTTTCTGGACGCGTCTCCTTACCTGGAACTTCGTAAATGCGGGTCCTGTATCGGAACCTGCTTCACTGCCCGAGAAACGACAAGATTCGGGTTTCTCTCCGCTTACAGTCTCGCAGATATCTAGCTTTAAATCATACACTTACTATGCCAGTGCAGCATACTGTCCCTCGGATCGAGTTATGAACTGGACGTGTGGAGGTATGTTCATGAGGTGGGCCATGAGTTTCTGAATGTCAATTCCCCATCCAGCGGATTGTGATGCAAACCCGGCATTTCATCCTGTGGCAGCGGGGGGTGACGGAGACAAGGTTCAATATTGGTACGTTGGCTACGACACTGCACTGAAGGTGGGCACTTCTGGATATAGAGTAACCATTTACGCGACTCAATGAACCTATTTACCAGGTGGTCATCGTCAGTCACCAAGGAACGGATCCGAGCAAAATGTTTGTATGATTTCCCTGACTCCCGACCTTGTCCGCAAAGACTCACTCATTCCCTGGTTGTATAGCATGCCTGTGATCACAGACATAAAGGTCAAAATGATTCGATTAGACGGCAGATATTTTCCTGGGCTCCCTCCAGCAATTAGAGTGCACGATGGTTTCTCTAAACAACAATTAATGTGCGTCATGTGTTTTCTGTTCCTTGGTTACATCTTACGAGTATCGTACTAGGACTGCAGCAGACGTGTATTTTGCTGTCAAAAAAGCTATCGCCAACAGTGGATTCAAAACTGTTACGATCGTCGGCCATTCCCTTGGTGGTGCTCTTGCCCTTCTCGACAGCATCTATCTGCCAACCTTCATCCCGAACGTAGCTTACAGCTTGATCACCTTTGGTATGCCCAGAGTAGGAAACCAAGCGTTTGCAGACTACGTTGACAAAAATTACTTTCACCTCAATGTGACACGGATAACCAACAAGTATATTTTTCCTTCCTCTGTGTGCGGTATGACACCATCTTTGACTCTGTGGTTAATTAGGAAGGATCCCGTACCTACCCTCCCGGGACGTCATGATGAATTTCACCACCCGCAAGGCGAGAAACACATTCAAGTTGACGGGGCCTGGCTCTCGTGTTTTGGGCAGGACAACGAGGACTCGAGATGCAGCATTGGTAGCGTACCAAATGTCAAGGCTGGGAATGTCACCGATCACGATGGTATGTTTTTGATTACTCGCCAGTCTCGCAGTTATCCTCAATCGTTTATAGGGCCGTATGACGGTGTCTTGATAGGGTGTCGTTCGAGCTGATGGCCATAGTCATACTGCGTCCGCGTCACCTCCTTTTCCAGGAGTCTATCGTACTTCACAGGGGATTGGTTGGTCTAAAGCGATTTGGCTTGGGATTTAGGGTATATAATACTTGGCCAACTTTTTTACCCCGGGAAGTTGCTCTGCATCCGATGTTTAATTCGCTATTATATGCAATTTTAATAGTTTTTGTCAAGTTGGAAGCTGACTTGGGTGTTACTCCCGAATATAGTAACCATTGGTCAACAAGCACAAATTGATCTATGGAGTGCCGGCCGTAGGCAAACGCGTTCAACATTCAAAAGCTCCAACTCTTCATCTTCAAGAGATTCCCTCGACGTCCAGACTACAACTTTAAACAGTCGGGATGGACCAAGATCTTATAAAGCTCGTAAATAAGTTGCAAGATACATTCCACAATCTTGGTAAGTGTGTTTGTGACGGATCATCCATATTGACCAACATGTGCCCCAAGGTGGAGAGTTGGATATGCCCCAGCTGGTGGTGGTATGTGTTTCAATTATGCGAAGGATGACATTCTTTGTGAGTTGACACGCTTGAAAGGTCGGAAGCCAGTCAGCGGGGAAATCTAGTGTTCTAGAAACGTGGGTAGTTCACTCACTGCTTTGCTTACCGTCAATTGACTAGGTTGCAGTATCGTCGGGCGGGACTTCCTTCCCCGTGGCCAGGGCATTGTTACTCGAAGGCCTCTCGTCCTCCAGCTTATCCACACTCCAGAACCAAGCGAAGGTTCTACTAGTATACGGGAATGGGGACAATTCCTACACATTGACAAGAAGTTCACAGATTTTCATGAAATTAGGAAAGAGATAGAGCAGGAAACATTCAGGGTGGCAGGTCAGAACAGAGGCATCAGCAAACTTCCCATATCCTTGCGGATATATAGCCCAGATGTCCTAGATTTGACGTTGGTCGACCTACCTGGCCTCACTAAGGCGTGTGATTCAACCTTCTCCACTTCATGTTTGATTTACTTGTATATAGATACCAGTCGGGGACCAACCGAGTGATATTGAACGCCAAATTCGAAATCTTGTACTAGATTACATCACCAAGCCCAATAGGTTTAGATTTCCCTACTACGGCTTTTCTTCCCAACTCTGACCTACTTGCAGTGTTATTCTTGCAGTGTCTCCCGCCAATGTGGACCTCGCCAATTCCGACTCCCTGAAACTTGCACGCTCCGTGGACGCCCAGAGTCGTCGGACGATTGGTGTCCTCACAAAACTTGATCTTATGGATGCTGGTACAAACGCGCTCGATATTATGACTGGACGCGTCTATCCTCTAAAATTGGGTTTCATCGGAGTTGTCAACCGTAGTCAACAGGATATTAACTCGGAGAAGCCCATGTCTGACGCCCTGGAAAACGAGACCGAGTTCTTCCGGAATCATCCCGCTTACCGGAATATTGCACACAAAAATGGCACCAAATACCTTGCCAAGAGTCTGAATCAGGTGTGTAGTAGTGCGGCGTACGACTGAGTAGTTTTGAAGCCATTCGATTAGGTTCTCATCAACCATATTCGTGATAAACTTCCGGACATGAAAGCTCGGTTGAACACTTTGATTGGTCAAGCCAAGCAAGAACTTAATTCATTTGGAGATGCTGCAGTATTTGGCGACAGACACCAAGTATGCTGATTTCCTCTCTTTTATTCAGCGGCTCACTATCAAAACAGCAAGGAGCCTTGATTCTGCGCCTCATGACCCAATTCGCTCGGGACTTCATATCATCTATCGAAGGCACCAAAGTCGACATCTCGACAAAAGAGCTTTCAGGCGGTGCACGCATCTACTATATTTTCAATGACATCTTTGGTCGTGCACTTGCCTCAATCGAAGCTACCGGCAACTTGGATAACCAAGACATTCGAACTGCCATCCGTAATTCGACAGGTCCTCGGCCAAGTTTGTTTGTCCCGGAGATGGCCTTTGACATTTTGGTGAAACCCCAAATTAAGTTATTGGAAGCGCCGAGCCTGCGATGTGTGGAATTAGTATACGAAGAACTGGTGAAAATCTGCCATAATTGTACAAGCACGGTAGGTTCAAAGTCATTTCCTCATGGAGTGGTATATCACATTCACAATGCGGTCTTAGGAGCTTCAACGGTTTCCGAGACTCCACGCCCAACTCATCGAAGTAGTTTCTGAATTGCTTCGGGAACGGTTAGGACCTACCTCGGAGTATGCACAAAGTTTGATCGAAATTCAGGCGGCGTATATTAACACCAACCACCCTGCTTTCGTCTCCGGCTCCGCACTAGCAGCACAACAAGGGCAGCCTTCGCGACCGCAACCTCCCGCAAGGGTTCGTGACACATTCAGTCCGAAACTCAATGTTTCCTAATTGCTCTCTTTGTAGCCCCGATCCACAGAGCTAGCCAATGGCAAAAACCATTTGATCGAGAACGATGAAGATGATTTTTCAGATGATCTGAACGCTCCAGACGCTACCATACCCTCGCATGAAGGACGCTCTGTGTCTTCTACGCTACATAATCGCTCACGGACCGCTGGTTCCAATGCATCGATCACAGCAGGTCTGAACGCCACTTCGAAGAGATCACCATCCAAGTCAAGAAACCAACATTCATCTGGTGTTGCCAGTCTTCCGGCAAGCCAACAACCCGCACGACCACAGTCGGCGCTCGAACAACGGCATATATCAGGGGGACATCCCAATAGCATGAGCAGTACAGGATCGAGTCCCCCTGGTGGATCAGCAAGGGAAACATTCCTTAACTATTTCTTTGGGCAAAATGGGCCTGGGCCTATCGCGGGTTCGAGCATCGATCGTGGGACGAGCCATGGTGGTCAGCATAGTCACTCATATATGCACAGTGTGGGACCTGAAACGCCACATATTGTACCAGTTGGCAGGGATGTTTCTGGAGAGTCGGGGCTCTCGTCGGGCTTGATGGCTGGAAAAAGGACTCTCGATAGTCACAATGCAGCATATGACATGAAAAGTTTGGGAAAGCATATCGAAGCAGTAAATTACATCTCTTCCTACCTTTTTTGTCTGCTTGCTCATCACAGTTTCAGATTCCTGCAGATGGCGCCCAGCTCACAGCTCGGGAAGAGATGGAAACACAACTAATACGATCGCTAATCCAGTCGTACTTTAACATCGTTCGGCAAAGCATCCAAGACATCATTCCAAAGGCGATTATGCACTTCCTCGTCAACCATACAGCACAACAAGTGCAAAATCGGTTGGTTGCGGCGTTGTACAAGCACGAGCTGTTTGCAGATCTGTTAAACGAAGACGAGGCATTAGTTGCTGAGAGGGCACGGGTAAAGGCCCTTTTGGATGCGTACAAGGAGGCGTTCAAAACACTTGCCGATGTCAGTCTGAAGTCGACATAAGATATTTGATCAAAGTACTTAATGCTATGCCTATGACTATATTAGAATCCAGATAATTAGATTTACCACTCCATCCAAGGTGACCTTTGTTTGTAGATTTCTTAAGGTTTTTCTCAACATTAATGAGAATGGGCCGGCTCTATGGAATGCATCTAATGTCATTATCATTATAAACATGGGATTACACAGCAATCATGTGTGGAAAGCTCTCAAGGTCGGCGAGAACACCACCAGGTGGCATCACAAGTTGAGTGCATGATGGCACTCAGCACCCACAAGAAACCGTCGCCTAACTCATATCGTCGATCAAGGTAGGGAACAAAGTATGGAACAGGGCTCACAAAACTATTGGACAACGGAACGGTGAAGGAGTGGAGAGCAAGCGATTCGCGGTTTTACATGAGGAGAATCCTCACATACAGCCCGCCAACAGGTTCTCTTCCAGATTTAGGACAAGCCTTCCGGGCTAGAAGCTGACGAACCCTTGACAGCAACCCATTTCTCCTTCCCGTCGGCAACCTTGGCGTTAAGCTTGTCAGTTTCTTCTTCAGACGTCATGCTCTCTTCTGTATCAGCATCAACGCCAGTGGTAGTTTCGGATTCAGATGATGATGACGATTCAGAGGCGCTTTGCTCCGTATCAGTGCCTGCTGTTGATGATGCCATCGAAGGGACTTCTGAGGTCGACGTCGAGGATGATGAGTCGTTCTTCACCAAGGTTGGATCACTACGAGCCTTCTTCGCCTTGGCACGCTCTTTCCTTTCGACCTTCTAAAAAACACGGTTTAAAAGACCGTATATGAGATTGAAAGGTTAACTAACCTCCTTAGCTTCCTTCTCCTCTTTCTGAACACATCGAACACTCAGTTAATAAGAGTATTTTCAAAATTCATGGGGGTGAGAGTACCTCTTTTAAATCCTTTTCCTCCTTCTATAAGGGTAAAAATGAGATTTTCGAATAAAGATAAGAGTCTTGACAGTAATTACCTCTTTCTTAGCCTTTTCCTCAACTTCTTTCTTTTCTTTGGCTTCACGCTACACCGATAAGTTAGTCAAGTTCACATTTCAGAGTTCCGGTTTGATACCCGTACCTCAGCCTTTTCCTTCTTAAGCTTCTCACGTGTCTCTCGCTCTTGGATAACCCATTCAGTAACCTCA